>Ga0307518_10001736_pt1 | contig 16075 bp, 14 predicted proteins | sample 25_EM_MG_FD_203889 | JGI IMG/M metagenome (GOLD analysis project Ga0307518, IMG submission 203889) | Populus trichocarpa ectomycorrhiza microbial communities from riparian zone in the Pacific Northwest, United States - 25_EM | ecosystem: Host-associated > Plants > Roots > Unclassified | place...
CCATTTGCCGCCGCCGACGGCGACGTCGTCGGACTCCTCGGCCGAGATGAACATCGGGAAGTCGACGACCCAGACGAACGACCAGGCGTTCTCGTCGATCAGGCCGAGACGGCTGCCGATCTCGAGCCGCGTGGCGCCCAGCAGCGCACGCGCGTCGGCGGGCTTGCCTGCGGCGAAGAAGACGCAGTCGCCGGGCTTGGCGCCGACGGCTTCGGCGACCGTCTCGCGCTCCTTCTCCGACAGGTTCTTCGCGACCGGCCCGCCGAGCGTGCCGTCCTCGTTGACCAGGATGTAGGCGAGCCCGCGGTGGCCGCGCTGCTTGGCGAAGTCCTGCCAGGCGTCGAGGGTGCGGCGCGGCTGGTCGGCCCCGCCCGCCATCACGACGGCGCCGACGTACGGCGCCTGGAACACGCGGAACGGGGTGTCGGCGAAGAACGCCGTCATGTCGGTGAGTTCGAGATCGAAGCGCAGGTCCGGCTTGTCCGAGCCGTACTTCTCCATCGCCTCGGCGTAGGTGATGCGCCGGAACGGCCGGGGGATCTCGGCGCCGATCAGCTTCCACAGCGCCGTCACGATGTCCTCGCCGAGCGCGATGACGTCGTCCTGCTCGACGAAGCTCATCTCGATGTCGAGCTGGGTGAACTCCGGCTGCCGGTCGGCGCGGAAGTCCTCGTCCCGGTAGCAGCGCGCGATCTGGTAGTACCGCTCGAGACCGCCGACCATGAGCAGCTGCTTGAACAGCTGCGGCGACTGCGGGAGCGCGTACCAGGAGCCGGGCTTGAGCCGGGCCGGGACCACGAAGTCGCGGGCGCCCTCGGGGGTGGAGCGGGTCATGGTCGGGGTCTCGACCTCGACGAACTCCTGGGCGTGCAGCACCTCGCGGGCGGCGCGGTTGACCTCGCTGCGCAGGCGCATCGCGGCCGCGGGGCCGCTGCGGCGCAGGTCGAGGTAGCGGTGCTTGAGGCGCACCTCCTCGCCGACGTCGACCCGGTCGTCGATCGGGAACGGCAGCACGGCGGCCTCGGACAGCACCTCGAGCTCGGTGACCAGCACCTCGATCTCACCGGTGGGGATCTCGGCGTTGGCGTTGCCCTCCGGCCGCTTCGAGACCTCGCCGACGATGCGGACGCAGTACTCGGAGCGCAGCTGGTGGGCGCGCTCGGCCATCTCGCCCTCGCGGAAGACGATCTGGCTCACGCCACTGGCGTCGCGCAGATCGATGAAGATGACGCCGCCGTGATCGCGCCGCCGAGCCACCCATCCGGTGAGGGTGACCGTCTGACCGGCGTGCTCGGCACGCAAGGTGCCGGCTTTGTGGGTGCGAAGCACTGCGGGTGCTCTCCTTCGGCATCACGATTCTGCGATTCGACGGCGCTGCGGTTCGACTGCTCTGCGCCGACCTCAAAGGCTAACGAATCGCCCCGGATGCCTCGCGACCAGGTGCAACTCAAATCGTCGGCCAGGCCTCCAGCGCCGCGACCATCCGCCGCGTGTGCGCGAGATAACCGGGCACGGACAGGACCCGGCCGTCGATGTTCTCCAGCAGCCAGCCCGAGGCCGCCTCCTGGGACGCGAAGAACTCCGTGCAGACCAGCGCCTCGACGTAATCCTGGCCGATGGCGAGGTCGATCCCGGACAGTCGTGACGCGGCGACGACGGCGTGCGGCGGGTCGACGCTCAAGACCCTCTCGCGCGTGAAGTGGACACGGACACGTGCCCCGGTGGCCGGGCAGACCGCGTCCGCGTGCACGGGTTCGCCGGTGGCGACGGCCAGGAGGAACAGGTCGACGCGGTACCGGTCGGAGCCAGCCCGTTCGGCCGGGCGCGAGCCGCGGTCCATCACGACCAGGCCGTCGCGGATGACGAAGCCCATCAGGTCCATCAAACGGTGGGCTTCGGCCGGGTCCATGCCGACGGTGGCGGCGAGTCTTCCGATGGCGATGGGGTGTCTGCCCGCTCTGGTCAGCTTGGTCGCGGCCCAGGCGATGCGGACAGCGGCGGTGCGATCCGTACGGGTGGTCAACAGGCACCTCCTCGCCTTCGTCCCTTTGAGATTAGGCACGAAAAGGTTTTCCGCCAAGCCACTCCGCCGAACGGCCGAATCCGTTGTGCGGTAAGACTTTCGGCCACCCGAGGCGAAAGTGGCGCTACAGCAGCTTGAGCTGCTCGGCGGGCGGCACCACCGCCTCTCCCGACCGCTGCACGGGCATCGTCACCTGCATCCGTTCCCCGTCGTCCGCACGGGAACCGAAGCCGTGACGGCGCAGCAACGGGCCGACCCTGGCGCCGAGCCGCTCCCGATAGGACTTCGGGAGATAGGCGCCGCGCGAGTACAGCTCGCGGTATTTCGGCACCAGCTCCGGATGTTCCCGGCCGAGCCAGCGCGCGAACCATTCCCGCGCGCCCGGACGGAGATGCAACGGAAGGACGGTGACCCGGGTGGCACCGGCCTCGGCCAGCCGCGAGAACAGGGCGTCGAGCGCGGCCACCGTATCGGTCAGGTACGGCAGCACGGGCGCGACCAGCACCGAACACGGCAGCCCGGCGTCGCGCGCCTTGCGGATCAGGTCGAGCCTCGCCCGCGGACCCGGCGTCCCCGGCTCGAGACGGCGTTGCAGCTCCTCGTCCAGCAGCGCGAGCGAGATCGCCAGCCCGGCGGGCACGTCCTTCGACACCGATTCCAGCAACGGGAGATCCCTCGCCAGCACCGTTCCCTTGGTCAGGATCGACAGGGGCGTGCCCGAATCGGCCAGCGCGGTGATGATGCGCGGCATCAGCTTGTACCGGCCTTCGGCGCGTTGATAGGGATCGGTGTTCGTGCCCATCGCGACGTGCTCGCGGGTCCAGCTCGGCCGCCGCAGCTGCGCGGCCAGCACCTCGGGCGCGTTGACCTTCACGATCACCTGCGTGTCGAAATCCCGTCCGGCGTCGAAATCCAGGTACGTGTGGGTGTTCCTGGCGAAGCAGTTGTGCGTGACCATCCCGTCGGCGATGAAGTCGCCCGTGCCGGTGGTGATGTCGAACAACGGCAGCTCGATGCCCAGCGGCTCGATGGACGTCACCTTCCGTCTCGTCCGGCCGATGGGCAGGCCGTCGAGCGATCGTTTCCAGCCGACGGCGGGATCGGCGAGATGGAAGAACCGCACCTCCTCCGAAGGCCCGCCGAGGATCTGCACCGTCCACAGCGGACGGAACTTGGCGTTTTCGCTTCTGACGTAACGGAAGCCGAAGTTCGCCAGCGCGGAACAGAAGGTCGAGACGATGTCCTGCTCGTCATGGGTGACGCGTAACGCGCCGTGCCGGTAGCTCCCGGCGAGGTCGAACAGCCCGGCCAGGAAGCCGCGCAGCCAATGGGAATCCGGGGACGGCGGCACCTGCACGAAGCCGACCGACGCACCGAAATCCGGCAGATAGCGAAGCGCGCGATCCGCGGCGTCCTTCTCGGCGGAGAACCCGCCGGACCGCAACATCCCGCACAGGTATCCGGCGCGATAGCCGAGGGTGTCGTCCGGGGTGCGCGCGAGCCGCCCGACGCCGACGAGTTCGGTGCCGCCGACCAGATGCGGCCGCTGCGCCGCGCCGAACCGGGTGCCGGTGACGTGTTTCCAGCCGCGGCCGGTCAGGAACCGGTGGTCGCCACTGGCCACGATGGACGTTCCGTCGTCGAGGGTCAGACGGTACGCCGGTTTCAGCGTCGACCAGTGCGCGAGGACCTTCGTCGGCACCAGGCGGCGCCCGGCGCCACGCCCGCGCGTCCCGTAGATCGCGTCGCCGGGCGCCAGGTCCGCCAGCGCCTTCGTCCGGCCGTCGGCCATCAGGACCGGCGTCCCGCCTTCGAGGCAGTACGTACACGCGTGAGAACAACCGCGATAGGGGTTCACCGTCCATCCGAACGGGACACCCGAACCCTCGGGCACCTTGTTCAGCACGGATTTGGCGTGCACCTCGTGAAAGGTGACGCCGTCGAACTCGGGTGTGCGTACCGAACGCAGCAACCCGTCCAATCCGGGCAGGACCGGCTCGCCGCCGTCCGCCCGCTGTCGATCCCATCGCACCCGGCCAGTCGAACACATGTTCTAGACAGGTGTCAAACGTATGTTCGAACGAGGGTGATCTTCGCGGCGTTTCGTCCTCTGGATGCGGTAGTTGCGCGTGCAAGTACCGCATTCAGAGGACGAAACGCGAGCTAGAGCTTCTTGATCTCGTCGGCCACGTACCCGGCGGGCTGGATCAACCCGGCGCACCGGCTCTCCCCGCGCGGCGTCGCCGAACGCCGCCGCACCGTCACCGAGTAGAAGTCCTCGCCACCGCGCACGGTGACGACTCGCGCGTCGGATTCGAGCAGCGGTTCCTCCTGGACGGCGAGCACGTCGTCCAGGCCGGGCAGGTCCAGCCTCCGCCGGAGCGCGATCTCCGCGAACTGCGCCCACGCCGTCCGGGCGGACGTCCGGCCGCGAAGCTGCTCCGGCTCGACCTGGCCGCGCAGCGCGGCCTTGGCGACCAGCCCCGCTTCGGCCGGATTGAGCTGACCGTGCAGGAAACCGTCGGGGACCACCAGCAGGTTGCCCGCCCAGCGATCGCCGCCGACGTGGCTGACCTCCCAGGACCGGCCGGGGTGGTTGGTGTTGAGCGCCGAGGCCAGCGGGCGGCCGAGCACGGCGCAGCACATGTCCTTGGTGCCGTGGGTGCAGACCAGGAACAGCGGCCCGTCCACGCGAGTGCCGAGCCCGCCGGTGCCCTCGGCGACGGCTTCGAGGTCCAGCGCGGCCAGTTCACCCAGGTCGCGGATTTCGAGGCGTTCCAGCCAGCGGTTGCCCGGCTCGCCGCCGCCCACGTACACGGAACGGGGGCGATCCGGGTCACGCCGATGTTTGCCGGGACGACGGATGAGCAGCGGACGGAGCCCGTGCGACCGTCTCAAGTTCTCGAGCAGCTCACGGCGCTCGGCGGGGAAGGCCTCGTCGAGGACGTTCTCCAGCGCGTCGGCAGGCCAGGGGCCCGGCTGCTCGATGAGCAGCCAGCACCGCATGTCCGCCGCGGTGCCGGCGGGGCTCGCCCCGAGCATGCGCGCGACCGTGGCGCAGCCCGGCAACGCGGGCGGCGCTTGACCGTCCGGGGCTGGGGTGTCCGAAAGCTGAGTGGTCATCGGCTGACCCCTCCGGACCTCACCTTAGGCATGCCTTAGCTTACCCCGTCCGGGCTCCCTTCACACTTCTCGCCTCCTGTGACCTTCAACCGATCGAGAGCAGCCCCTGCGTGGTGAGCTCGCCGAGGAAGGCCCGCACCGTCCCCCGATCGAGTTCGGACAGCTCGGCGAGTCGCTTGACCGCCTGCGGCGAGCCGTCGAGCAGCGCCTTCAGCAGCGGGGTCGCGGCGCCCGCGAAGACGAACCGTTTCCCGTCCGCGAGCAGGGTCACCCGGCCGTCACCTTCTTCGAGCACCGCCCTCGGGACGAGGAACCGGACCTCGGTCTCGTCGCCGTCCGGCAGCAGGCCGGGGGTCGCCGCCCAAGGGAGGCCGACGCGCGGATGCGCCGGGGCCGCCGAGTCGCGTTCGGCGAGGAATCTGTCGACGACCTCGGCGGTCAGCGTGGCTTCGAGCTCCGCGCGCAGGGCAGCGGCGCGGGCCGCGCGCTCCTCCGCCGTCCCGAACCTCGGGAGGTCCTGCCGGAACGCGGTACTCGCCCGCAGCTTGTCGGCGAGCCACGAGACGAGGTCGATCCCCGTCGCCGGGCTGAAACCGAGCGTGAGATGCAGCGACATCTCCCCCACCGCGGTGACGTCGTGCCAGTGCCCGCGCGGGACGTAGAGGACGTCGCCGTCTTCGAGGACGAAGTCGTCGATCGGCTCCCCCGGCCGCTCGGGCTGCTCGACGTCGCGATGCAGCGGGGCGGGCCTGGTCGGGCCGTGCATCCGCCAGCGTTTGCGGCCGGCGACCTGGATGATGAACGCGTCGTGGTCGTCCCAGTGCACGTCGAAACCGTGGGTCACGCCCCAGCCCGCGTACAGGTTGACCTGGACGCTCTCGCGGAGGTCGTGTTCGAGGCTCCTGGCGAGATCGCCGATCGGGTCGCTGAGTTCCTGGATGGCGTCGAGCACCATCGTCGCGCCGCCGCGCAGATGCTCGGTGAACGGAGCGGCCTGCAGACGGGGGACGGTGCCACTGCGGCGGGTGGGGACGAGATCGGTGTAGCTCTCCATGGGCACCGGGGTGCCATCGAGCGCGAGGCGCAGCCGCGGGAACTCCAGGCGATGCTGCCGGAGGATCGCGTTCAGCGCCGGCCACGGCAGCAGGTCGGCGAACCGGCCCGCGCGGCCTTCGAAACGGCGGTAGGTCTCGCCCTGGACGTCTTGGAAGAACTGGCTGACCCCGAGCGGAGCCACGAGGTCAGCCAGCGTCGGCGTTTCGGGCACTCAGCCGTCGTTGCCGTCGTTGTCGGCGGCCGCGCCGTTGGCCTTCCCGCGGTCGACCGCGGTCGGGATCTTCTCGACCTCCAGCAGCAAACCGCTGTCGGGAGCCTGCGTACCTGACTGTTCCTGTGCCATCCTGCCACCTTTTTCTCAGACGAGCGGACGGACCGAAAATCGGCCTGGAGCGCCGCCCAGCCTACGACACGTTTCGCGAAAATTCACTGCCTAGCAGGGAAAAACGGCCTTGTGAGCGATCTTCGACACCGTGGCGCCGGTTCACCCGGACAGCGGTTCTAAGCTGCCATTCATGGCTGATCCGGCATCCGTCCCGCGCCCGCGATGGGATGTGCTCGCGGCCGTCGCCACCGGTGGCGCGCTGGGCAGCCTCGCCCGCTACGGATTGTCGGTCGCGCTCCCCCATTCCCGGGGCCAGTTCGCGGTTTCCACCTTCGCCACCAACGTTTCCGGCTGCCTGCTGATCGGCGTGCTGATGGCGCTACTGACCGCGGCGGGGAACCCGCACAGACTGCTGCGACCGTTCCTCGGGGTCGGGATCCTTGGCGGTTACACCACGTTTTCGACCTATGCGACGGACACACTCGATCTCGTGACGGCGGGACGTCCGTTCACCGGGTTGGCGTACGCGTCCGCCACGGTGGCCGCCGCGCTGGTAGCCGTCTACGCCGGGCACGAGATCACCCGCGCGGTGAAGAAATGACCGTTCTGTTCGTCGCGCTCGGCGGCGGCCTCGGCGCGATCCTGCGCTACCTGACCGACCGACGCGTCCAAGCCTGGCGGAATTCCGCGTTCCCCTGGGGCACGCTCACGGTGAACGTCGTCGGCTCGGCGATCCTCGGCGTGCTGACCGGCTGGGCGTTGCACGGCGGGCAGCCGGACGCCGTCCGCGCGCTGCTGGCCGTCGGGTTCTGCGGCGGGCTCACGACGTTCTCGACGTTCGGGTACGAAACCCTGCGCCTGTTCACGGAGAAGGCGCGGCTCTACGCCGTCGTCAACGTCTGCGTGACGGTTTTCGCCGGGCTGGCCGCCGCGTCCGCGGGCCTGCTGCTGGCCGCCGCCGTCTGGCATTGACTCACTCTTCGGGCGCCATCCGCCACGCGGCCGCGGCGATCGCCTCACGCTGCTCGGCCGGGAGGCCGGCCGCCATCTCCTCCAGCTTCTCGACGACGCCTTCGTGGGCGGCGTTCGCGAGCCGGAGCCCTTCTTCGGTCAGCGTGATCTTCAGCGCGCGGCGATCGCAGGAATCCGCGACCCGCTCGACGAGCGCGCGCCGCTGCACGCGGTCCACCAGGCCGGTGACGCTCGACTTCTCGAGGTTCAGCATCTTGCCGAGGTCGGTCATCCCGACGCCCGTCTCCCCCTGAGCCAGTACGCAGAGCAGCTGCGCCTGCTGCGGCGTGAGGTCGTACGACCGGCCGACGTCGATGAAAGCCCGCTGCACGAGATGCGAAAGCCGCACCAGCGCCGTCGCGAATCCGAGGTCTTCGGCCGTGGTCATGACCGAAGTCTACTTGACGATCGTTCGGAGTACGAACTACTGTAGTTCGCAGTACCAACATTACGCACTACGAACTAGGGGGTCTCATGACCACGACCGTGGCCGTCATCGGCGGGGGATACGGCGGCACGACCGTCGCCAAGGAGCTGGACTCGTTCGCCGACGTCGTGCTCGTCGAGCCGCGCGAGGATTTCGTCCACCACGTCGCCGCGTTGCGGGGGCTCGTCGATCCCGAGTGGACGGATCGGCTCTTCTACCCGTACTCCGCGCTCCTCGAACGGGGACGGGTGCTGCGCGACCGCGCGGTGAGCGTGGACCAGGGCGGCGTCACCCTCGCGTCGGGCGAGCGGCTCGCGCCGGACTACGTCGTGCTGGCGACCGGTTCGGCGTACCCGTTCCCGGCGAAGATCGATTTCCACGACAGTGCCTCGGCGAAGGCGAAGATCCGCGCGACGCGCGAAGAACTCGCGGGAGCGGAGAAGGTACTGCTGCTCGGCGCGGGCCCGGTGGGGCTCGAACTGGCGGGCGAGATCAAGGCGGTGTGGCCGGAGAAGGCCGTGACGATCGTCGACCCGGCGAAGGAGATCCTGCCCGATTTCCCGGAGGACTTCCGCGCGGAGATCCTGCGCCAGCTCGACGACCTCGGCGTCGAACTCCTGCTCGACACTTCGCTGACCGAGGCCCCCGTCTCAGAGCCGGGGCAGGCCAAGACGTTCACGTCGGGGCTCACCGGCGGCGGCGAGGTGACCGCCGATCTGTGGTTCCAGTGCTACGGCGGCGCGCCGCACACCGCGTACCTCGACGGCGAACTGGCCGCCGCGCGGCAGGCGAACGGGCAGGTCGAGGTGACGCCCGAACTGCGTCTCCCTGGGCAGCCCCGCGTGTTCGCGCTCGGCGACATCACCGCGCTGCCGGAGGGGAAACTGGCGAAGGTGGCCGGTGACCACGCTGAGGTCGTCGTGGCCAACATCAGGGCGCTGATCGACGGCGGCGAGCTGCGCGCCCACACCCCGGGCGCGCCGATGATCTCGTTGCCGCTCGGGCCTTCCGGGGGCGCGACCTACACCGAGGAGACCGGGATCCTGGACGCGGCGACGACCTCGGAGATCAAGGGGTCGCACATGATGGTGTCCAGGTACGAGGAGATGTTCCGGGGCGCCTAGCGCTCGTGAGTGGCAAGGACGGTTCTAACCGTCCTTGCCACTCACGAGGCTTTAGCGCGGAGCCAACCCACGCACGTGCGCGAACGGGTCCTCCCCCGTCGGCAGCAGCGCGATGATCGGCGTCGTCAGCCCGTTGTCCACATAGGACTGCACCTGCTCACGGCAGGATTCGAGGCTGCCGTGGACGATCAGGTCGTCGACGACCTCGTCCGGGATGACCTGGTTCGCCTTCTGCCGGTCGCCCGCCGCCCACGCCTCGTGCATCGGCGCGAGCGCCTCACCGCGGCCGAGCCATTCGTGGAACGCCGCGTACACCGGCACGGTCAGGTAGCTCGAGATGAGCATCCGCCCGAGCCCGCGCGCGGCGTTCTTGTCCTCGGTGGGGCACACGAAGATCCGCGCCGCCAGCTCGACGTCCGGACCGATTTCCGCGCGCACCTTGGGCACGTCGGACGCGGCGAGCCAGTTGGTGATGGCGCCGTCGGCCTCCTTCGCGGCCAGCCGCAGCATCCCCGGCCGCAGCGCGGCGAGCATGATCGACGGCGGCGGGTCGGCGGGCCGCTCCAGCCGGAACTTGCTGACGGAGAACGACTCGTACTCCTCTGTGACCTTCTCCCCCGCCAGCGCCGAGCGCAGGAACCGCAGGGTGTCCCGCGAGCGCGCGAACGGCGCATCGAACTCGGCGGCGTTCCAGTTCTTCACGATCACCGGCGAAGACGCGCCGATGCCGAGCACGAACCGGCCGGGCGCCAGTTCCGCGACGGTCGCCGCGCTCATCGCCAGCAGCCCGGGCCCGCGCGTGTACACCGGCACGATCGCGGTGCCCAGCCGCAGTTGCGGCGCCCACTGCGAAGCCAGCACCAGCGGCGTGAAGGCGTCGTGGCCCGCCGTCTCGGCCGACCACGCGTCGGTGTAGCCGAGATCCGGCAGTTCCCGCACCATCTCCTCGTGCGCCGCGAGCGGCACCCCGGTCAGCGGAATGGTGATGCCCCACCGTTTCATGCGTTCTCCTCGCTCTTGGCCGCGGCACCGGACAGCTCACGCACGATCCAGTCCACCTGCGTGCGCATCAGGTTCTCCGCGACCTCTTCGGCTTGCGGCGTCATATGCGTCGCGCCGGCCAGCGGCAGGAACACGTGCGCGCGTCCCTTGGCCAGCAAGGCCGACGACAGGCGCAACGAGTGGGCGACGAAAACGTTGTCGTCGGCCAGCCCGTGCACGATCAGCAGCGCCCGCGAGAGATCGCCGGCACCGGCGATCAGCGAGTTGTGCTCGTACGAAGCCGTTTCTTCCCGCGGCAGCCCGAGATAGCGCTCGGTGTAGTGCGTGTCGTACAGCGACCAGTCGGTCACCGGGGCGCCCGCGACACCGGCGTGGAAGACGTCGGGGCGCCGCAGCACGGCCAGCGCGGACAGGTAGCCGCCGTAGGACCAGCCGCGGATCGCGACCCGTTCCAGATCCAGTTCCGGATGGAGCGCGGCCGCCGCGTGCAGCGCGTCGACCTGGTCGGCGAGGGTGACGTCGGCGAGCTTGCCCGCGATCTCCTTCTCCCAGGCCGAACCCCGGCCGGGGGTGCCGCGCCCGTCGGCGACCAGCACCGCGAAACCCTGGTCCGCCAGCCACTGCGGGGTCAGGAACGCGTTGCGGGTCTGCAGGACACGCTGGGCGTGCGGGCCGCCGTACGGGTCGAGCAGCACCGGGAGCTTGCCTTCGCTCTCCTCGTACCCGGTCGGCAGCACCAGCGCGGCGCGCAGGCCCCGCTCCCCCAGCGTCAGCCAGGTCAGGTTCGGCACGACGTCGGGGTCCACGGTGTAGGAACCGATGCGCGCCACCGTTTTCTCGCCGGACACGACGGTCACCACCGGGCCGCTGCGCTCCAGGGTCCATGACGAGAGCACGGTCAGCGAAGCGTTGCCGGAGCCGACGTGCACACCGTCCTCAGTGGACAGACGACGGAGCTCGCCGCCCTCGGTGCGGAAGACGTGGATCTGCGTCGGGTCGGCCTCCGACGCGCTGAACAGCACCTCCGCGCCGACGTGCAGGATCGAGCGCACCTGAAGCCCCGGCGGGGTGACGGCCACGCCGTCGACGATCAGCCGGTGGTCGCCGTCGGCGGCGCTCTCGCGCACCAGACGGCCGTCGGAGGTCCACGCCGGGACGCCCGCGGCGAGTTCTACCCAGTGCTCGTCGGTCTCGGTGTGCAGCACCTCGACCGCACCGGTCGCCGGGTCGACCGCCTGGATCTCCAGCTTCCGCTGGTCACGCGACTGGACCGACAGCAGCGGCTTGCCCGCGGCGGACCAGTGCACCGCGGCCAGGTACTCCCAACCGGTCTTCTCGACGTCGACACGGGAGCCGTCGAGGCCGAGGATCGCCAGCGTCACGTCCGCGTTCGTGGTGCCCGCCGCCGGATACGCGACGACGTTGGCCGCCGACTGCGGGTTGGCCGGGTCGGCGATCGTCCAGCGCGGCACGGCGGCCCGGTCGGACCGCTCGGCCAGCAGGCTCTTCCCGTCCGGCGACCACCAGTACCCGCGGGTGCGGCCCATCTCCTCGGCCGCGATGAACTCCGCGAGCCCCCACGCGATGTCTTCGCCGTCTTCCCCGACGAGCACGCGATCCTCACCGGTGGCCCGGTCGATCACCCGCAGGCGCCGTTCGCGGACGTAGGCGACGTGGGTCCCGTCCGGGCTGGGCCTCGGGTCGACGACCGAACCGTCGACCAGCACCGCGACCTCGCCGGTGGCCAGGTCGAGGGTGTGGAGCTTGCCCGAGAGCGAGAACGCGGCGACGGTGAAGGCGTCGTCGACCGCGTAGCCGACCACGCCGCCGCCGGTCTCCCGGCTGCGCTCGCGGCGGGCACGCTCCTCCGGCGGCAGGTCTTCTTCACCGGGCAGCAGCTCGGCCGCGTCGACCAGCTTCGTCTCCTCGCCCGACGCGACGTCGAACGACCACAGGCTGTGCCGCGGGTCCGTCCCGGACTCGGTCCGCAGGAACAGGATGCGGGAGCCGTCCGGGGCGACCTTGAACTCTTTGGGCGCGCCGAGGGTGAAGCGCTGGGTGCGGGCCTGACGGCGGAGGAACGGGAGATCTTCGAGGCTGTTGTCGGTCACGACCGCACTCTCTCAGACGATCAACCGGGGACGCCAACGCCTTCCAGCTTCTTCAGCTCCGTCTCGGGATCGAAGCCGGCGGGCGGGAACTTCGGGTCCATCTCCTCGATCGTCTCGATCAGCAGCCGCGCGACCAGCCAGTTGCGGTACCACTTGCGGTCGGCCGGGACGGCGTACCAGGGCGCGGCCGCCGTGGAGGTCTTGGCGAAGATGTCGGCGTAGGCCTTCTGGTAGTCGTTCCACTGGGCCCGCGCGTCGAGGTCGGCGGGGTTGTACTTCCACCACTTCGCCGGGGTCTCCAGCCTCGCCTTGAGCCGCTTCAGCTGCTCCTCCGGCGAGATGTCGAGGAAGACCTTCACGATCGTCGTGCCCGCCTCGGTCAGTTCCTTCTCGAACGCGTTGATCTCGGCGTAGCGCTTGCGCCATTCCGCCGCGGGGACGAGCTTCTGGACGCGCGGCACCAGGATGTCCTCGTAGTGCGAACGGTCGAAGACGCCGATCTGCCCCGGTCCGGGGAGCTGTTTGCGGATCCGCCACAGATAGTGGTGGCGCCGCTCGGCCGCGGTCGGCTTCTTGAACCCGGCGTACCGCACACCCATCGGGTTGACGAGGCCGAGGACGTGGCCGACGGTGCCGCCCTTGCCGGAGGTGTCCATCCCCTGCAGGACCAGCAGGAGGCTCCGGTTCCCGCCGCCGACGCCCTCCGCGTACAACGCCTCCTGCAGCTCGGCGAGCCTGCCTCCGGCGTCCGCGAGGTCCTTCAGCCCCTTGGGCTTCTTCTTCGGCCCGATCGGGAACGAGCCCGGGTGGTGCCGCTCGCCGCCCTTGCCGATCCTCAGCGTGTCCCGGACGGAGACGGTGTCCTTTTTCGCCATCCGGCGACGATAACCGCGGTCCGGATCCCGCGCCTCCGGTGATCGAGGACCCCGCTGCACGATTTCGCCACTCGATGGAGTCGATACGCAACGAACAACGGGTCAAAGCAACGTTTCCCGGATGAAAGCCGCCGGATGGGCATCTAACCTGAACGCATGACGACCGCCGACTTCATCGCGCTCGACGAGCAGTGGAGCACGCACAACTACCACCCCCTGCCCGTGGTGATCGCCACCGCCGAAGGCGCCTCGGTCACCGACGTCGAGGGCAAGACCTACCTCGACTTCCTCTCCGGCTACTCGGCGCTGAACTTCGGGCACCGCCACCCCGGGCTCATCGCCGCCGCGGTCGAGCAGTTCGGCCGGGTGACGCTGACCTCGCGCGCCTTCCACCACGACCAGCTCGGGCTGTTCTGCAAGGAGCTCGCCGAGCTGACCGGTACCGAGATGACCCTGCCGATGAACTCCGGTGCCGAAGCCGTCGAATCCGCGGTGAAGATCGCCCGGAAATGGGCGTACCGGGTCAAGGGCGTCCCCGACGGGACCGCGGAGATCGTCGTCGCGGGCTCGAACTTCCACGGCCGCACGACCACCATCGTGTCCTTCTCCACCGACGAGACCGCGCGCGCCGACTTCGGCCCGTTCACGCCGGGCTTCGTCACGGTCAAGTACGGCGACGCCGAAGCGCTGCGCGACGCCATCACCGAGCGCACGGCCGCGGTCCTGCTGGAGCCGGTGCAGGGCGAGGCGGGCGTGATCGTGCCGCCCGCCGGCTACTTCGCCGAAGCCCGGCGGCTGTGCGACGAGCACAACGTCCTGCTGATCGCCGACGAGATCCAGTCCGGTCTCGCCCGCACCGGCACCGTGCTCGCGCTCGACCACGAAGGCGTCCGTGCCGACGTCTACACGCTGGGCAAGGCGCTCGGCGGCGGCATCATGCCGGTCTCGGCCGTCGTCGGGAGCAAGGACGTGCTCGGCGTGCTGCGGCCGGGTGAGCACGGCTCCACCTTCGGCGGGAACCCGGTCGCGTGCGCGATCGGCCGGGCCGTGGTCGGGCTGCTGAAGACCGGCGAGTTCCAGGAGCGCTCGCGGGAACTGGGCGCCCACCTGCACTCGCGACTAGGCGAACTGGTCGGCAACGGGCTCGCCGAGGTCCGCGGGCGCGGGCTCTGGGCCGGCATCGACATCGCGCCCGGTGGGCCGACCGGACGCGAGGCGTCGACGGCGCTCGCCGAACGCGGCGTGCTGTGCAAGGAGACGCACGACCACACGCTGCGGATCGCGCCGCCGCTGGTGATCAGCCGTGCGGAGCTCGACCGCGGTATCGACGCGATCACGGAGGTCGTCAAGACCCGGTGAACCTTTCGGACGGGTTGTACGTTGCCTGTCCATGGGAGACGAGCGGGAGTGGGTGGAGCGGCCGCTGGTCGGCACCGAGATGGTGACGCCAGAGGGCTGGTTCGCGAGGGGTAAGGCGCTGCGGGCCGAGGCGCCGACGTCCGCGCACGATCACGCGGCGGCGGGCGAAGGACGGCCGAGCGTGGCGGAGTTCTTCGCGCGGAGCAACGAAGGCCGCCTGCCGGAGCTGGTGGAACTGCGGCGCGAGCGCATGCTCGCGTCGCCGTTCACCTTCTACCGCGGGGCCGCCGGGCTGATGGCCGCCGATCTGGCGGGTTCGCCGGCGTCCGGGCTGACGGCGCAGCTCTGCGGCGACGCGCACGCCGCGAACTTCGGGCTGTACGGCACGCCCGAAGGCCAGATCGTCATGGACATCAACGATTTCGACGAATCGGTGCCGGGCCCGTGGGAGTGGGATCTCAAACGGCTCGCCGCGAGTCTCGTCCTGGCCGGGCGCGAGGGCGGGATCGGCGAATCGGGCTGCCGTGAAGCCGCCGAAGACGCGGTGAAGTCGTACCGGCGCACCATCCGGGGACTGGCGGAGCTGCCGTTCCTGCGGTCGTGGAACGCGTTGCCGGACGCGTCGGTGCTGAGCAAGGTGCGCGCGCACGATCTGATCGACGACTTCGAGGAAGCGGCCGAGAAGGCGCGGAAGAACACCAGCGCCAAGGTCACCGCGAAATGGACCCGGCGGATCGACGACCACGAGACCGGCCTCGAACGGCACCGGTTCGTCGAAGACCCGCCGGTGCTCACGCACGTCGACGACGCGACCGCCGAAGCCGTCGTGACCGGCCTCGTGTCCTATGTGGACACGCTGCGCGAGTCGCGCCGGACGCTGATCTCGCGGTACCGGGTGTCCGATGTGGCCTTCCGGGTGGTCGGCACCGGCAGTGTCGGGCTGCGCAGCTACGTCGCGCTGCTGCACGGGAACTCCGGCGAAGACCTCGTCCTGCAAGTGAAACAGGCCAGCCCGTCGGCGCTCGCGCCGTTCCTCGGCCTGCCCGCCCCGGAGCACGAGGGCCGCCGGATCGTCGAAGGCGCGCGGCTCGTACAGGCCGAAACGGACATCCTGCTCGGCTGGACGACCATCGACGGCGTGCCGTACATCGTGCGGCAGTTCCGGAACCTCAAGGGCGACATCGATCCGGCGGAGCTGAAGAAGGACCACCTCGACGACTACGGCCGCCTGGCCGGCGCGTTGCTGGCGCGGGCGCACGCGCGGTCGTTGCATCCGCGGCTGCTGGCGGGGTACTTCGAGGACGACGAAGACCTCGATGAGGCCATCGGCGCCTACGCCGTGCGGTACGCGGATCAGACCGAAGCGGACTTCGAAGCCTTCGGCGCGCTCTGACCCCTGCCCGCATTTAGTCCTCTGAATGCGGGCCCTGGGCCCAGTATCGGGGCTCCGTGTGTCTGATTTGGACGCTTTGCCCGGAGGTCGTGAGTGGCAAAGAGGGCGGACGACGCCTTGACCGGGGTTGCGAAAGCCACTTTCGCAACGTTGAAGGTTGCGAAAGTGGCTTTCGCAACATCGGCCGTGGCCGGGCCCGGTACCCGCCCCGGCGATCAAGTCGCGAAAGCCACTTTCGAGACGTCA
>Ga0307518_10001737_pt1 | contig 16067 bp, 11 predicted proteins | sample 25_EM_MG_FD_203889 | JGI IMG/M metagenome (GOLD analysis project Ga0307518, IMG submission 203889) | Populus trichocarpa ectomycorrhiza microbial communities from riparian zone in the Pacific Northwest, United States - 25_EM | ecosystem: Host-associated > Plants > Roots > Unclassified | place...
GAAAAGAAAAAACAACCCAACACTCCATCATTTACTTTACACCTCAGCCTGCCTTACTTCCTTCCTTCCCTCCCCACCAAGCCAAAGAAATCCAAGAAAAACCCTACTCCATAACATGAAAGCTCCAGCTCATTCCCTCCCTCCTCAATCAAGTATCAAACTTTATTAAACTCACATTTCCCACTCCTTTTATCACCATTTGCCTCGGTTAATTTTTTTTTCTCTGGGTCATTAGATTAATTTATGGATAACATGGTTAATTATTTTATTAAATATTATTATTTTTTTATTTTGGTTGGGTTGACATGACAAGTCAACTAAATTTTTTTAATTTTTTTTTCTCAATTCAATTTAAAACAAAATCTAAATAAAATTCTAGATAATAAAGTTTTTTAATTAGCCCGTGCAGAAAAAGTATTTGGGAAGTATTTGGGAGTGTGGTTGTAGTTGTTTTTTAAAGTGCTTTTTATTTGAAAAAGTATTAAAATAATTTTTTTTTATTTTTTTAAAATTATTTTTGAGATTAGTATATCAAAATTATTTGAAAACACCAAAAAAATATTAATTTGAAGTAAATAAAAAAATTAAAAATTTTTAATTTTTTTCCAAAATACTTTTCAAACACATAAACAAACAACAATACTATATAAAAAAATGATTTTGATAAATTTTTAAAAATAATTTTTTTTAAAAAATATTATACACTATAATACTAAATACACTAGAAGCATGCTTCACTTGTGCTTATATGTATTTTAAAAATATATTTGTCTTGAAAAAATATTAAATTAATATTTTTAATGTTTTTTAATAATTTTAATATAATAATATTAAAAATAAAAAAATATTTTAATATAATTTTAAATAGAAAACATTTTTGAAATCTACATTATACTATATTACCAAAAACACGAAAAGAATATAATCAATCTTTTAAAATCTACATTTTAAAAAAACATTTTTAAAAGAATATAAACAACCTTCACCATTGCCAAGAACAAAAAAAATTCTCTTTTTAAATAAATAAATAAATAAATAAAAGGGCAGGACACATGTATATCTCATAAACACACTATCCTTCCCTTCCCTTCCCAGTCTTTCCTATCTTCACTCCAGTCTTACTCTCTATCTCGATGCCTTGACTCGGTCTATCACTCCGTTCTGATCCATGGCCGAGTCGACTCACAAAAGGCATAGTTCAACCTATCAGTGTCGCCGCGGGCGATCTTCGTGGTGCTGTTCCTTTGCTGTACCACCCAGTTTCCAGAAGAACAAGAAACCCGACTACTCGGTCTCTAAGCTTGGTCCCCGCTCATTCCCCAACTCACCCAAGCCCGGGTTAAATTTCGTGGGTCGGATAGACCCGAGAAGAATCCTCTCCCCAGGCCGCGTCTCGCCTATTGACTCGGATCCTACTGGCGACACGACCCGAGACATCATACCCGACCCGTCGCCGCCGGTGGACTTGAACTCGAAATCGAGATCTGAGTCTTTCCGGGGGAGGAATGAGAGGAGGTCGTTTTCGGATTCTGGATCGGGTTCCGGGTTGGATTCGGGTCGGGGCGTGTTTGACGTGAGGCTGAAATTGAGAGGGAAGAATGGTGGGGGTTTGGTGTTGGAGCTGAATTCGGAAGTCTTGATTGCAAATTCAGAAGTTTTTGCGGGGTTGATATGCGAATATCGGAAAAACCTGGGGTCGAAATGTGACGGTGATGGTGGTGGTAATTTGTCAAGAAAAATGTGTAGAATAGAAGTGCCTGATGTGGAGAATTTGGGAATTTTTAGGGAGACAATTGAGTTGATGTTTGAAGAGGATATTGCTAAAAGGTTATTGAAGGTTGGGGCTTATAGAGCCATAGATATACTTGAGGTTAGCTTTCTGCTTTCTGTTTTTTTTTTTTTTTATGATGATGATGATGATTATTATTATTATTATTATTATTATGTTTTTGGGTTGTATTTTTGCGTGTGTTTGTTTATGGGTTTTAGTGGAAATGTTGTGTTATATTGTGGATATTATTTTATTTTATTTTCTGAAGATTTTAGCTGGGTATAGTCTCTTTGACAACTGTGTTCAAGGGGAAAAAATTATTATGTTATTATTTTAGCGGCAATTGATTTTGAAGACTGTGCGGTAATGGGAATTGCTATGGATACTTGCGTTGAGATTGTTTAATCTCGGTTATACGTGCATGATGTATTTGTGGTCAAGCATAAACATGATGTGGAACCACACGTGCATGTCATGCATGGATGGTTGGGATTGGACTATCTCATCAATCGCAAATGTTTAAAGCATTCCTTCCAGGCTTATATCTTAATCATGCTTTGTATGGATGTAATGCGATTGTTCTATAAGAGTTAGAACAGTACTATCCTATTTTAAATGTAGAGTACTTGATCATTTAAGGTTGTTTTTAGGGGTTTTGAGCAGTTGTGACATTGTTGTCCAATCTTAGTTGTTTGTGTATGACATGTGTACATGCACTGATGGGAGTATCATGTGCATGCGCGCGTGTCATGCACGGATGATTGAAATTAAACAATCGCATCGATCACAATTGTTCACAGCTTTCCTTTTGTGCTTGCTGGAAAATTGGCTTACCCACTAACCTTCAATAGGTGGTTAAGGTAAACAGTGAACTAGCTTCTCCTCAACTGGTTTATTTTCTAAATAAAATTTCATAATCAAGATGGAGATTTTTTTATATAAGTTTTAAATATCTTGCAGATGGTTTGTTTTTTAAGCATCTTACAGAGAGTTTCCTTGTATACCATGGGATGGAAGAAAGTGATTCATGCAACTGATCCCAATTAGTCTGAGATTGAGACCAAGTATAATAGAGTTGACAATTATTCTATCCTTACTAAGATACAACATGCACATGTATGTGAATGTGCAGATATTTACAGTTCGCTTTTTGCAAAGAATCCTACCAAATCCCTTCTTCATGTTATTCCATATTTAGGTATACTAGATGGGATTTGAGACTGTCATAATTTCTTAGGGTTCTCTAAGTGTGTGTTTGGTATTGCAGGGGCAGTTGCAAAAATGTTTTCTTTTAGTGCTTTTCATCCTAATTGGAAAAGCATCAATTTCAAACTTTTCTGATTTGAATGAAGAAACACCCATGGTTTTTTTGGCATTGCAACTGCAATGTCACAAGCCCACAAAATTGATTCTGCTCATCATTCTTATGATAGAAGAGTCATTTTAAGATCCACTTTTGTAGAAATTATAGTATATACAGATATTGAAGAAGGATTAATCAATGGATTAGTCTTTTTAATCTTATTGAGGAGACATTACGATGTTAGGAGCTGAACTCATAGATTATGCTAGGTTGGGTAGTATAAAATGTGTGATCTCTGAAATGACAATGTTTTGAGCATAGGCACAATGTTTATGGCTATTAGAGCTACTGTATTTGATCAAAATAGCAAAAATCCAGTGGTCTAATTGCCATCGGCGTTGAACTAATGCTTAAAGCAAAGGAATCATAGCAACCACCCATGTAATGATCTTCAACTTCTTGTACCAGGCTCATCCGTTTTCTAGATTGTTACACAGCCTAGCGTTAGAAAAAATGATTGTGTAAGTCATTCACTGTAACGTATAAAAGTTTACAGTACAAGGCTTGGATCTTGTCTTTTGTAGCCTCATATTCAAGAATCCAAAGAATGATGTGTTTTTCTGACAACTTTATCTCTGTCTTCAACCATTTTCTTATTGATCCAACAAGATCTTTGGAACTATCACCAGGTATCAGCTGGCATCATGTTTACTAAAGGTGTTTTATCCTGCCTGAAATACCTTGAGGCTATCCCTTGGACGGAGGAAGAAGAGGACAGACTTAGGAATCTATTTGCAGTGTTTAAATTTGATGAGACAACAACTCAAGACATTTTGGCTAGACTCCACTTGCTTAGCTCAGAAGATTCTAAACAAAATCTAGCTAGACAGCTAGTTTGGTCTATTACTGCTTGTGCTGATGCCAATGCCAGAAATGAATTGAAGTCATTAGTTAAGGGTCTCCTTTGCAAAAGTTCAGTGTACGAGAAGGATCAACACGATCCCAACAAGGAAGATCTTTATGATGTTTGTCAGTCCTGTCTAGGTTCATTAGTCAACCTCATGGAGGAAGCCTCTGGTATCATATCCCCTGGGAAAGTGGTGAAAAAAGAAACAAGTAAGCCTTTGATTGGACGCATCTCCAGACAGATTGACAACATCAATTGGCTACTGGAAATTCTCTTTGATCAACAGATTGGTGAGGAATTTGTGGATATGTGGGCACATCAAGGAGAGTTGCTTAGCATGCATGGGAGTGTATCTCCGATGGTTAGATATGAGCTCAGCCGGGTTTCTGCAATTTTATTTATTGCAATGGGAACCAGAAAATTGCATTGCCGCTCAGAAGCAAGAGCAGCGCTTCTCCAGGCATGGTTTGGGCCAATGCTTTTGGACTTCGGTTGGTTACAGAGATGTAAAAAGGGACTGGACATGAAAGCATTAGAAGAAGCCATGGGTCAGACACTCCTTACACTTCCTTTGAAGCAGCAGGATGTGCTGTTCACTGAATGGTTTAGGTATTTCTCCAAGCATGGCACCGAATGTCCCAATCTTTGCAAAGCCTTCCAGATTTGGTGGCGTCGATCATTTCCGAGAGGCTCAGAAACTCATGCAATTGAATCCAGGTAATAGGCATCTCTTGTCATTGTCCACCCCTGTAACATTTGTTGATGTGTAGGCTGAAGGGTTCTGAGAGTCAGGAACTGAATAATGTAAATCACAATGTAGAATCGTTGTAATGATGGTTAGAGCATTAAATGAGAAGAAATTTTTTAGCAAAATTTATCTTTAGCTTCATCAATTTAAATTTTAATCATCAGAAAATCAAGTTAAAGGGGGTACATGACAAGTTGTTAGGTTGAATTCCATCTTCACTCGACACTCCCACAGTTACATTTTCAGCAGGTGCTCGTGATAGAAGCCACAATCTAGCTGGGTTGTTGAAGTAGAAGATGAATGCACTGCAGCATCTTTAGGAAGGGCTCTAGGAACTAGTCCTGCATACAAAAACTCAATATGAAAGAGAGATGTTAATTCCTTTTATATTATTCTGCTCAAAAAATAGCAACGATGCCAAATGGGCTGGTTTGCGTCTTTTTTTTTTTTTTTGAGCTTTTCCAACTATAAGAGTATATGAGGTTAGTTTGCATGTCAAAAATAGTCCTTCATCTTTATAAACGACAGTCAATTTAAACCTTATAATGATAATATAACTATCCTGTCTCTAGCCCTAGGGTTCTATCTTTATAAACGTAAAAAAAAAAAAAAAAACTCATTACATTTTTATATTAAAAATATTAAAATTTCAAAACACTCATCAAAGTTATAATAAAATTCAAATGGAGAGTGAATCCTCTTGCAGACATGCCCTTTACTTTGTTATTATTTACAATCATGCTTTTAAATATTTTTATATTTTTTTTAGTTTTAAATTATTTTTTTAATTTTAGATTGTTTTGATGTTAAAAATAAAATTTTAAAAATAAAAAAATTATTAGTTTGATACATTTTTAAACAAAAATCACTTTAAAAAAACCTTTATTATATTCTCAAAGAAACCTAAAATATATCAAAATCTATGGTTCAATCAATCAAATAATTTTACGCAATAAACCCAATTTATATAATAGTTTGATGAAAACAAGTAGTTTTAATAATTTCATGTTATAAAAAAAGATATATTTAGTCCTGTCATTAACTTCTAAAAAAAGTAATATATCCATTTTAGATTACTTGTACGCGCGGGTTTAAAAATTCAACCCCAAATTAGTGTTATTAAACCACTCATCAAGGTTTTATATTAAATTGGGTGGTTTTACCTGAGTGATCTAGTTAAAATATAAATGAGATCAGTTTGATTTATTATTTTTTAAAATTATATTATTTTAATTTTTCTTAAAAAAATTTAAAAAATTTTAATTTGAGATTAATCAATTAATCCGAATAAATTCAGCCAGCTTATGATATGGACTGGGCCGGGTTTTAGACCGCGCTCTAAATATATATGCTCAGATCTCTCTATATACCTTTTGGTCCACATAAACCTCGTCGTCATTGTAGTATTTGTGTCCTTTAGCATATTTATTTTCTTTTACCTTTTCGAATCATCATCATAGATTTTTTTCTCTCTCTACTCCAAACACTGCCACACAGTCCTTTTCACTCACTCTCTGTTAGTGTGTTAAACGCTCAGAAAACATTCTCACTCTCGCTGAAGATTGCCATTCAATTGCGTTGCCTATAAACCAACACTTGTGGGTAATTGCATTTTCTCTCTCTCTCTGGTGCTAGCTGGCTTCTACTTTCACATTCATTTACTACTTTCTTTCATACGTTTTGTAGTCTGTCTGGTTCCTGAGGAAAAAAAAGAGAAAGAAAAAAAGAAAAAATGGGTTTCTCTTCTAAAGCTTTCTTCTGTTTTATATAATAATCTGAGGCCCGAATTTGTTGAAGGTTGCCTGCAATTCTTTGGTTATGTCCTGTTGTCCGTGGAAAAACTGCTGCATTCTCTTTTGTTTATGGTTAATGTGTGCTGTAATTGGCTTCAAAGGTTTAAGATGCTGAATTTTTATGTTTTTAATTTCTGGGTTGTTTAGATAAGCTCATTTGGGAAAATGGGTGTTGATAAAAATTCAAGCTTGTAGTGAAAATTTCTTGTCATTTTGTGAAATGAAATAAGGTTGTGTTTTCTGGGTTTAGGCCAAAAAATGATACCAAGTAGGCCACAGACTCCAATCGGTGGTTCCCAGTCTGTTTCACCTGTGCTTTTGAGATCAAATTCTGCCATTTTGGGGTCTCAAGGAGATGGTTCCATGCAGCCAGGTCAGTATAACATGAATTTGGTTGGAAATTCTCCCAGTGCGTCTTCTCTTATCAATCAGGGTTTTGGGAAAGGTGTTTCAAGCTCTGGACTTTCTGGTTTAGAGTCTACTATTATTTCTATGGTAGCTAATGATGTGGGTTTCAGCTCATTGTTTGATGGTTCCAATATGGTGAGTTCTGCTTCATCTGGAAAAGTTCAAAGCAAGCAAATTTCTAACCCTTCTGTTAATCACCAACCTCAAGTTCAACAATTTGAGCCACACATGATAAAACATGGGCAAAATCAATTCCAGTCCATTCGAGGCGGGTTGGGCGCCATGGGACCTGTAAAATTGGAGCCACATGTAATAAATGACCAGATTGCCCCCCATCGTAGGTTGCAGTCTTTGCAGAGTCTGGGTTCAGTGAAAGTAGAACCACAACAGAACCGGATTGGAACAGGCATTGGACCTGTTAAAGTGGAGAATCAACTTTCTGTTCAATCGGTTTTACAGCAGCAGCAGCAGTTCTTCCAGATGTCCAGGCAGTCTCCTCAGGCTGCTGTCGCACAGATGAATTACTTACAGCAACAGCAAATTCTGCAGTTGCAACAACAGCAGCAACTTTTGAGGGCATTTCCTCATCAACAGCCCCAAATACAACAGTTTCAACAGCAAAATTTGCCAGTTAGATCTGTTGCAAGACCACCGTATGAACCGGGAACAGGTGCTAGGCGATTGACTCAATACATTTATCAGCAGCGGCATAGACCTCAGGTAAAATTGTTTGATTCCTGGAGAAAATGTGTTCTGTCAGTTTTTTGGCATTTTTCTTGTGTTTGTAGTGACTGGTCTTTATGTAGGAAAACAATATTGAATTCTGGAGGAAATTTGTGGCTGAGTTTTTTGCTTCCAATGCAAGGAAAAGGTTATGTGTTTCATTGTATGGAAATAGCCGCCAAACAAATGGTGTTTTTCCTCAGGTATGCTGTTATATAGACGAATACTAATTGACCGAGGAAGATAGCATGATGTTTTCTGAGGGGAACTGGGGGATAAGGAACAGAATATCTTTGGTTGACTTACGCCATTGCTTTTCAACTTCAATACTTCTACGCTGGATTATGCTGTTCAATTTAATGTAAAAGAAATGATGAATAAATGCATTTAGGAGAGAATGAGCGGTAAAATGCAGAAGTTTTGAGCTTGGATTCTCTCCTGTGCTATGTGTAATTCTACCTCTTAAACAAACACTGCCTTATGTGTGCAGTTGTTTTTATTGAGTTTTTGTAGACTTCATATTCTTCACAACACAATGAAATCATGACCAAATTGGAATGAAAACCGTAGGGTAAAATATGAAGTTTTTGAGTAAGCATATCTTCTGAACTTCTATTGCCATTAGAAAAATTTGAAATTTAATGGAAATGTTGCAGGATTTGTGGCACTGTGAGATATGCAATTGCAAACCTGGTCGTGGTTTCGGTATGCTACTTTTACAGCCTACACTTTTTTTGTTATTTGCCATTGATTTGTTAGAGTGGCACTTAGTGATAAGCAAAATATGCTGTTTATCATATCTTTGCTATCGTGTTATACAATGTTTCTACTATATTTTGCAACTTGTGGATCAAAAATCAAAATGTTGCACATTTATATGTGATGCTCTGTAATTATGCATGTGCAATTTATTAAGATTTCTCATATTTTTCTGTATCAAGATTTTAAGAATTTCATCTTAATGGATGCTTGACCCATTCAAAGCTGAAAATCTTCTGATAAATATTCACTCATTGAATTCATGAGGCATATATTGCAATCCATTTCATTGTTTAAAACTTAGCCTTGTTAGGCACTTGGATCAGTTTTGAGGGGAAGTAGATCTGTGAAGAGAGAGTGCAGAAAGAAAAATTAAATGTGATGTGAATTTGCTCAAAGGAATCAAAGTTTAGAGTTTCTCTCTTTCTTTGGATTAAATGATGCAGATATGAATTTGCTTACAAATGGATGGAAAAAAAACGTAGTCTTCAACAAACTTTAAAGTACTAAAGATAACAATTTATGAAAAGCGAAGGAATTGTGTCATCCTTTTCTTTTCCTTTTCTGAAATAATATTTGAAGTCTTGTGCAATTCTCATTCTTTGGTTCTTGTTTCTGCAATTTCAGAAACTACTGTAGAGGTTCTTCCTAGGTTGTTCAAAATCAAATATGATAGTGGCACTTTGGAAGAGCTTCTTTATGTCGATATGCCTCGTGAATATCAGAATGCAAGTGGTCAAATTGTACTTGACTATGCAAAAGCAATACAAGAGAGTGTTTTTGAGCACCTTCGTGTTGTACGCAATGGCCAACTTCGTATCATTTTCTCTCCAGATCTGAAGGTTTGGGCGTTGATAAATTGCACCTGGGGGATATTTGAAACTATACTTTTATTATTAACTATAAATATCATTGATGCCCTAATTATCTTTGTTCATCCACGTTCTCTAGATTTGCTCTTGGGAGTTTTGTGCATGCCGTCATGAGGAACTTATTCCACGAAGGTTGATTATACCTCAGGTTGCTAATTTAGTGCTTCTAATTTGTATTGTAAATTATGTTTTCTCTTGAGTGGGGATCTTGGTGCAGCTTTTTTGGAATCTTTGGATTAGGTTATCATGATTAATTTAAGCTTTCACATGCGCTATTCAATTCTCAGAATTTATGGTTGAATGCCCTTTTTCTTTCCATGATCAGAACTTAAGTTCTAATGAATTTAGAGATTGCATGAAAGTAGCTAGAAAATTTCCTACCTCAGAAAAGCAGCAAACTACACTAATCTAGGAAAGTAGAACATATAGAAATTTGGAAATTAATGATGCAATGAAACCTTAAGGGTGTGTTAAGTAAAAAGAACTTCCCTTTTTCTTTTCTTTTTTTGCAATGAAAAATTGGGAAAACATGTTCATTTATTGAAAATGAAAACGATTTTTTCATTTGAAAAAATAAAAAATACATAAAGATTACAACAATTTTTCATAAAAAATAAAAACCATAATTTATAATAGTCATCTTACTATTTTTTGTTTGTGGTAATCTAATTATAGACTATTAATTTTATTTTATTTGAATTAAAAACTATCATGAAAAAGTTATATTGTTACCTTAAAAAAATATATTTATAATAAAAATTAAATTTATGACACTAACTAAATATGAATTTTTTTTTTAATATTTTACCTAGCTAAAAAGTGCTTGTGTGTGTATAAAATTATATTGTTCATGTTTTTTATTCATTTGAAAAACTTGCATTGGAAAACTGTGGATAACCTCTAAAATGTGGTTTTCTAAACTTAGTATAGATTTGGAAAATTGGAAAACTAGTTTTTTAGTTTTCTAGATAGAGAAATATTGTATTTGAACATGAAGTTCTAGTTTCGCATTTTCTGACTTCAATTTTCTAGAAAATTGAAGAATTATTCTGTTTTTGAACAGCCCTTAAACTTTTGTATTTACATGATTAGCCATCTAGGGGATAACCCTAACAAGAATTGGTGAAGGGAGAGGTCTTAAATAAATTCCTGAGAAGCTTGGCCTCCTTGTCTGGGAAATTGGTCTCCATTCTTTAGGGAGCGATTCTCTTTGTCACCTTTCTTTGATACTTAAATGGAAGTGCCCAAGGATGGTCAACATATCCAAGTTTCATCAGCTTGGAGCACATGTGGATGGAATCTCCCTTTATGATACTTCAGATTTAATTGCTGCAATACTTGCCATCAGAGGTCAATTATTCTCTGAATCACAGTTACATAGTTAAATTTTTCTCTGAAGTCTTCCGCTTTCATATTTTTTTCATCTGATGTGATTGCTTATTTTCTGTCCATTTGCGCTATTGAGGTGGTAAGGTATAAGGTCTTCTTAAATTCTTGTGTAACTTTTATAGATCACTTTCCTACCTTGCAGGTAAGCCAGCTTGGAGTTGTGGCACAGAAATACCAAGCTTCTGCTCAAAATGCTTCATCGAGCTCTTCTTCACCTGATTTAGAAAATAACTGTAACATGTGAGTTCCTTTTGCTTTGAAATCTTTTGATTGCTGTCACTAGTTGATGGTGGTTTTCTCTTGCCACCGTTATTTGAAATTTCATAATTTGTGTTCATATAATCTGTTAAAAACTTTATATTTTTTGTTTCATTTTTTCTTTGCTGAACAATGAAAATTGCTGAACCTAAGAGTTGACATGATGTCCCCCCCTCTTTTCCACATGAGCTGCAAGACCTCAAATTTTTTATGTGGGACATGCTCCACTTATGTACATGATTTGCATCATCTGGGACTTTTAGGCACATCCTCCACTTATGTACATGATTTGCATCATCTGGGACTTTTAGGCATTTGACTAACCACCTTGATGTTGCAACTTGGAAACTAATTCACCCCTGAATATTAGGTCTGCAACATGGATGAAGTTACATTGAGTAAACTATTGCAACATGGTAATTTAATTCTCTGACTCTCAAATAGTGTCTGATTGTCACTCAGCTAATGGCCTTCATAATGACATCAATGATAGCATCCAGCAACTTGACCGTGACATGATGGCTGTGATAAAGTGTTATGTTTGGATTTTTTTTCTGCATGGTACTTGATGAATATTCAACTCAACTGATATAATTTTAGATGGCTTCTTGTTTGATTTCTTCTTAGATTCTCAATTTGATACATATGTTGATAGGTAAATTAGAGTGGAACTTTTATTTCCTCCTGGTGGCTTTTGTTTGGCTTATATCTATGGATGTGAATTTTCCAGGTTTCTTGCATCTGCTTGTCAACTAGCAAAAGCCTTGGAGATACCTTTAGTTAATGATTTAGGATTCACAAAAAGATATGTGCGATGTCTCCAGGTATAGTTTATTGCAATTTTCTAATTTCAAATTGGCCATCCTTGATTATTGGACTTGAATAAGCTCATTTCTTTTACATTGGTTAGTAGTGCACAGGTTGATTATGTTCTGAAAATGCAAAGGCATAATATTTTACTTGAGTTTCCTAGTTGCCCATGTGAATTCATTTGAATGTGGTTTAAACTTCCTCCCATGCGTTTTCTTTCTAGGCTCTTTTTGATGCCACTGATGCATGCCATCCTCTCTTCTAGCTCTTGGTTCCTTCCTGCTTGATTTGGTCTTTTATTCTTTGTAGCAATACTGCCTGCCAATTTTACCTACCAAGTGACCTCGCCCTCAAGGTTTTGGATTTGAATTTAAGATGATATATCCTGCCCTAATAAAACACTTGCACATAAGATGAATATGTAACTCCATATTTGCGTGATTGCATTATATTTGAAATGTGGTATCTGCTTCTTGCTCTTTCTAAAAAATGTTGGACTGATCATATCTTGATAATCTAACAAGAACCTTCTTTTCTTTTTTGCATGTTTACTGAACAACCTGCAGATATCAGAGGTGGTAAACTGCATGAAAGACTTGATTGACTATACAACTCAAGATGCTGGGAAGGGACCAATAGGTAAGCTCAAAGAAACTTCCCCCATTTGGTATACGTTCTTTTTTGACGCGAATATAATTATCAATCAAATCTTGTCAGCAAAGATTGCCATAAGTTGCACAGTTTGATGTTCTTATCTACTATTTCTCAATGCTTTTGTGCTGATTGAAACTCTCTCTAAACTTTCACATCTATGTTTAACCAAAAAGGAAATGAAAAAATACCTACAATTTTAAATTTTTAAGAGAAGGGTGCATTGCATATCGAATGATTATTCATCTCACCACCCAAAAATGCATTGAAGTATGATATGCAGAAGTTTCCTTTCCAAAATATAAAAACTACAATCTATGCATAGAGCTTCCTAAAGTTAAAGCTACTAGCTTTTACAAACAGCAAACAAACCAATAGATTGCTAGGACACACCTTGCTAGCTGCTAGGGGATGGCTTCAAAGGTTGTATAACAGAGAAAATGGCTTAAAATATTACTTGACATCCTACATGTGACAGTAAACTTCTCCCATTTGTCCCAAAGTCATCAGAGAGTTTCCTGGAACTATCATATGGAGGCTGTATTAGAATCTTTTGACTCGTGGTTAAATAAAGTTCTTACTTCACATAATAACTTCTTGTTTGTTTACCAGAGAGTTTGGCCCAGTTCCCTCGCAAAACCAGGCCATTTTCTGGAGTGCATGATTCCGATCAACAACCACCTGAGAAAAAGCAGTGTCAAATTACTGGACACACATCGAATTATGATCATCATACTGTACGGGCAAGCATCATGCATCCTTCCACAAGCAGTGGTGTTGCAAGTGCAAACAATTCCCTCGGCACAAGCTCCACCACTTCCTCTGCCATCACTGTTGGCGGGCTTCTTCACCAGAATTCCATGAATTCACGAATTGAAAATCAGATGACTAGTCCTGGCAGTCCATATACTGGGACTTCTGTTCAGATTCCATCTGCTGGTTCTTCAACCACTTGGCCACCAGCTCAGCCCAACCCCTCTTCTCCCTTCTCTTGTCTGACACCATCATCATCTGGCAATCCTTCTCAAAGTTCCCACAATACTTTAGCAGCATCAACTGCTATAAACCATGTCTGTTCAGCAAACTCACCTGTTCAGACACCAATGCAACAGTCATCTCAGTCCAATGAGGTTGATCCAAATGAATTTCAGAGCTCTGTTGAGAAAATCATGCAAGAAATGATCTCTTCACGGTTCAGTGGGACAGGTGGTATGGTCAGTGTTGATTATGAAGGAAATAATATGGACATAAATAGGGTCACAGAGTCGAGAAAAAATGTGCTCACCAATTTCCCTTACGTAGAGGGTAATGTGATGAGAAACAAGTCAATTAATGTTGGTGGTGGATTTGGGAATTTGAATGGTAAAAATCATCTTTCTGCTTCTACCAGCGGAATCACAGCTGAAATGGGGAATGTCTCCGGCACTTTGTCTGGTAGGTTTGCTATGCCAGTGATGGATCATGATACTGGTATGAATCATCAGCAACAGGAACTGGCTTATCAGCTGCACAACAGTATTGGAGCAGTATATAGATATCTTGATCCCCAATTTGATTGGACTACCTGAAGAGTGGAGGTAATTTTACTGATACTTTCATGGTGATAGTTTGTACCTAGTATGATACAATTCCGGTGGTGATACAAGGTGCTCGTGCCATGTGCTGGGGATTGCTCGCCTATATTTCCATTTGACGCTTTCCTGTTTATGATTATATGAATTTTCAACTTGGTGCAAAATGTTCAGCGAAGGAAAACAAACAGCTTATTGTTTTCAGATGAGGTCTCTTCCCTGTTGTTTCAGCTTTACCTTATATTTTAAGTTTACCTTGCTGGGGTGTTTCCCTATGAAGGTCTTTTATCCCTCTTAAAAGCTTCAAAACGTGAACTCAGGCTTGAGGCACGGCCATTTTTATCTCTTCTATCTGCCGAATTATGTAAAAATTTTCCATGCATTGGCTGGCAGCAGCTGCATTTGGTACAAATATGAACTTTTTCTGCCAATAGGCATTTTAGGCCATTGTTATTAAACCCGGCTTCACCTGGTGGGTCGATCCGGGACCCGGTGGTTGGACCGGTCCGGTTTTAATAAAAGACCGGCTGGGGCAACAGCTCGGTCAAACTTGGGTGACCTGGTGGGTTGATCCATGACCGGATGAATTCGGATAAGATCTGGTTTTTTTTTTAAATGTGAGATTTGAAATTTATTATTATATATATTTTATGTTTTTTTTATATCAGCGCCTAAAATTTTATGCTTTCAGAAAGAAGCAACAAGGACCAGGAATACTGACTTGACAATGAATGCATCTGTGTTGCATTGCTGTTTCTTCCATGTTTCCCTAGCCTATATAAAATTCTGCAAGGCCTAATCACTGCTGTTTTGGGTTTTCTTCGAAGCCCAATCACAACAAGAATTTATTACTTCATTCGATAATTTTGGTTGGGATATTGCTATTAATCTTGTATAAACGGTCAAGGATAGTTTTTCAATAGCGTTGGTTTTGGGCAAGCTATGATTGACTAACCGTCATGGATGCATTTTAGCTTAAGCTCTGAGATTTGTGAGATCTGGAGAAAGATGGTTCAGCAGATGCATGTAATTATCAAACTACACCTCATGATATAAAAACTCGGGATAACATTGTCATGGCATACAAGGCAATGGCAATTGTAACTAAAGATTTCTAAAGGACATGTGTTGCTGCTCTTCTCTCTTCAAGCTTCAATGTATTTTTCAATGGCAGCAGCGAAGGTAGCCTTTGGAACTGCACCTGTAACACCTCCTTTCTTCTCTCCATTCTTGAACATTAGCACAGTGGGGATACTTGTAATCCAGATACTAGAAAAAAAAGTACTCAAATCAGTGATTCAACCTTTTCTTTCCATTTGTGGTAATTGGTATAATGCTACTTTTTGTATGTACATGTTTTTAGACAATATTACTTTGAAATAAAAAAAAAAATTGTATTTTAAGTGGTATTAGTTTTTCTTTTTTAAGAGATTTTTTAGTTTGAATTTGTATTTTATAATTTAATAAAAAAACACATCGAAAAGGTTAATAATCTAAATAAAGTATCTTAAAGATTTCTTGAAAATGTAGAACGGATCAAATTCCTAATGTCATACTTGTTATAAACGTTACAAAACCAATGCCGAGGCGCAAAGATATTCTGAAAACGAGAATAACAAGAACCACCTTTTATTATATTAAAGCCGGCCCCGGCCCCGGCCCCGGCCCTTGTGAGAACTAACATAACAATGAGTTTTGGCTTCATTTCCATTAAAAATACTATATAAAGAAGGCTAAGTTATGAGAAGCTACATCCCACAGAAGAGAAGACATCACTATTGACTATCCACTAGTAAGGGGAGGAAGAAAAAGTCATTCTTAAAATGGCCAAGGCAAACCACAACTCAGCATTGTTTTTAAGCTCAATTCTGGTGCTCTCTCTTCTTCTCATTTTCTCCATGGCTGAAAGCCGCTTTCTTGCTGGTAACTACTTAGCATCATAGTATAAAAAATTGATATTGCACCTGCAACTACTTTACTGTAACTTTACAGTGTAGTGGTTAGACAGCCTAGTCGTATTATCATGATAGATTGAATTGATCATCACTGTAAAGATATATAAAGATAAAAGACTACTCCGATCTCCTGTTATAATTAAGCATTT
>Ga0307518_10001738_pt1 | contig 16062 bp, 10 predicted proteins | sample 25_EM_MG_FD_203889 | JGI IMG/M metagenome (GOLD analysis project Ga0307518, IMG submission 203889) | Populus trichocarpa ectomycorrhiza microbial communities from riparian zone in the Pacific Northwest, United States - 25_EM | ecosystem: Host-associated > Plants > Roots > Unclassified | place...
CGCCAGTTGAGGGATGCCCTCAGCCTGACTGCGAGCGGCCAGGTGCTCGTAATCCGCAGTGCCCATGTGCCACGGCCGGGCTTCGTAGCGGCGGATGACCCGGTTGGCCAGAGCGATCCCCGGCCAATCGAAGTCGCCGTGGTAGGCGAAGCGGCAATCCGTGGCGGCGAGGGCGTCGAGAAGCGTGAAGACCACGGTGGCGGCGCTGCCGGACGTGCACACGAGGGGCTGGACGCAGGCCGCGTCCGCCGCGGCTTCCACCACGCGCGGATTCTCACAGATGTGGATGAGCGTTGCGGCGGGGAGTTGCAGCCGGAGGTCATGCAGGTCGCGTGGTGTGACGTGAACCTTGGCGTGATGGTCGGCTCGCTCCCGCAGAGCACGCTCCCGCCAGCCCTCTCCGTCGGGCCGCAGCCCGTAGGTGAGCACCGTGCTGGAGACCTCGTCCGGCGTGACGGACACCAGCCGCCACAGAGCGCGTCGACCGGCCGCGTCGTCGGGGAACTCGGTGCCATGGGCGAGGGCGACCCCGCGTTGGACGAGGCGTGCGAGCCAGGTGCCGTCGTCCAGGCCGTGCGCGGAGCCGGTCGCCATGGCGGCGAGTTCTCCTCGGCCGAGTGCGCCGTTGCGCTTGGGCCCGAGGAGAGCGGTGAGGACTTGGACCGCCTGCTGGAGTGTCCATATCGCCGCTTCGGGGTACGCGCCCAGCCGTCGACGCGCCTCCTCGTCGGCGCCGTGAGCTGCGCCGGATGCGGATGCCCCCATGCCCGTGAGGTTACGCGGCGCGTACGGGCGCCGCCGGTGAGTGGCCGAAAACGCCACGGACGTGTGCCAGACAGCGGCTTGGTGTCCGTCGGCCAACCGGAACCTCCGTATGCGGGCGCATGTGCGTCTCCGGCCGTCAAGAGCGTTGCGGAGACGTGTACTGGCCCTGGAGCCGCAGCAGACGGAGGGGGCCCGTGCCCGCTGGTACGTCGTTCCGATCACGCCTACTGAGGCGGGTCGGGTCACACTTTCTTGACGACGATCATGTCCGGCACCAGCTTCTCCAGGTCGTCGACGTCCGAGGTGAAGACGGTGACCTGCCCCTTCTGCTGTCGCGCGATGACGGCGAGTACGGCGTCGATCGCGTACTTGTGGCCGTGCAGCTTGGCGTCGGCCAGGAGTCGGCGGGCCTGGCGGGCCTCGTCCTTCCCGATGTCGATGACCTGGAGCCGGGAGAGTACCCAGTCCCAGCGCTGTGCGGTCGTCCTCCCGTCGTATGCCTCGACGAGTGTCATCGGGGACGTCACCACCTCGGCTTCCCCGCGCGCCGCGAGGTCGAGCCAGGCGATCATCTTCCGGTCGCCGCGTACTGCCAGGGACAGGGCTTCACAGTCCAGTACGAAGACACGGAGCGGCCGCTGCCGGTGCTCAGCGGCGCGTTTCCTCACGCAGCTTCTCCGGCGTTGTGCTGTCCGGTGGCGCGGCGCCGCTGGTGTTCGGTGTCGAGTTCCTCCAGCTCGTCGAGGGCCGCCGCATGCTCGCCCTCAGTGACGGGGCCATGTTCTTCCTGCAGCCAGTCGACGAGTTCCAGGAGCCGGTCCCGGTCGCGCTTGGAGCGCAGCGCCTCGGCGACGTACGCCGAAAGGCCCCGCTCTGCCGCGTCCGCGCGGATCTCGTCAAGGAGATCCTCGGGAATCGTCACGGTCACCTTCTTCGTCGCCATATAAGTCACCATACTCCTGGTGTCATGCTGCTTACCAGCGACCCGTGACCGGCAATTCGGTGATCAGGCGGCCGTGGCGGGGCGGGGGCTGCCGTGGAAGACCTGGCTCGTGTGCCAGGAACGGTGGACTATCGCGACGGGGCGGGCACCCGGTTGGGGACCGATGAGTGGGCGGTCGGCGAGCGCTGTGACGTGCTCGCGGGCGGCGGGACTGTGGCCGACGAAGCGCTGTGAGACCAGGATGTGGTGCTCGTCGCCGATCCCGAGGACTCCCTTGTCGAAGAGCTTGTGGTGCAGCGAGCACAGGCACAGTCCGTTGTCGACGTCGTCGGGGCCGTCGAACGCCCACCAGCGCACGTGCGCGGCCTCCAGCCCGACCGGTACCGCACCGATCCTGCCGTCGTAGCCGCAGAAGGCGCACCGGTACTCGTAGGCCGTCAGGACCTGCTCGCGCATCCGCGGGTCCCGCCGTTTCCGCGCGGCCGGGAGCTGCTCGGTCTCAGCCGCCTCCAGTTCCAGGCCGACGGCTTCGCACAGTTCGCCGTGGAGCGAGGGCGGGAAGTTCAGATCGAGCAGGACTCGTGCCATCCGGCCGAGCAGCGACGGCTCGCGCCGCAGCGCCGCCTGTAGTTCTGGCGCCAATCGCCCTGCGGCTCCGACGGCCCGCAGCTCCTGCACGCCGCTGCCGGGACTGCCCGGACCACGGTCGGTACGCACCTCCCAGACGCCATCGCTCACCAGATGGTGAAAGGGGTAGGCGGGTGTCGTCCTGTTGGCCGGGCCGTACTCGGCCAGTAGTTGCCTGAGGTCGGTCTCCACGGTGGTGTACCGCAGTTCGCCGTCGGCATCCTGCTGGAACCGGCCGAGCGCGTACAGGAACAGCAGCGGCTTGTGCGGAGCGCGGGTCCCGCTTCTGGTCCACTGCCTCAGCTTCGCGGTGCGCTCCAACCAGTCCATGACCGGCGATCGTAGTGGTACCTCGTCGAACAACGATCCGCGCATGCGAAAGGGCGTGGGCAGGCTCGTGAGGCCCTTGATACGAAACCTCCCGCTGTCGAATCGGCGTCACCCAGCTGTCCGCCAAGTCACCCTCATTCGAAGGGGTGTTGGTACAGACCCTGATTGGATACTCGCGACCTGTCACCCGAGGGGATGTCAGAGGAGGCGCACGGGAGTGAACACGAGCGCGAGCCGTGCGGGCTGCTCTCTGTCCAGAGCGCCGCATCTTCCCTGGTGGGATCATGCGAACGGCTTTCTATGCGGTCATCTCCCGACATCGCTCGGCAACTTGGCAGTTTCCCGATGCCTCGGTGCCGCGTTTCCTCCGGCGTGACTGACACAATCTGCCTCAGCGCAGCAGGAGTTGCCCATGATCTGTCCGGCAGGGCGCGAGCCGCGCTCGCCCGCGGAAACGGCGAGGGCGCGGCAGCCCTCGCGTCCGTGGCCCAGACCTACGCCTTGATTGCCGAGGCGACGCTTCCGTCGCAGCGGCGCGATGCGGTCCCCTCCGAGCGTCGGCCGGAGCCGATCGCGGACGGGCCCACACCGGAACTCGATGCCCCCTGCGCCAAGCCGTCCAAGGTGGCTGAGCCGACCACTTCTCCCAACGGGCCCAACTACGACGATCCCGTCCCGCGCCCCAATGTTCGCTCTGACTTCTGGTCGTCTACCGCCCCGATCCCTTCTGCCACGCCGAGCGACAAGAGCTGAACTGCCGCGCCGGCTGGCTCGTCCGCGGCTTCGTCAGGCCCCCATGCTCAGCAGGAGGTCCGTCAGTCGATCCGCCGCATCCGGGCGCCCGACGGTGCGGGCCTGCTGAGCCATGTGCTGACGCTTCTCAGGTGAGGCGAGGATCGGGCCGACCGCCGACCGCCGACCGCCGACCGCCGACCGCCGACCGCCGACCGCCGACCGCCGACCGCCGACCGCCGACCGCCGACCGCCGACCGCCGACCGCCGACCGCCGACCGCCGACCGCAGGCCATCCGGTGCGACCGCGCCCTTCACCAAGGCGACCACAGCTCCCGCCTGCTGCATGTGTAGCGCGTTGTGCTCCTGTTTGTTTCCCGCCGACGTAGCGAGCGGATCAGGACCGACGGCTTACCGAGGGCCGTGAGTTCGGCGATCGTGCCGGCGCCGCTGCGGGAGATGACGACGTCGGCCAGGGCCAGGACGTCGGGGAGTTCCGGCCCGACGAAGTCCGTCACCAGGTAGCGGGGTTGGAGATCGCCCGGCAACTGGGCCGCGTACTGGCGCGACTCCTCGATGGACGTAGCGCCGCACTGGTGGATGACGTTGGCCTGGGTGAGCAGCCACGGGAGGATCGCGCTGACGACGGTGTTGATCTGGGCGGAGCCCTGGGCTCCGCCGGTGATGCAGACGGTGGGCAGGGTGCGGTCGAAGCCGGTGAGGCCCAGCGCGCTGATCGCCTTGTCCGGCTCGCCGGTCAGGACTTCCGGGCGTACGGGGTTGCCCGTGACCACTGCCGAGCTGCGCACGGACTCGGGCGGCAGCGGCAGCGTCGACTCCGACGAGACCGGGATGCGGGTCGCCGCACGGGCCAGGGCACGGTTGGCCAGCCCCAGGCGGACGGTCTGTTCGTGGATGACCAGCGGACGGCGGCAGAACCTGGCGGCCAGCATCGCCAAGGGACAGGCAGCGGTGATCTCCGGCATGACCCGTCCGGTTTGCCGGACAGCCGACTGCGGCGACCCAAGCTCGCTCGTTCGCGCATCCCGAGTGTCTGTCTGCGCAGACTGCGGTCGGCCTTCACGGAACCGGCAATCGCCTGAGGCTCCTCGACCATGCTTGCGATGATGGAGGGCAGGTTTTACCAGCCCGCCCGGCCATGTCGTCAGACATGGCCACCAAGAGACAGACGCTGTCTCTCAGTTGACCGAAGACGATGAACTCGCCCTCGGCGGTGGGTATTTCCACCGATGGTGCATTACCTTCGCGTGCCTTCTGTATGACCATGTCTTGACCTGTCTCCCCTAGGGTCGAAGGCCGCAGTTGCGAACGGGGGAGGCGTCGATGGGCGACGGCAAGGACCCGGCCAAGGTCCTCGACATCAAGACCGCCGATATCAAACGGGCGGCACCGGACTTCCAGACGGCCGCCGTCGATCTGGGCAAGGCGCTGACCGCGCTCGTGAAGTCGCTGGACGGTCTGGGCGAGCCGTGGGGGAACGACAAGCAGGGCAAGGAGTTCGGGGACTCCTACAAGCCGCTGCAGAAGAAGATCGAGAGCGCGGCGGGCACTCTGGTGCTCGGTCTGACGAGCATTCACGAGGCGATGGCCGACATGGCGGACGGTCATGTCGACAACGACGAGTTGATCGCCGGGATGTTCACCGAAGTGAAGGTCACGAAGTCGGACGGTGCCGGTGAGCGTTGAGGACGAGGCCCGGAAGATCCTTCTGCATCTGGGCCTGTGGTGGCCGGAGGCCGACTCCGGAAAGCTGCGGTCGGCGGCGACGGCCTGGCGCACCTTCGCGGATGCCGTGGACGATGTGCGGGGCCCCGTCCAGCAGAGCGCGTCGTCGATCATCCACAACAACACCGGTGAATCGATCGAGGCGTTCGACAAGTTCTGGGGCCGTTACGCGCAGAGCTCCAAGGGCAAGGACAGCGGCTGGCTGAAGGACCTGGGCGACTCCGGGCGTGAAATGGCCACGGCGCTCGACAAGTTCGCCGACGCGATCGACGACGCCATCAACAAGCTGTGGACGCAGATCGGCATCGACGCGGCGGTGATCGCGGGCGGGGTGGCGCTGGCGTTCTTCACCGCCGGGTTGGCCTCCGGTGCGGCCGTCGCGGCGGCCGACCTCGTCATCGAGTTCGGCGCCGGCCTCGGCGTCGCGGTCTCCACGACGATCGCCGAGATCGCCGGGGGCACGCTGGTGGCCGCCGCGTTCGGCGGGATCGAGTCGGTGACCGTCGATCTGGCCGTGGCCCAGCCGCTGAAGATCGCGACCGGCCTGCAACAGGGCTTCAGCCTCGACGAGGTCAACCAGGCCGCCGAGGACGGCATGGTCTTCGGCGGCGCGCTGGGCGCCGGCGGCGGAGTCGTCAAGGCAGGCATAGAGGGCGCGTTCAGCGACACGACACCCCTGTTGCTACGGCCGTCGCTCCGCCCGGACCTGGTCGAACTCGGCCCGGCCGCCCGCAATGCCGACCGCACCCCCTGCGTCGGGGAGCCGATCGACGTGGCCACCGGCGCGATGCTGATGACGGCGACGGACCTCGCGTTGCCGGGCAGCCTGCCACTGGAGTTCACCCGCACCCACCTCTCCTCCTACCGCGGCGGCGTCTGCTTCGGCCCGACCTGGATGTCCACCCTCGACGAGTGCCTCCAGATCGACGGCGAGGGCGTGGTGTTCGCAGCGGCGGACGGCATGCGCCTCGTCTACCCGGTCCCGGAACCAGGCGTCCCGACCATGCCCGTCAAGGGTGTCCGCTGGCCCCTGGAATGGGACGGCAAGCCGGACAGCGCGATGACGGTCACCGACCCGGCGACAGGCGTCGTCCGCACCTTCGCCGCCCCCGTCCCCTCCCCGACCTTCGGCGTCTTCCACCTCGCGCTGGACTCCTGGAGCGACCGCAACGGCCACCGCGTCGACGTCGAACGCGACAACGAGGGCGTCCCGTTCGGCCTCCGCCACTCCGGCGGCCACTACATCGCCGTCGACACGACCGGCCCCCGCATCACCGCCCTGCGCCTGCTCGACGAACCCCCTTCCCGCTACACACGGAACGTGCCGGACGAGGGCACGGTCGTCATGCGCTACGGCTACGACGGCGCCGGCAATCTCACCGAGGTCGTCAACTCCAGTGGGGAACCACTGCGGTTCGCGTACGACGAGCAGAGCCGGGTCACCAAGTGGACCGACCGGAACGGCACTTGGTTCGCCTACGTCTACGACGAGCGCGGCCGGGTCGTCCGCACCGAGGGTGTCGACGGCATCCTTTCCGGCACCCTGACGTACGACGACACGACGCGCACGACGACGTACACGGACTCCCAGGGCCGCGCCTCCACCCACCGCCACAACGCGGAGGGCCTGGTCGAGGAGGAGACCGACCCGCTCGGCAACGTCACCCGCACCCAGTGGGACGAGTACGGCTGCCAACCTCTTACGGTCACCGACCCGCTCGGCCACACCACCCGATACCGCTACGACGAGAGGGGCAACCTCACCGAACTCACCCTGCCCGACGGCTCGTTGGCGCGGGCCACCTACAACGCACTCGGCCAGCCCACGGAACTCGTCGAGCCCGGTGGAGCGGTCTGGCGGCACACGTACGACGAGCGGGGCAACCTGCTGACGACGGTCGACCCCATCGGCGCGGAGACCCGATACACCTGCGACGCGGAAGGCCGCCCGACGGCGATCACGAACGCTCTCGGCCACACCCGCACCGTGGCCTACGACGCGGCGGGCCTGCCCCTCGCCCTCACCGACGAGCTGGGCCGCACGACCACGGTCCGCCGCGACGCGTTCGGCCGAATCGTCGAAACGACCGACCCTCTGGACCACACCACCCGCATGGGCTGGACCACCGAGGGCAGGCCCTCCTGGCGCGAACACCCCGACGGCACGCGCGAGTCGTGGACGTGGGACGCCGAGGGCAACCTGCTCACCCACACGAATCCCGCCGGCCACACCACTCGCCACACAGCGACCCACTTCGGCGCCCCGGCCTCCCGCACGGACCCGGACGGCGCACAGTACGAATTCGCCTACGACAGCGAACTCCGCCTCACAACCGTCACCAACCCACTGGGTCTGGCCTGGTCGTACACCTATGACGAGGCCGGCCGCCTGGCCACGGAAACCGACTTCAACGGCCGTACCCTCAGGTACACGCACGACGCTGTCGGTGGTCTGCGGGCGCGTACCAACGGCGCCGGAGAGACTCTGAGTTTCACGCGGGACGCGCTCGGGCGGGTCGTCGAGCAACGCTCGGACGCGGGTGACATCACCACCTTCGGCTACGGCCCCGACGGTGCCCTGTGCCGCGCGGCCAACGCGGACGCCGAAGTCGTGCTGACGCGTGACGCGTTCGGCCGGGTCCTGACGGAGACCGTGAACGGCGGCACGACCACACATGTCCATGACTCCCTCGGGCTCCGCACCCGACGGGTGACGCCGTTCGGGCTGGTCTCGGAGTGGACGTACGACCCGGCTGGGCGCCCTCTCACCCTGCGCTCGCGCGCGGGCACGCTGGATTTCGTGCACGACGCCGCGGGCCGCGAGACAGAGCGCCACATCGGCGCGGAGGTGACGCTGACGCAGAGCTGGAGCGTGGTGGGGCTGCTGACAGCGCAGACTCTGACCGCGACCTCCGCCTCCCTGGTGTCCGGCGCGGACCGCCTCCTCCAACACCGCACCTACGCCCATCAGGCCGACGGCTCTGTGACCGAGATCCGGGAACTGACGTCGGGCACCCGCCGCTTCGACCTGGACGGCATGGGCCGGGTCAGCGGCGTCCGCGCCCATGGCTGGACGGAACGTTACGCGTACGATCCGGCGGGCAACCTCGTGCACGCCACGTCGCCGGACCAAGAAGCAGGCGGTGACCGCCGGTTCGACGGCACGCTCGTCCGCTCGGCCGGTCGCACCTCGTACGAGTACGACGCCGAAGGCCGCCTCGTCCGCAGGACCCGCAAGCTCCTGAACGGCCAGACCCGTGTCTGGAGCTACGCGTGGAACGCCGAGGACCGTCTCACGGACCTGGTCGCTCCGGACGGCAGCCATTGGCACTACGCGTACGATCCGTTCGGCCGACGGGTCTCCAAGCACCGGGTGGCCGACGACGGTTCCGTTGCCGACCGTACGGACTTCGTCTGGGACGACCTGTACCTGGCCGAGCAGATCACACCGGACGGCCGGGTCACCACCTGGGACTACGCGGCCGACGATCCTCGCCCGGTGGCCCAGACGAGCCACAGACCGGCCGCGTCAACTGGTAACACATCTTTCCTGGCGCAGCTGGCGGAGGAATCGGTTCCTGAGCACGGGGCCCGGCTGTATGCCGTCGTCACCGACGCGGTGGGCACGCCCACGGAACTGGTGGACGCAACGGGAGATCTGGTCTGGCAGCGCCGTACCAGCCTGTGGGGCACTCGCCTCCCGGCTCCGGGGGAGGATGCGTCGCCGGTGGACTGTCCCTTGCGTTTTCCGGGCCAGTACGCCGATCCCGAGTCGGGCCTGCACTACAACCTTCAGCGGTACTACGACCCGGAGACGGCGCGGTACATCAGCGCTGATCCGCTGGGTCTCGTCCCCGCACCCGATCACCACGCCTACGTTCCGAACCCACTGGGCTGGACCGACCCCCTCGGGCTTGCCGGGAAGGGGCCGTCGGGGCCGAAGAACCCTCTGGACTTCGGGCAGGGGTACACGGGCCGGCGTGACATCTTCCCGGTGGGCAACAAGGGAAGGGACGTGGAGATCCACGTCTACGACAAGTCCATGCGTGAAGTCGGGCTGTACAACAGCCAGGGCTGGTTCAATAAACATGGCATCAAGGCTTCGGAGGTCGAGGTCCCGCCCGGCGTGGAGAACGCCATCAAGGGACGGATGATCTACGAGCTGCGGAAGGTCGGCCGCATCGCTCCCAAGGGGACCGAGGACATCACCGGAGACAAATGGAGGCGACCGCCTCTTGCCGCGGAAGGATGCACATGAAGTACGTCACGGCCGTCTGGGACGACGGAGGGTTCTTCGTGGATCCCGGGGCCTATCTGGCCGAACTACCGCGTCTGCGCGCCGACCTGCCCCCAGGTGCCCGGTCCTTCGCCACCGACCCCGGCCACTACGACATCGCGGGCGCGACCCGCTGTGTCAAGGATCTGGAACTGGCCGGGGTCCACCTCCCCACCGACAAGAGCGGCGGCCTGGTCCTGGACTTCGCGCCCAACAAGTTCAAGCACGACTCCGGCCTGCGCATCAGCTACTCGGGCGTGACGCACTTCTCCGTCGATTACGAACACTCCATCGACTGGATGCTGGTCGACGCCGTCCTCCTCGACGAAATCCTTCCGGGCGAGGACGGCGGTTGCACGCACGAGATCGCGCTGACCGACGCGAACATCCTGGTCCGCTGCCGGGACCTGGAAGCGGTGTGGGGCGGCGCGAGCTGACGGAGACGGCGTCGGTGGTCCCACACCACCTGGACCGACTCTCCCAGCACGCAGGCGTCGACGGGGCAACCGCGTCCGCACGCGCCTCAAGGCACCGGCTTCTGGTTCGGTGCTCCGGCGAGACGGCGGCCGGCGAATTCAGCCACGGCCCGGCGTCCCGACCCGAGGCCGCGGAGCCTGCGACAGGGCTGACGTCCTGTCTGGTCGAAGATGCCCCGCGTATTTCCACGGAGGCCGGCCACTGCTGCCAGACGGGATGCGTCCGGCAGCAGTGGCCCGCGCCGCGACCCCGCCCTACTTCCGGGTGTTGACTCCTCGTTCCAAGGATCCGGCTGTGATGAGGGCCCTGCCGGTTTCCTCGTGGCCTGTCAAGGAGAGGACCACACCGGCAGCGAAGCAGGCGGCGGACAGCCCGACCGTGGCCCAGACGAGGCCGTTCTGTGTGCACGGCTGCTCAGCGGGAGTTGCCTCCGGCGTGTGCGGCTGCGGGTCATCCGCGTGGTTTGCCCTGCGGTAGCGGGCTCGTTCCCCGTCGCCAGGGTTCGGGATACGGAGGAATCGTCCAGCCTGCTGCACTTCCGCGATCAAAGCGGCGCCGATTTCCGCCGGCGTCGACCGCGGGGGCGTCACTGCGCGCTGCGGCGCCTGCTTCGTCTTGGGCGATGCGTGGCTTGCTGCTGCGTTGGAGGGGCCGGTCGTACCTCTGGCTCAGAAACCCTCGGACGCCGCCCACGCGGAGCCGGTTCAGGCCGGTCCGGGTGATGGCCGTGCTCCTGGTAGAAACGTCCCGCGTCAGTGATCTCCGCCTGCCACTTCCCACTCTGCTTGGGCATGGTGATCAGGCGCCGCTCCTTGAGCGCGCGGGCGGTAAGCGCGAGCTCGGGGCTGTCCGACGTGACGGTGTCGGTTCCGTCCCCGATGCGGGTGAGGAGTGCGAGCTGCCGGTCGTTTATCGGAGACCATCGGTGCATGTCGATCGTCGTACCGTCTGCGGTCTCCTTGGCACAAGCTGTACAGGGGTATTCATCCTGGGACCCACGAGTTCAAGGGGTACGGATACGTCAGCGACCGGTGCCCCTAGCATCTCGGTCTGACAATCGGACTCCAGGATCAGGTGATTCCAGTCGTTCACCCGCTATGGCGTGAGCTGAAGGCCGTGTGCTGTGCGGGCTGCAGCGCGCGATCTGCTTGTGGCTGAGGGGTTGCCTCAGGGCTTCTGCGGTAACAGCCTTTGGCGCGATTTCGTCGGTGATGGCCAGGCTGAGCGTCATCTGCCCTGAGGCTTTGCCAGGGCGCGGGGGCGCTCTCAAACAGCCCGTGGGAGGAGATCCGGGTGAACGAGGATGGGGAGCTCATCGCGGCAGTGGAAGCACTGCTGTCGGATCCGCGTACGGATCCGGGAATCGAAGTCGAGACCGCGGAACAAGCTGCTCGCGCGGTGGGGCTTTTTGAAGCCGGACTTCAGAATGGGCCCGGCGTCTTCCGGCTGATGGCCGAGGGAGGGCAGAGGGGCGCCGAAACCCTGTCATCGGACCGTCTGCAAGTCCTGTCCGAGATGGTGCAGAACGCCGATGACATGGGGGCTTCCCAAGTCCGGTTCGTCTGGCGCCCCAAGGAGTTGTTGATCGCCCACGATGGCAAAGGCGTACGACTGGCCGACGTCCTCCTGCTCGGTCTGCCGTGGCTCAGTGGGAAGACCTCCGACGCGGAATCCACAGGGCGATTCGGCATCGGCCTAGCGACCTTGCGTGCCCTCGCGACCACCTGGGAGGTGCACTGTCACCCCTTCCACGTGCGGTTCGCCGACCTTTCGCTTCGGGCGGTCGAGCCGCTGGTGGTGCCGGAGCAGATCGCGGGGCCCGAGTGGACGGTCTTCCGGATCCCTCTGGCCCCTGACGCACTCTCTGCCTCGGAGCTCTTCGAGTGGTTCGAGACGTGGAACGACAGCTCCTTGCTCTTCCTCCGGCACGTGAGGCGGGTCGAAGCCCTCAGCGACTACCAGGGTGAGCCGGGAGTTGATGGCGAGGCGTCGACCGTGTTGCTCAGGCTGATCTGGACGGACGTAGACCGGCGCAGGCTTCGTATCGACGGCGAAGAAGCGGATGTCCGGGTGCGTGAGGCCCGGACGACCAGTGGGGCACTGTGGCGGGTCTACGATGCCCACGTTGCGCCGCACGACACGAGTACCCGCCGACACAAGGCGGTGGGAGCCTCCATGCCGGTCGCCGTAGCGCTACCGGTGCACGGACCGGAACTGGGGAGCGTGCACGCTGGGCTACCGGTAGTCGAGTTGAGAGCCGCGGCTCGCGTGCATGCTCAGTTCGACCCCGTCGTCAGCCGCGAAGGGTTCGCGGCCAGCCGATGGAATGAAGACCTCGTCCCGCTCGTAGCAGACCTCTGGGCTGCTGCGGCCCTTGACGTACTCAGCGACGTTGAGCCTGCGGCTTGGCACCTCGTCCCGCTGCCTTCGCCCTCCGACCCCTCGTCACCCTCCCGGCTCCAGGACAGTATCCGTGCGGCGCTGATCAACCGTTCCCGCACAGGGTTGGCTTCCCAGATCTCCCTGCCCTGCCCGGACGGGACCACAAAACCAGTCTCGGCGCTCGCAGTTGAGGAGCCGCAGTTGTCGGGGGTGCTGGATGACGAGGACATCGCCCGGCTGGCCGGACTACCGAGTACATTTCCGCTACGCGCCCGTGACGGTGCACATCAGTGGCGCGCAGTCCTGACGGACTGGCGCTGCGAAGGCACCGTAGAGCTCGCCGATGAGGTGGGGGTGCGTGACGCACTCATCTCGCTCGACGACACCGAGTACGACATCGGGCAGACCATCCGTCTCGCAGCGGTCGCCATCGAGAAGGACCTCGACTACCTGTTGCTCAATCGGCCGTGTGTCATAGCATCCGATGGCCGGCGCCTGAGGCCGACGGCACCAGGTGTCGCGTTTGCTGAGCCCCGGGACTCCGAACCCAGCATTGCCGGCCCGCTGGACGCGCTGGGCATCGTCGTTAATCTCCATGCCGGTTACGCGGAGGACTCACAGTGGTCCCGACGCGTCCTCGACTGGCTGAGGAAACAGGACTGTCTCCTACGGCGTGATGACACTGCAGCCGTATTGCGCCGAATTGAAAAGATGGGACGCGCTGGCAGGCGAATCGGAGGAGTCACTGGATGCGGAGTTGAGCAACTCGTTGCCATCCAGGCGGCCCTGGGCGAAGTGTCGAAGAAAGTGCGTGAGCGACTCGGCCCCGGGATCGGAAGGGCTGTACTCCTCGACGGCTACGAGTACGACGCCGACGGAAACGAAATGCCGTGCAAAGTGCCGCCCGCACACGCCTACCTTCCCCAAGCGCTCGAGAGTACCGACGGAGACCGTTTCGCCGTAGCCGCAGGAAAGACCCCGCGCATTAAGTGGGTGCACCGCTCCTATACGCGCACGCTGCTGTCCCAGGCGCAGTGTGGGTTGAGCCGTACCGCCTTCCTGCGCCTCCTCGGGGTGGCGGACGCTCCCCGGCTGAAAGAGCTTCAGCCGGGCGGGGAGACCAAGGAGTACGAGGCGGACTCCCGCATCGGTCTGTCGCGCGGTTGTCGGCTGTCCCCAGCTGCGCGTACCCGCGAGCTACGCCGAATGAGCGCGGACTACACGCTGGACGACCGCACCAGTCCGGACTTGGACGCCGTGGTCCAGCACATTGTCGCCGAGCAGAACCCGCTGGAGCGCAGGCGTCGTACGGCGGCCTTGCTGCAGACGCTTGGCAGGCCAGGCATGATCACTTCCTCCGAACACGCGGACGTCCAGGCGGCGGAGGCATATCACCGATGGAACGTACGTGGCCAGACGGCAGCCCTTTGGGTCTGGCGCCTCAGGGAGACTGCCTGGCTGGAGGACGCCAGCGGTAAACTCTGCACTCCGGGGCAGGTGTACTTGTGCACGCGTGACGCGCAGGCGATCTACGGCCAGGACGACCCGGGTTATCTGCACCCCGCGATCCAAGAGGCCACGTCCAACCGGATCGATGTCCTGGCGGCCCTCGGGGTGAATGGGGACCCCGACGTGCCTCAACTGATCGATCGACTTCGGGAACTCCGGAAGCGCTCCGCAGCTCCTGACCTGGTGGACGACCGTCTCAAAGCCGACGTCTATCTCGTTTACAAGGCTCTGGCAGGGCGGCTGAGGAGCGAGGCTGCGAGCACAGCGCGCAGCGAACTGCGGAAGGTCAGGGATGCCTTCGGTGGTACCGACTTCGTGCTCACCGACCAGGGGTGGCGGAGAAGGGCCGACTGCTTCCGTGGTCCCACAATCCTCCGCGGCTTCCGGCCCTTCACCATCCCTGATCCTGAGTTGAACCCGCTCTGGGACGCACTCTGGATCGAGGAACCAAGCCCCGAGGACCTTGCTGACGTGCTGAAGGAGATCGCCCAGTCCGGTACCCAGCTCCAGGCGGACCAACAGCGCGTGATGCTGGAGGCACTGAGGTCTCTGGCGGACACCGTCACTTCGGCTGATGGCCCCGTCTCTCCTGGCCTGCGTTCCAAGCTGCGCTGGCTGCCGCTGCGCACCACCCTCGGTTGGACGAAGCAACGGCCAATCTACGCGGTAGACCACCCCGCCATCGCACGTACGCTCGGCGAGCATCTGCACGTTTGGCAGCCGGGCGGAGATCTCCAGCAATTCACTGGTCTGTTGGGCGTCCTGAAGGTGCACAAGCTGGAGGCATCGGAAGCGTGTGTAGTCGCCCCAGACCATGCCCGTCCCGATCGGCAGCTGACCGAGGACTTCCGTTGGGCCGTGGGCAGTCTGCAGGACACCCTCGTGCGGGATGAGCCTGCTGCCGCCGAGGCTTTCACGGGCTGGGGCTGGCTGATGGCGCTCGAGGTACGGATCTTGCCGGGACTGCGAATCCGGCTGAACCCGGGCGAGGGCCATGAGGTGATCGAGGTCCCGGTCGACGCGCATGTCGATCGGGAAGCGAAGGCGCTCCTCGTTAGCAGCCCCGAGGCTCTGAGAACGACTCGGGGAGGTGGTCTGGCCGTGGCCTCCCTCTTCTCGGCGGAGCGCGCTCATGTCGGCCACCGCTGGCGCGATCTCTGGGAGGAGGACTGGCCGCAGGATGCCCCCGTCACTCCGCTCGTGCCGTCAGGCCAACAAGACCATGAGGACCGCGAGCGTTTGGCCACGCAGCTGCGGGACCGGGAATTGTCGCGACCTTCGGGTCGCGCGGTTCCGGCCCAGCAGAGCGGTCCAGTGAACCCATCTGCAGGAATCCCGTCACCTCCGTCGATCCCCGCGCCTACTGGTCTGGGGGCCCCACCTGTTCCGCCAGCTGAGCCTCGCAAGCTGATCTCCCTCGCCGAACTGCAGGCGCGCACGCCGCAGGCCACCCGTACTGCTTCCTCATCGCAGCCTCGCTCTGCGTCGTCCTCGAGAAGCCGCCGTGCCACCTCGCTGCCGCATCCGCGTCTCGGCGGGGCCGCACCCAACGAGCGTTCCGGGCTGCTCAGTTACCAGGACCGGGACAAGGAGAAGATTGTCCTGGGGCTGCTTACCGAAATTCTTGGTGCAAGCGGGCGGACGTTGGAAGACCAGCGAGGTCTTCAACGACTGGGGGCGGACGCCGTGGACTCAACAGGCCATTTCTACGAGATCAAGGCTCATGGCGGGGCAGAGCCCGCCGATGTCTCACTCACCAGCGCGGAACTCACGCGTGCGCTTGTAGAGGGAAACAACTACTCGCTCGTCATCGCCTCGAACCTGGAAGAGGGTGGGGGGACCCCGATGCTGCGGATCATCACAGATCCGTTGCGCTTCTTCGAGGTCGAAACCATGGCCGACGTGAAGCTGAAGGGCGTACGTGATGCGGATGCCGACGCGGCGGTGTGGCAATGGCCGGATGCCGGCGTGTGAGAGCTGCCCCATGATCACTGGAGGCCCGCCACCCTTGGTGCATGAACGAGCAGGCTTGGCGACGGGGTAGTGGGAGCCGTTTGGGAGCCGGGACATGAAGTCGGCTCCCAAGATGGCCCCAGAAACTGCTCAAGGGCCCGACCCGCAAAGCGGATCAGGCCCCTGACCTGGTCTTACAGCTGTCGGGGTGGCGGGATTTGAACCCACGACCTCTTCGTCCCGAATTAGACGTCATCTCATTTGGCTGACTCGGTAGGCTATCGGTCGTGAAGGGGATCGTTGAGCGGCTGGTGCCGGACGA
>Ga0307518_10001741_pt1 | contig 16045 bp, 7 predicted proteins | sample 25_EM_MG_FD_203889 | JGI IMG/M metagenome (GOLD analysis project Ga0307518, IMG submission 203889) | Populus trichocarpa ectomycorrhiza microbial communities from riparian zone in the Pacific Northwest, United States - 25_EM | ecosystem: Host-associated > Plants > Roots > Unclassified | place...
TAAAAAATTCAAGTGACAATATTGATACCATTTTCTTCTCTTGACATAAAATTTCGCAGCATAGAAGTCGTAGTAATAGCTTAGCAAAGGAAATCTTTGGCAATTATAAGGTAGAGATATATAGTTTTAAACTCGAACCAGAATCATTTATGGTTAATTCATGATATAATCCATTAATTCATGATTTAGCAGAAGACAGATTTAGCAATTCATCATTTATGGTTAATTATCTAGTTATCCATCACACGTTTGCTTTCGTTCATGAACAAAGACAGATTAATCAAAACAGCAATTCAATCACCAACCCCTATCCATGCACTGGCTGGTAGATGCATGGAATTTAGCAGAAGCAAAGGCAGAACGAACAAACACACCAACAATTACTAGCCGAAATATTTTAACCATAATCAATAATTCTTACAACAATTTCAATCTCTAGCTACAATAGTTCTTAGAACAAAATAGTTTCAAACTATGGCTATAACAGTTCCAAAAGCAAATGCACCGAACAAAACTAGTTTCCTCATCCATTTTCAACACTTCCTAATAGCAGAGGAAGTTATTACGCTGCAGAAAAGAAAGAACAGAGAAACATACCTGAGGTTGAGATGACTGGGCTGCGACTGAATCAACGAGACTGAATCAACGAACAGCAAAATGATGCCCAGAACTGCAAGTTCAAAACACGGCCAAGAATAAAGAAAAGAGAGAGTGAAAGAAGAAGATTTGTGAACAGGAACAAGAAACTAACCTTTTTCGCAGTGAAACAACAATGATCAAGACGTCTTCGGTCTTCTGCTCTCCTCTGCTCCTCAGCTCATCGATTGAAATTGATTTGTTTGTTAATTAGGTTTGCTCTGTAATCAAAATGCCCAATTCTGCTTCATTGTTCTTCGTCGTTTTGGCCTTTAAAACAAAGGCCAAAACGACGTCGTTTAACATCAATCAGTCTAAAAAAAAAATAGACCGGGTCTCATCCAGGTTTTACCGGGTGGCCCGGATCCCGGGTCGACAGGGTTTCACCGGGCCAACTCCCGAGCGGGTTTTTGCCTCCACCCGGACCGGTCCCAGGCCCGGGTCGGCCGGGTCCTGGGTCGACCCGTCGGGCCGGTCCGGGTTTTAAAACACTGCTGTTAATATAAAATAAAAATAAAATAAAATAAAATAAAATGTGAACATTTATCAACAATAAAAATATCCCGCTTCGAGTTGTTTTGTCTTAGAATTGGTTTGGATTCCACAAGTATCTACCTATCTCTTATCATTTTCCATCCATGAATGGAAAGGCTACCCAAAAGCCTGATCAGCGTCCTTCGTTCCTCCCAACACTCGCTAGAAAACAAAATTTAATAAAATTATTGATTTATTGAAAAATTGGTCATGTATTGTCAAATACAATATTAAACTGTGCTTAGATGGGTCAGCTAAAACAGAGCAAATCTTCTAATTCGTTACGAGTATGTTTATTTTTATATTTAAAAAGTACTTTTAGGATTTTTTTATTTTAAAAAATAAAAAAATTATTTTAATATATTTATAAGTGAAAAGTATTTTAAAAAACAACAATATAAAATCTCAAAAGACTTTTAATTTTATCTAGTGCATTCTGAGACATTGTAACTCTTTGTTCGCATTTTTCACTCTTTTTTTATTAACGTGGGTGTCCGAACCATCTTGCATGTATCTTGACTAATTTTATGAGCCTTGAAGTTAACGATTATATAAGCCTCCAGTAGCCTTGAAGGGATTCGAACTCGTGATCATTAAAAAACAAACTCAAAACTTGACTAGTTATGCTACCTCTCATAGTTATTTTTCCACTTTTATATGATAGGAATATATATGATTGCCTGTTGATCTTTTCTAATTTATTTGGTAGACTACTCCTTCGAAAAACTTCACCACACCTAAAACATTTCCCAGGATTTTTTCCTGCCTTCAGATGACTTAACCAGGACCAAACTAAATGATAATAGTTAAATTGTGGTTTTACATCAAGACAAGACAAGACGAATCCTTCAAGTGATGGATCAAAGACACTATCCTCGCAAATGCTAGAGATTCAAACTACACAATCATACTGCTGGACAAAATATAGAAGTTTGTCGATCCATGGAAAATCCTTCACATCTATTGACTGCTAACAACACTGGCATCGACAAATAGAAGAAAACAAAAAGAAAAACCGTGGGGTTTTCCTTAAATTATCGAAGACCTCCTTAACTTGCAATAGCAAGCATCACAAAAATACGAATGCATAAACTACTACTTCGAAAGGCAACATACAATATCATGGAAATTCATACAAAGACTCTTCCAGCTCAAGGAATTTACTCATCCATTCCAAATTCACAGGGTCCTCATTGGAGAAATCAAAGAAGTCATCCCCAACAAAGCTAGATTTTGAGTCCTCAAGTCTCTTAGAAGTACCCTCCTCCCTTCCCTTGGCAATATTATCCATACCCAGTACATTGGTTTTCTCTGGCTCAGGTTGTTTCAATGTTGAGATTATTACCGGCTTCTCCGCTTTTTGCTTTATCTTTTTGCTCAAATGAGAATTCCAGTAGTTCTTGATTTCATTATCAGTCCTTCCAGGCAGTCTTCCAGCTATCAAAGACCATCTAAATGAGGAATCAATTCTTCAAAGTCAAAACACTTATCAGCTATCAAAGACCATCTAAATGAGGAATCAATTCTTCAAAGTCAAAACACTTATCGCAACATGTATTTCTTTCATTGAAAAATAATGAGAGAGAAGAAAAGTGAGAGAAGGAAAATTGTGATAAGCTTGCCTGTTACCAAGGAGCTTATGAAGCCTGAGTATCAAGTCCTCTTCTTGGTCTGATATGTTACCTCTCTTAATATTTGGTCTAAGATGATTCATCCATCTCAACCTGCAGCTCTTACCACATCTATTCAGATCTGCAGTAAACAGTACGATCAAATCCAAAATAGTTGACGAGTTCTAATGAAACAATTGGGCTAAAAGTTTGCGTTTTATTTTCACTGGTATTATAGACATACACTCATTCAAAATACCTGCTTTGGCAGCAATTGATCTCCACCTCTTTGGACCGTGAATTTCAATGACTCGGGCCAGTTTTTGGTCCTCTTCAGCTGTCCATGCTCCTTTGTTAGCCTCCTTTTTACCGCATTTACTTCTCCTAGGAGCCAGTGGCATTTTTCTAGTTTTTCTGTTCTCCCACTCCCTTCTCCCTCAAGGAAGCAAGATTGGTGTTTCGGACAAGAAGACAGAGTTGGAGTGAGTTGCACTTAAGTCTTCAAGTTATTTATTCTAGGAGTACATAGATGGGGGAGATATTATCTGACCTGCCTTTCTTTGGTAAATATACGGAAACCCAAGCAACTGTATACAATACTGATGTAATTCAGGATTTTGCATCTCGGTCTCCCCAAGTGAAGTCCAAATGGCTCATGATTGAAGAGGGAGGTAAATTTAGCATGTAGCAAGTCCATACATGTGAGTTACTGCCCATGTACTTGTCTTAGACAAAAATGTAAGGGAAATGATCTATGCATGAGAAGAGGAATGAGATCCAACGGCTGTTGTTGTTCAGCAGAAGCTTACAATGATGCACACATACACACAGAAACATGCTTGCTTCAATTGCCCCGAGAAGAATAGAACTCTCCGAAGTCAGTATGCAAGCTCACTTGCATGTGATGTGTTCTTGTTTTACGAGAGAGATATGGATTTGCTTAGATTTAATTTTAAATATAGGACTTAGTTTTAAGGTTCATTGAGAACAGGACATGGGCATTAAGCACGTTTAGGACAACGAGAAGGTCAAAACAGCAGTCAAATTCATCACTAAATCATCTAAAGCTGGATCATTAAGGAGGCTATAAAATAGTACCATAAGCATTTATTATTTTAGATTCTTCTTCGTTCAAGGTAAAATGGATGCATCTATTCTCCCATCAGCACATGATCCTGTTTTTTCTTCTTCACATAGTAATTCATTTCATGTTTTTTGTTTTTGTTGTATCAGTGTTGCCCACTACAAGTGGTTTATTTTTTAGTTTTAAAAAAAAATTAAAAAAAAATTATTTTTTTTCCTTAAATTTTTGTTTTTTTATGTGTGTTTTTATATCGTTTTAATATATTGATTTCAAAAATAATTTTTAAAAAATAAAAAAATATTATTTTAATGTATTTCTGATCAAAAAATATTTTAAAAAACAACTATTACCACACTTCAAAATACCCCTACGTTCCACTCTACGCGGCCCTTTATTAATTTTATTTTATTTTTGTTAAGCAGATAGCCCTCTTTGGTTCAAATCACAAGTTTCATATCCAACATGTTGATTATAAAAATCTAATTTGTGGGTGACAGAGAGCCAACTATTCTGCTTGCTTCAAATAGTGACCTCATTTTTTTAATGTTGATCAAGGTTTTATCTTTCATTTTTTTAATATCCATGTTTTTTTTTCTAATAGAAACTTTAATGTATCATCCATTTGATATCTTCATATGATGAAATATTTTTCTAATAATTTTGTATGGACTTGGTGTTTATAATTATTTTTTCTTCTTGACTTAGGTTGCCGTTTTGGCTCACGATGAAATTTGGAGCTTATAATATGATTGTTCGACCTGAAACGTAACAAATTGGGATCTTTTAGTACTCTTGATAGAGAGTAGTTACGGGAATAGTAATCTAGGGAGGGATTTTATTAGGGACCGATGCTCATAGATTGGGTAATTTATTATCCATTCCTGAACTCAAACTAAAACCAGAAATAACTATACAAATATGATCTAAACTTGAATGAATATGGATTTTTGATACTCGAATCCAAATCTTGAACCCAAATATATAATTTAAAACTATTTAGTACATAATTAACTAGGTATTTATGTAATTTTAAATTTTGAAGTTATTTATTTATTTCGGGTTGGATTTACGGTCGAGTCAGCTATAGGTCTAGCAGACCAATATCAATACCCAACTCAAAACCTAACTTTTTTTTAACATGAGTTTCTCTATTTTTTGTTTTGAGACTTGGATCGTAAGCGTCTTCTAAATTCATTTGATGTCATAAATTCTTGAAACTTATCATAATTATCATTTGTGACGTGACTCGGTCTATAATTTTTCCACAATGCTATGACATCACAATCGACTCTATTCATTGCATATTTGTATGTATCATACTAGAAATCACGCAATCTAGTACAAGAAATTTGATAAATAGAAATATGGTTTAGGAAATAAAAGATTATACTTTTACAATAATATAACATTTTTTGTTTTAGACTTACCTAATTACACTTTAGTTTCCCCATAGTTATATGACCGACCACCCGTTCCTTTTTGATGTCCAGGTAAAAGTTTTCCTTAAAAGTCAATTCGTACATTAATAAGTTTTTAAAATTATGAAAAAACTATATAAACAAAGTATGAATTATTTATCTAACATTAACTTTCCCCACCATGCATCTACCACATTTATCCATTTAGGATGATCTTAAAGCTAACTCTATTGAAACATGGTTCTTAAAATGATGATTTCATCATATTTATGATCAAACTAGCAGCTTTAATATTGGTAAACTTGAAAATCAATTCATGAAAATCATTTTTATTTAATGTAAAATTAAAATAACCTAATAAAAATAAATAACTTTGTTAGTGAGGAAAAACATGACTTACATAAAATGGTTGGCCTTCCATTCTGCAATAAGTTTTCGTGTATATCCATCTATTTTTGAAGGGATTCCATTTTTTTTTCTGCATTGGACATACCTTGGTCTATAACTTCAGTAGGAGGTGTCTTAATATGATCGACACTTAAATCAACAACACATTCACAAAGCATGTTTTCCAAATTGATACGAAACCATATGACAAATCCTGGAACCCCAATCAAGAATTGGCATACTTATCCAAAAAAACTAAAATCATATTAGAAAATCACGACCCGTTGATTATTTGAATCAAGAACCGAATGTATATGGTTAGAATGCCACAAAGATGATTTCATTGATAAGTTCTTAAAAATTCAATAATAAACCAAAAGCAAGAGTGCCCACGCAATTTGTATTCAAAAAAACCAAAATGTTTTTCACATCCCAAAAATAAAAGGCATTTATATGTTTGACTTAAAAAAATAAACCCTAATTAACTATAGGCTGAAAATTAAACCCAAATAAATAACTTAAAAGTATGGGTAAAATAAAATACAAAGCCTAAGTCTTGTATAAATAAAATTCCAATCCACATGGTAAATTTTAGGCCTTATCGGAAGGCATTCCTAATGTCTGATTGCTATAAAATTTTAACTCTATAAAAAAATACGGCATTTAAAGTCATTTAGAAAAATCTCAATTCAATCAAAGAGTCAAACTGAAAGTTATAACTATTAATATAAAGTTGTGTAGCCAAGCTCTAGTACATGTTAAACAACCGCGTCTCTTACTTGGATCATATTGATCACGACTTGATTCTCCTTTGAACTCATCTTCATTTTTTAAGCCACCTTAAAAGGTATTCTCAAAGGTTTCTCGACCTAAATGTCTTGAATCAACCCATGGAATGCCTCTTTGATATCTTGGCTCTTACTTTTGTAATTGGTTCAATAAGCATATGAAATAGATCTTATGGTGTTGCTTGTTGATTCTCATCATCCCTCATCTTCTTAAAAGGATTTAACCTCAATTTGTCACCTATACTAAATAGAGAAAGATCAAAAAGATTAAATGCAACAATAAAATTATACTCATCTGGAAGTTCCAACTTGTATGCATTGTTATTAATCCGTTCAAGGACTTAGAATGCACCATCCCCTCTGGGCTGCAATTTAGATCACCTATGAGCTGGGAATCTTTCATTCCTTATATGCACCCAAATCCATTCACTAGGTTTAAAGATAACATGCATTTGACCCTTGTTAGCTTTAGATGCATATTTTTCATTCTTCTTTTCAAATTATTGTCAAACACTCTAATAGAATTTCTTTACCATTTTTTCCCATCTCAATACCTTTTGCACTAACAATATAACCAAGAAATACAATTTTTTTACATGCAGAAAGTACACTTCCATAAATTAGCATAATTGTTTTTTTCTCAAAATACCAAGCACATAACGTAAATGATTAACATACTCATCTAAGCTTTTATTGTAAAGCAAGATATCATCAAAATATACTACCACAAATATTTGCTTATAAATGCACACAATACATGATTCATCAATCTTATAAACGCAGTTAATGTATTAATGAGACCAAACGACATCACTGACCATTCATATAGCTCATGTTTAGTCTTAAAAGTAGTTTTTCATCCATCATCTTATTTCATTCTAATTTAATGATAAACATTTTTCAAATTAATTTTGTAAAGACATATGAACCATGAAATTCATATAACATGTCAACTAGTGTAGGAATTGGATGTCTATACTTTACCATAATGTTGTTGACAACCTGACAATTCGCACCTTTAAGACCCATACTTTTTCATCACAAGAAACATCGGTACAGCATATAGACTCATACTTCCCTTCAAGTGCCCTTTAGTCATCAACTTCTTAACTTGCCTTTAAAGCTTTTTTTTCTTCCATGTTACTTATATAGGTTGGTCAGTTAGGAATTACAACTTCAAGCTTGAGATCAATTTGATATTTTACTCCCCGGTGGGCACCAAACCACTAGGAACATCATCGAAAAATACATCTTCATATTCATGTAGCAAAGAAACAATAACACTACGAAGAGATTGATCAAGATCGTTAGCATTAAAACATGCCTTTTTCATAAAGTGGTTAATATAAAAGGCATGTCACACACTTGCCATCGCGAAGACCCGCCCTTTTTTCTAGAAAAGGAAAGCGTTGTTTGTGTAGACGGGGGAAAGGTCTAAAACTTATGAAAAATGTAAAGGAGTCGCCACCTATTACTATGGTCATTAGGAACCCTAACTACTCTTTAGAGTCTAAGATAAGGGACTAGTTATGATAAAGTTAAGATAATATCACCTTAAAGCATCATACCTAAGATAAGTTGCATTACTACTTGTCTTTTATTTCTAATGTTTTATTATGCCAAATATGTCTACAGTCCTCTTATATGGGTGATAATAAGTCTACTACAATGAATTAAACTTGAGGCTTAAGATGATTGGACCTAAGCCTATCCATTTTAAGATTGAGGTCATCTATAACCAATTACTCATGATCAAAACATGTGATCAGTTATAGTCTATTGAGCCTAGTCAATGAATAACTAGATGGGCTTTTTATTGGGCTTTATAAGCCTAACATAAATCCTAGAAGAAGCGGTCGCTCAAAAAAATATTTATCTTATAATACCAAGATTCACTTGTAATTTTATTAAATAAGATTATTATTCCCTAGTCCTAAATATTCAAGAAGTAACCATTATAGGTTGATTTACTTGGAAGTAAGATCTAGTAGCACGAATGTTTGGGACTTCTTAAAGAAATTAATACCCTTGACTAACACTTAGGTGTCATTAATGGATATTTGACCAAAGGTTTAAAATTTAAAAGGAAGTTTGAATGCATAAAAGTAATGTTTTAAACAATTTCATTGCCCACCAATCAAAACTCTAGGATAACTACCAATGATAATTCATTTATTCTAGACAGGTCTGTGAATAATAAAACTAGAAAAAATATTTTTGGCTATTTTAAATATAGTAATGTAATGTATGAAACAATTTCATTACACATTAATCGACATTTTAGGATAATGCACGGTAACATTTTATTTATTCTCGGTAGGTTGGTGAATAGTGAAATTATTAATAAACATAAAATTATGTATTAAAACCAATAACACGTGATATTGGATAAAAAAAAAAACAATATCAACACGTAATATAACAAAAGAACAAAACAACATTGGCTCACAACATGACAAATCAAAATGTCCATCAACTAAAAAATTAAAACAACATCATAACATAAACAAACCAAACACAATATTTGCAATTAGCATCACAACATCAAATTTCCACACCAAAACCAAATCATTATATCTTAGATAAATCTATTGCAACCCAATTATCCCAACCACATCGCAAGGTATTGATTTTGACTATAATCCACCATAAAAATAAATTCCTCGGTGACATCATACCACCAAGGTTGTTGTGTAATCGACATGAACCCACAACACTTCAAATATCGCAACCGAATAAACAAAATTTCCAACATCACAATGCAAACACATATTCAAGAATACATAAAACAAATATTGCAAACCATCATAAATATCCGCAATCATGTTATAAAATATCTGAAAATTTATTTTGGTTTTGAAATCAACCTGTGGAATGGTTGGAAAGGGGGCGAAAGTTGTTGGAATTCAAAAGGGCAGTTGTCATTTGACAGTGGAGAGATGAGGGAGAGGGGCTAGACTATTTCTCTCTTTATTTTTTATTGAAAGTTTATTTTTTTTCTTTTCTTCTCTTTATTTTTTTCTCATTCTATCTTTGTTTTTTAATCATAATCATGGTCAGGGTTTTTGCTGGAAGAGAAGAGTTTATGGTTTTTTTGTATGGTGGCTCCCTCTCTCTATCTTTACTATCCAGTCTTATTTATAGCCCTCTACATAGCAATATTCTTATTTTTTATCCCTTCTTTTAAGTTTATCCTAAGAATATCCCTATTGTGTATGTTTTTGTCCTTCATTCCTTTTCTTTTGCACTTTAACCCGTTACACTCCCTATTTTGGTTTTTTGTTTTCTTAATTTTTTTTTATTCTAGTTTTTTCAAGAAAAAAACATCAATGTTAATTTGATAAGAAAAGTAATTAAGAATTATGAAATGGATGCTTTAATAGCCAAAATGCTCCCAAAGCATATTTTTGGATTTTGATTTTTTGAAAAGACATTGAAAATTAAAAAAAAAGAAGGATGTAAACGTGTTGAAAATATATTTTTGAATTTCTTACCTTTTTAGGAAAACATCAATAAGAGAAAATAGTCAAATAATGTGAACTGGGTGTTAGAATGGCCACAATACATCAAAAACATATTATTTTTTTAAATTTCTTGACTTTTTTGGATTTTTGAAAAATATCTTTAAAAAGGGGGGGAGGGAATTGTGTTATGACAAAGCATTCTTGTTATCACTCTATTTTGCATAAAAACTCCTTTTCTTCTTTGTTTTTCTCTCAACAACCTATATTTCCTTTTTCTCACGTGGCCCCTCTTTGTTTTCTCTCTTGTCGACCACCTCTTTCTTTTCACTCCTCTTAGCCTTAGTCTCTCTTTTTAATTTCAATTGATCTTCGTATACTTGTTTTGGGCTCAAAGATACAAGAGTGATGGATTTATTATTTTTTACAAAAAAGTATTTATTATTGAACTCACCATAAACTATCATGGTCTACCCAATAGTATGTGACTCTCAAGCATGGGAAACATATCATAAAGTACCTTATTAATATACCTCACAATTGAAAAGGAAACTAACACCAATTTATTGACCTTTACTTCCACACACTTATTCAACCACTATAGCTTATATGGTTTATGGTGTTTTGTAGTAGTCAATTTTTTTTCTAAAAAAAGTAGTGCTAGATACATTATCACAACTTCCCTCATCTATGAATACTATATTCCTTGTTTTCAATTTGGCATTTAGAATGGGAAATTTTTTTTTTTTGTTGCTCTTATTCATCTTCTTTGACTTAAACATTCAATGCACACCTAACTATAAGTGACTCACCCTTAACCGAACACTCTACCTTATCATCACTAGCATCTCAAGTGGCGGCATCTTTTCATCATCGTTGTCACTTTCAATTTCCAGCTCTTCATGGTCACACAGCATTATAGCTCTTTTATTTGGATATTAAGAAGTTATGTATCTTATTCCAAAATAATAAAAATATTTAATACATGATTACGAGGTGATTGGGATTCAAATTTACCTCTAATGTCAGTGAAGACTTCTTATTTGCCTTTAGGTGTTTTGGATTTACTCTTTTAGGTAAACCTATAATCCTTCTTCCAATTCAGCCTCCATGATGAAAATGAACAAGAATTTTGACTCGGTTTTGGATTCCCTTTCCTCTTGGGTTGTCATTCCACCTTCATAGCCATATGCATCATGTCTTATAATTCTATATAGTACTATCTCTTAGTTCAATCCATTCAAAAATCTTGTCGTGGTAACTTTTCTATCTTCCACTACATTTACCCAAATCATTGTTACCTCCATTTATTTATGGTATTCCTCTACACTATTAAAACCTAGAGTAAGGCTTTGCAACTTCTAATATAAGTCCCTATAATAATGGTCAAGGACAAATCTTCTTCTCATCCCAAGCTCAATAGGCCTCTTATGATTTGTCCTTCTATTTAGCACAAATTGATCTCACCATATAATTGCATAATCAATAAACCTTATCACAACTAACTTAACCTTTTTCTTCTTAAAATATTTATGGCAATGGAAGATCAACACTACTTTCTTCTCCCTCTCTATGTAAGTTTTTAGATCATTCCTTCCCTTGAAAAGAGGATATTGTAACATCTCAAGCCTTTTTTATGAAGTTTCAGTATTTTTCTTAAGCATATAGGTGTAAAATAGGGTTAATTTTTATTTTACATCTCCCTTATACGAAGTTCTTTCAAATCAACATACAATCACAAGATTTACTTTATACATGCACATCGCCCATGTAAAAAGGGTTCTCCTATTTAGTTTAAGCATTTATCTAATTTAACCAAACTTTAGCAGACTCTTCCCTATATAGGAACTCTACCTAAAATTTTATCACATAATTGATACTTGTAAAACACAACCATAAATCAAACCACATCTGGTTCATCCAAACAATACTCACATGTAGCCTCAGGATAGCTCTCATGATAAATTTCATCATTCTTAATATTCAAGACATGTAATACATAATTAGAGTTTATATTATTATTTCTTTACAAGATATAAAATATATTTGTGTGTGTGTGTGTTCACACACACACATATACTTAATGGAATCTATAATAATTAAAAATCCAAAATCCTACCTTTTACAAATTCCAATATTATAACACTTAACATATTCACTGAATTTGACTACACGAACATTGCAAAATTATATCTAACACAAAAATTATGCAACCTAACAATAATATCATTGTTATAGTGGTGGATAAAATGAACCTGAAATGCATAATAAGATAGGTAAAGATTAAAGTATAGCAATCTCTCTCCTAAAAGGGTTTAGAAATTCTTTTACTGGTGGTTCGTGGTTCGTGTGGATTATTGTTAGAAGTCAGACAATTGGACTGCTTGTTGTTTGCAACAACTCAACATTTGAAGCAAATATTCAAAGCCAACATTTGAAGCAAATATTCAAAGCCAAAAACAATATCTAATCTTCAGGTAATCTTCACATAAAACCCTAAAATAACTATAGATCTATCTAACGGGATAATTGAAACTCAAAAAAATTGTAAATTTATTATTTCTGCTGTATCTATATATTTCGGAAACCTAACAATACGCATAACAAAATACACCTTCTTTGATGAAGATCTCAGCAGCGGCAGCAGCTAATCATCGCAGCAGCGAAATATTGACACTAGCAGCCTTTAAAACGTCAGCTTGTAACAGCACCTCAGACGAACCAACAACAGGTTTTTTTTTTTTCTTCGTAGCAGTGCCTTGTACCAGCAGACAGCAGCAGCGATTTCCTCCCAAGATAAAATAGAAGCAGCGATCATCTTCCAGGAAAATTGGCAGCACCAGTAGCATAAAACAGTAGCAGCAGAATCTCCTCCAGCGGCAATAGTCCTCAAAACAGCAGCAGTCCAGCAGCTCTTTCCAGCAGTACCTGTCCAAATCAACAGTGACATTCAGCCAGCAACAGCTTCACACGCTCCAGCAGCTCACACGAGCAGTAGCAGATCACGGCAGCAGCTAATGAAACACACAATGTCAGTTTGATTGCAGCAAGCATAAAGAACAAGACGAACCAGCAATAGACGAATAAGATAATACAATTTATTCTTTGTATCACAGCTTCATTCTTTGTAGAATTGGTGGAGAAGTCCTCCCAGAAGCAGCATCTAACAGCCTTGGCAGCAGCTCAATCCATAACACAATTTATTCCAGCGGCAGTGTTTTGAAAAAATTCAGCAGCAGTTTTAAAAAAAAATTATTTGCTTCCGATACTTTTGATGCTCATTGTGATAATTGGAGCATTTTAAAGGAGGAATTTTTAAGGTAGAAGGAGTATTGGCAAATTGCTTCTCAAGGAATAATTAAACCATCATCCACATCAATAATAACAAATGTAAAAAAAAACAGAGATAGAAGTACAATGACTGAAATATTTCAAGGAAAATAATTCTCATTTCCAATTAATTGACTGATCAATTTTAAAAACCATCCTTTATAATGAAATCTCCGAGGATATTTAAGATTTGATGAAAAATAAATACCAAGAAACAGTTAAAATAAAAAAACAGCAACATGAAACACTTCAAATATAATTCGAATTGCTAAAGATATAAATGGGAGAGATGGCCACTAACAATAAAATGAATGATGAAAATCATTAATAAGATGTGAATCCATGATGATAATATAGAGGATATTATCATTATTAAGAAAGATCTCTGATCATTAACATCAAAATTTAATTTTGTTGTGTGTTCAATAGAAAAATCTAAGGACATTGATGAACTCTTCATTGATGAATTGAAAAATTCCTTACTAATTCATTAGTAAAGTTGAATCAACAAGACAAGGAGATGAAAGCTTTACGAGTTTCATCTAATAATTATTTTTTTACCTCACAAAGAGGTGGTCGAGGAAGTGAAGAAGCATAAGCAACAACAATGGTAGTTTTTCATATACAAAATTTGAAGATAATCAGTCTTTCAAATATCAAAAAAGAGACAAATGATATGACAATAATCATTCTATATTTTCCAAGACAAAGTTAGTGGACAAATCAAAAGTTGAATGCGTCAGGTGTCATAGGTTTGGACATTAAAAATTTGAATGCTAAACTAATTTGAATAGGAGTGCTGGTAGAAAATCTAATTTTGTAGAGAATGAAGATGAAACGTCTTTATTGATGGCTTGTCATATGAATGAGAGAAATCACCAAAATTTATGATATTTAGGCACTGGGTATAGCAATCACATGAGTGAAGATAAATCAGTCTTCTTTGATTTAGATGAATCTTATGATTTTACGATTTGAGTTTATGATCTGAGTTTACATTACATTTTTTGTGGGGACACCAGACCTACACCACAAACTACACGAGTATATGGACGGAGACGACGTAGGATGGCCCAGCCTGTCACGCTTTGGTTGGGAGACTAAGCTCATTTGGACCTATTTCATTGTTATTTTATTTATTTAGCCCATTTGGGCCTGCTCATTATTATTTTATTATTTATGTTAAACAGTTTGATTTGATGGGTCGAGCCTAATAGCGGGATGTTTTAGGGCTTACTATTTATATGTTCTTCTGTCATTTTGAGAGACAATTTTGATGATTAATGAAAATATTACAGACTTTACATATCTCCAATCCCCTTTCTTCTCTTCTTCAGCTTCTTTCTTTTCTAAAGCTTCTTTCCATTCTTGCTTTAATTTTATTATTTATTGTTCTGCATCAATTTTTCATGTCGTGTCAAAAGAGTGTTTTTGACAACCTTGATGGTGAGAATGATGAAAAAAGGTAAAAGCCTATGTATGAAGCACCGCAACTAGTAGATGATTAAAGTATACCTAATAGTCAAGGATCACAACGTGTTAGAAAAAGGCCTACATGGATGAGTGATTATGAGGTAACTAGAACTGATCAACCTAATGATCCACTTACCTATTTTGCTCTATTCTCATATTATGATCTTATGAATTTTAAAGATGCCATTAAAGAAATAAAATGGTAAAAGGCTATGAATGATGAAATTGATTCCATTGAGAAAAACAACACTTAGAAGTTGTCGGAGCTTGAGAAGAACGAATGAGACCCTAGAGGCACATTGAAGCTCTAATGATGACACCCCCAATACCAACAAAAAGATCTTGACAATACAATTTCAACAACATCAAGGAAGATCACCAATGATAGTTAGAGTGGGCTCCGATGATGATGCCTAGACAATGCGTGTGGCCCACTCGGGCCATTATTGGTGACCTTCCTTGGTGTTTTTGAACACGTCTTATCAAAATCTTTTTTATGATATCAGGGGTGTCATCATCAAAGCTTCATTATATCTTTGAGGTTTCATTCATTCATTCATTCATTCTTTCTTTTCTTTCTCTTCTTTCTTCATTGGAATTTGTGTTTGACAACGAGTGTGATCCACTCTAGCCATTGTTGGTGACATTCCTTGGTGTCGATGGATTTATCCCATTGAGATCTTTTCGATGATACAAGGGTGTTATCATCAAACGTCGACTTCCAAGGTATCATTCTTTCTTTCTTTCTTTTCTTTTTTTTCTCTCTTCTTTATTCTCCTTGGAATTTATACTAGCTCATTTTAACAATTTCTTTAAAATATCGTTATTCTTAACCATGACTTTTTAAAATGTCATTATTCTCAGCAACAACATTTACCAAACTATGTTATTTTGCCAAAAAAAAAATTCAACTTATGATAGTTTTCTATTTTTTTTTCCAAACATTGCTAATTTTTTTAAAAAAATCATAATTGGAATGGTGGGCCATCTCAAGTAACTATTTTGATTAGAATGACAATTTTAACATGTTGTGTTAACTTTTTATGTCCAATGAAAGTTGGATGAGGTATAAATTTATAGGATGAAAGTGAATTCCATATTTTTTTATTCTCATTCCCATCTATTAAGTCTCTTACAACATGTTTAAAAGAAATTTGAATGTAAAGAATAGAATTTCAAATGGAATTCAATATCTAAAATTGATCCAAAAGTAAAACGGAGTCCAGTTCTCTGATTTACAATTTCAAAAAAAAAATAATGTTAAAACTAAATTTCCCAAAATATTAATCTACACTTCTATTTTTTTTTTTTTTAGAGACCCTTG
>Ga0307518_10001742_pt1 | contig 16044 bp, 24 predicted proteins | sample 25_EM_MG_FD_203889 | JGI IMG/M metagenome (GOLD analysis project Ga0307518, IMG submission 203889) | Populus trichocarpa ectomycorrhiza microbial communities from riparian zone in the Pacific Northwest, United States - 25_EM | ecosystem: Host-associated > Plants > Roots > Unclassified | place...
TCAGTATCCCCTCAGTACTTTGAGTCTTGTAGGCTTCAGTGAAGGTCTAAAGGCTCTGATATTCAAGTTTTATCCAATCTATTCAAGTCCAAGTATTTCTCTAGGCTCAAGCGGAGTCTAGCCTGTCAATCCTTCATCTCCCATTGCTTCTGGATGTCAGGAGCCCCCTTGCCCCTTTGCTGCACCAATCTCTAGGTGTAGTATCACTGCTTCAGTCTCAGTCTACCCAATCCCCGCTTTGACACTTCCTAGGCTATAGGAAGAGTCCAGACATCTATCCCCTTCACCATCTACTGCTCCTGTACCCCAGGAGTATCCTGCATCTCTGTCTGCATCACCCTGTTGGTGTAGATCCCCTCTCCCCCTCCTCAGCACATCCTCTCTGGACACCATGGAGGTAAACCACCACTCGCACATTTTCGTAGTCCTTTGTTGGTGTTGTGTTTGGGTTATTGTTCTGACCCAAATCCACACTTTGACTCACAGCGGAAGGGACATTCAAGTACCCTATACGCAGGCACACGCCTTCATTCTGGCACGCCTTAGCATTTATGATCGTTAAAGGTGTTCCCCAACACATGCCACCTTTAGAGATCATAGGAAATCTCCCCGAAAATCCTGTCGACAATTTAGGCGAGCAACTCCACCAATCACTATGAATTTCACGGCCTTCATCCGAAACAACATCAGTCTATACGTTGCATGCCTCTTCTTCTCTGTCTCAGCTTTCGTCTCTTCCTCCCTCGACCTCTAGCGCTTCCACTAAGCTAGAAATGCTGGTGAATGAAGCAGAACCTTCTCCGATCATATACGGACATGTTCGCAATCTACGTGGCATACTGTCTAGCAACCATATCCCGACTTCTACTACTCTTATACGGAATTTAGCTCGTCCACACCTCGGCAGTCTTGCTTCGCGATACCTTGGATCTCACGGCTACAGAACTGAGGATGTCAATTTCATCATCAGCGCTTACAGACGTACACATACAAGTGAACAATTTATCACACTGCTGTCGAGCCAGGGTATGGCTGTCAATGAAGTGAAGTTCTTACTGAGTCTTATTGACCTACGAGATCGGCAGAATACATTGACAACTGATGGCACAACATACTAGGCTTTCGTTAAAATGTAGAGTTTACTACTATGTATTCATGTTTGCACTTGTACTTAGTGTATTCGAAATTTTGACTTGCGACTTTGTGACTTTGACTTGCGACTTTCCGACTTCGACAATTCAACTTACAACTTTGGACTTACAACTTTGATAATATGAATTTCGTATTTCAAGATTAGCAAAACAAGTTTCATACTTCAACAACTCGACTTACAAGTTTGGACTTACAACTTTAATAATATAAGTTTTGTATTTCAAAAATGGAAAATGGTATCTGGAGTCTCACTTCGGGGATTTGCCAAATCGAGTTTGAATTCCGGCGTGTGAAGTTTGCAAATGGACCGCGACTGTCTGGCTTTCCATAAGATGCTGTGTCGAGGACAGCCTCAATGGACATCATAGCACTAGTCTGCATGCATTGGCAGGTTTCGGCTAAATTGGGCCCAGCGACAAGGCACAATTGTGATGCCGGGGACGGCTTTGCAGTCGCGGAGTAGGGTAAAGAATAAATAGTGATAAGTAACACAACAGCGCGGCAGGTATAGTGATATTGACGTGCTGGCGATAATGCATCTACCAATGTTACTATGCCCAACCATCTGATTTTTGCATCTGAAGAAGGTCAAAAAGTATGCCGACACCTCCTACTGGATCTCATGCCCTCGGACACCCATGACTTCCAGCTGGAATCGATCGGACACCTGCTTGATGGTGAAGATCTCTTGTTGGTGGTCGCGACAGGAAGTGGTAAGACGGATATGTTTATCTGGCTCATGCATGTCATTCAATGGATCGCGACCCATCCGCACACGTTTGGGGCGGTCAGCTTCCCACATGACCCAGCTATGGTAGTAGTTTGTCCGACGAAGGCGCTGGAAGATGAGATGGTGAGCACAATGCTTCGCAAGCAGACCATGAACTGAAACATGGGGACCAGCAAGTTAAGATGCAGAGTGCAGGGCTGACCACAGTTGCAATACACGCCGACACAATCTCCGCTGCACGGAAGCAAAACAGTGACCTGTTCCAGGTCGTGAAGCGCGACATCTCAATGATACTTGTGTCTCTGGAGCAGCTTCGCTCAAAAGGATTCGAGAAGCTGACCCAAAGTTCAGTCTTTGTGGACAGGCTGTGTATGATGGCTGTAGATGAAGCTCACCTCATGAATACTTGGGGCCAGAGCTTTCACAAGGACTTTCAACAGATTGGTTGGGCACAAGCCAGACTCGCCTCCCGGGTTCCAATGGCTGCTGTCACAGCAACATTGCAGTTTGGCAACCCAACCGATCGGGTCTGCAAATTCCTTGGCTTCGAGAGTGGTCGTTTCCACACCATACAAAGGTCTAACTATCGGCCTGACATACAGCTCACTTCCGGACAATGACATGAGGCCTTGAAAATGCAAACTTGTCAGATTTGGACTAGGTTGTTGATGATGGAGTACAGTGGTGCACACTGCTATTTATCAGGACTATTGCAGGAGGGTTTCGTGCCAACACGTACTTCTGGAACAAGCTTGCAGACGATCCAAATCGTGCCAAACGTCTGCATTTGTTCATTTCAGTACACCACAAGTCCTACAACAATGAAACACTTAAACTGTGGTTGAGCCATGACCCTGCTATTCAAATTATTATTGCAACCAGCATCTTTTCTGTTGGCATTGATGCGCCGACATTTGATGATGTCATTGTATATGGTGAACCACCTGACACGGACAAGCTTCTCCAGGACTATGGCCGACTCTAATGATACTTGAAATCAGTGTCTCCACGAGCATTCTTATACATAACCAAATCGGCACATACCAAAGCGGCACAGCTCCTTGGGGAAGTCAGTTTATCTGGAAAAATTTGTAGAGGGACACTGTAAATTCCTGGGATGGGGTCTCAGTGCTGGAACCCAGTGATCGGAAGGCGGTGCTTTAGCAGACGTCAGGAGCGGGATTATGTGAGGCGCCGCGACGTCAAAACAAAATGTTCCGCTGGAGTGATGGCACTGTGTACCTCATGGGCGGGCATGCACTGACAGCATGAACAATGAGTGTTGAGCCTTACACCGGTGTACAACGCATGCTCTTCGACCTAGTTACTAACTAGTAGTGGCTTATGAGCTGTGTAGCCATTGGATTCATATGAACCGTCTGTTGTACAGCAACGACTACGACGACATACCAGCAGGTCGCTTCTAAGTTCTGGGTGACAGGTAGGTACGCCGGTACTAGTATGACCAAGTTGGGTGCAGAATTTTTTCGTCATTCCAAGTGACGAAATGCCATCATGTGGGCGTTCTCAGCGCTCACGCATCGGTCCCAGCCTGTTGGCAACAGGCTCAAGTTTTACAGTTCACATTTACACCTCTGTGTAAATCTCACTGTAAATTTACTGCTTTACTCTACTTTACACTGACTTTACTCCCCTTGCCAGCACTTTACTAGATTTACTGCTCAAACCAGTTGAACCATGACGGTTGTGGGTCCACGTTTGACCATTTATGTCAACGCATCACCACGAGGCCTTGTAGTACCGCCGTGCCTCATTGATCCATCGTTGAGTCCTTTCCTCTACCCTCTCCCCCTGCAAACTGCTGTGCTAACGTTCGTGGACTCATCCATTGCTATTTCCAGATTGTGGCTGACCTGTTCAAGGTGGTGGGAGGGCCTTCCCTCATTCTATACTGTGTTGATTGGGCCGATGACATTTTATTGCAGGATATCAAGCATCAAGTTTCCCACCAGTTGTCTTCTACATGCTGAAGGAATTGGGTGGTTCATGCGGTCTTGGGATGTTGTCTATGGGCCACGTCCTTATCCCCCAGAGTGACTTACGGCGGCGGTCAAAGTGGACGGGCGTTGGAGGTTAGTTTCACTCTTTTACTCCCTGGCGATTACTCATGGTTTTGTTTCATGGTTGCTCACTTCCGCGCCGGGATGCTCCTCTTGGACTCTGCTCATGTTGTCAGAGTACTTGATGAAACACAAGGAGGTGAATGTGCAAAACTGATGTCTTATTCTTGAGGATCTAGAGGACAGCTGGGGCAGAGGGTATCCCGCATATCAATACTCTTTTCCAGAAGGATCATCACATGCTGTTTAAATGGTAAGTCTACTCTCTTATCCATTTTGTGCCTGTTTGACCAAAGTTGATTACAGTAACCCATCGGTGGATGTCACAGCATCATGGGGAAACGCGGCAGCTCAACAACTATCGTGTTGACATCATTGCTGTGCCAGGTGGTGTAGGAGGTATTTTGGAGCACACGTTGTTCAAGGGAATGTACTTCCCAATGTGAAAGGGTCTCTTCTGGGTAGAAGGCGTCTGGTTTTGAAGAGTCTATGCGATACAAGAAACTCACCAATGCGCAACGTTCGAGTCTCAACTAAATTCCTAATTGTTGTTTCACGCTGTGGAGCCCGACGGTCAATCAAGCGAACGTCTATGTCGGTTTCCAGGTACAACTTGACTTGACTGGTATCTTCATGCACGGCAAGATCCCTGCCCTCAGGATCAGCTTGATGTGGCAAAAAAGTCAGTCAATTCTTAGCTCATAACGTAAGTTTTCACTGAGTGATACCCATAGTTCACGAGAGTGTCGTCATGGACTTGTGTCAAGTGTTTGATCAAGAACTCGAGCCTTTCCAGATGGAGACGGTTCAAAAAGAAACGATCCACCCCCGAAAGAGTTACAAAATGAACTCGTCCTGCGCTGACATCTTGTTATTCTCGGCTTACAAGTGGAACATAACTCGACCTTCGTTGGTCACTGATGTATGTTCTTTCCTTTGCCTGCTGTTTTCTCAAATCAAGCTGATGTGAATTTCCTGTACTAGAATAAGGATATTCGGACGGTACGATGAGTAACAAATACTGGATCGACGTCCAGCTTCGTTGGGGTGACTTTGACTCACATGATATCGAGCAATATACATGCGCGAAGTTCTTGGACTATGTATGTGTACTGTTTCGTTCTTGTATCCCATCTACTGACTTTCTATCTTACATATCAGGTATCGGACTCTATGAGTATCTACCCGTCCCCCACAGGTGTTATGATTGGCATGGATCTCGTGTACAACCTCTGGTCAGTGTATGGCAACCGGTTCCCTGGCATGAAGCCTTTGATTCAACAAGCCATGACAAAAATTATGAAGGCAAACCCTGCTTGTCACGTTTTGCGAGAGCACATCCGGAAGGGTCTCCAGCTGTATTCTTCAGAGCCGACGGAACTGTACTTGAATAGCCAGAACTACTCCGAACTGTTCTCCAATCAAATCATATGTAAGCACCCCAGTCCATATATATGTACAACATCAACTGGATATTAATCAACTTGTAGGGTTCGTGGATGACACCAATGTCTACCGTGTCACCATCCACAAGACATTTGAGGGTAACTTGACCACCAAGCCTATCAGTAAGTGTTCCCCTAAGAATTATCGTGTTAAAGGTTTCAAATACTTTTTTCCAGACGGTGCTATCTTTATATTTAACCCGAGATCTGGCCAATTGTTTTTGAAGGTCATTCATACCAGTGTCTGGGCGGGCCAGAAGCGTCTTGGACAGCTTGCAAAATGGAAGACCGCTGAAGAAGTTGCTGCCTTGGTCCACTTGTTGCCCGTCAAAGAGCAGCCTAAGTAGGTCATTGCGACTCACAAGGGCATGTTGGGTATGTTTCTTGCTTAACGTGTTTCATCATTCTCCATGTAACCATTCGGAACAAATATGTAGATCCCCTTGAGGTCCACTTGCTCAACTTCCCCAACATCGTCATCAAGGGTAGCAAGCTTCAACTCCTGTTCCAAGCCTGTATGAAGATGGAGAAGTTCGGTGACCTAATTCTGGTAGGTGCTCCATTACCAACCCTAGTGCTGTCTTTTAAGTCGGTTCTTGTAGCGCGCCACACAACCTCAGATGGTTCTGTTCAGTCTGTACAATGATTGGCTGAAGTCTATCTCCAGTTATACTGTGTTTTCTCATCTCATCCTATTGCTTCATGGTTTACACGTCAACAATGAAAAGGCCAAGGTTATCCTACACCCAGATAAGAACACGATCACAGAGCCTCACTTCGTGTGGCCATCATTTCCGACGAGGAGTGGATCAAGGTCAAGGTTGCAATGAAGGATCTCATCTTGGCTGTGAGTTGGTTCATCCTTAGTATACAACAATTGTATTGACAGTGTACAAAGGAGTTTGGCAAGCGCAACAATGTTAATATTGCTTTGCTAACCGCCAGTGAGATTCATGACATCATCTTTCAGGTCATCTGCGTCGATCGTCGCACAGGGGATGTTCCAGCTGAGGGAGATAGTAAATCAGATGGAGAGAGAGGTGTGCCAGTATTTGGAGTGGGGGCTGAACATTGACCCGGCGACGTTGAAGGAATTCGAAGACATGGTATGCAAGGATTTTCCACCCCACCACCCGCCGCCATACCATTTGCCGCCCCCACCTGTGGCCTCACCCATTGCCGTCCAACGAGCAATGGTACTCTTCACCCAATGCACAGTACGTGCCTTCACTGCCCTCATTCAACTCGCCCCCAGAGACTCCCTTGCCCTCATAATCTACGTCGTCGCCCACCTCATCTGTGTCACCCCACCCCAGTCAGCATCACGGATCTTTCTGTCAAGATCATGTTGGCTTCCACATCGCCGGGGTACTCGAAGCTATCAGAACACGTTCACACACCACCAACCAAAAGCAAGATGTTCGCCTTCACCCCCCCCTGACGGTATGGTAATATTGTACATATACACCTCTCACTTGTCAGTTGCATCTAGAGCAGGCTTTCTTCTCAACAAAAGAAGCCAGATATTGTACACGGTGGTGTCACCAACCTGGCCTCACGATTTGCTATTCAACGGACAAGAATTGCTATGTATACCCCACCTCTACATCCTGTTTCATTGTCATACCCTCAGTGCAACGATGGCAATTGGTGGAACTTGAGAAGGGCACCGAGGCACAGGGCCAGGTCACCGCCATTCAGATGTAAGTTGATGCATGCCACATCTTCAAGTAAAGCTAATGCCTTTACGTAGCCAAATGACTAATGTCCACGGTGATACCATACAGACTGTGACAACTACCAATTGCGAACAACAGGTCTTCAGCAGCAAGTCGGACTGGCGTGTACATGCAATCTCTGCTACACATCTCTCTCTTTGCCTACAGCACATTTACATGTCCAATGATGACGTGAAAGACAGCGCTGGATCTTACACATATGTCCTGCTGAAGAATGTTCTGCACACCTTCATTACCGCTGTGGACCTTTGGACCCAGGTGACTGCATTCCTGTATGGAGTTCCCCCTCCCCCTCTGATAACAAACACATCAAGGAAATTAGGGCGATAACTTGGCCACCTCAGCGCGGAATCAACTAGCACTGTTGAACCTCCCTCGCACCTTCCCAGGGACGACTTCTTACTAAAAGACCTTGACCCTCTCAGTGGGTGGATCAAGACTCAGGCGCTTGAGCTTAACCACCTCTCACCTACTGATGTTACAACACATGTCAAGGTGATGGCTGAGCACTCTGAATGTGGTCCATTGTCGATATGTATCACTGCCTTGTTCACGCTAGGCCCCATCTTGCTATCCTCATATTCCCTTACAGTACTTGGATTTGCTAGTCGGGCCACCTCGCAGCCCCTGATTACAAATCACAGCGTGTGTGCATCCAGCCCCTCGAGCCTTTTCAATACGAGCACCATGGGAATTGATGGATTATGGACGGTAAGTCAGCCATGCTGACTTGTGTTGAGAGCCAACTAATGCTTCCAGGTTGTTGCACCTGCTGCGAGTCAACGCGCACTGGATGAGTTTGTCACTAGTGAGGGCTTTCGCCCACTCAATACAGGGGATGCCCCGCAGCTCATGCATGTTGGATTTAATGCAAGGTAAGGCACATGCCGAATTGCATCCAGGACATAAAACTGACTTACAATGGTCTACATAGCCTCTGGATGCATGCCGCTTGTGATGTTAACAACGTGAGTGCCGGTGAATCCCCCGAGATCCAAACCATATTTTATCGCCTTGTCACCATCTCACAGATGTTACTCCACGCTCACTTCGTCTTCGACGGACCACGAATGCCAAGACGGGCATGTGGAAAGCACAAGAGTGCACCCCATTTCCTTACACAATGCTTTCAAGAACTACTTTCCACCTTCGGATTTACCTGGCATGAGGTATGTTCATCGCTGCAACAGCCACTGCAAGTGCTGACATCCTCCCAAGGCCCCTGGTGAAGCTGAAGCTGAACTTGCCAAGCTCAATGCCCTCGGCACCATTGATGCCATTGTGTCAGATGACAGTGACGTGCTCGTGTTCAGTGCATCGTGTGTTATTTGGAGGTAAGTCAGTTTACTGGTTTTCAATGTTAGCAAAGCTGATGGACAATAGCTCCCTGCAACACGAATGTTACGAAGTGGTTGATGTTTTCACTGAAGATGCATTGAAGTATGGTGCCCACCTCAGCCGAGGTGGGTTACTTCTTATTGCGCTTATGAGCCGTGGTGACCGCAGTGTACGTCATTGGTATCCTGATCATTATTCACTGACACAGCTTTGACAGGATGGCGTTCAAGGATGTGGTATTGGTATCACGCACAGGCTTGCCCAGTATGGGCTAGGTGACACGCTCTTGCATGCCGCAAACACACTCCCCTTACTCGAATTTGTCTCAATGTTCCTTGTTGATTGGCGGAAGGAGTTGTGTAGGGTTCTTACGTCAGATCCCCTTGGAATCCTGCAGCACAAATATTGTGATCTTGCTCATGTCATTCAGGGCATGACTGACTTCCCTGATCCTGTTATTGTTGCAGACTATTTGTCCCCTTTGACCTCATGGTCGAAGGATGAGCCTGACCTTTCCGACTTGGTGACATGTCGTCAGCCTGACCTGACGGCTATCAGCAGATTCTGTGTACAGCATTTTTCTTGGTCCACAGAAGCAGTCCTCAAAAATTTGAGTGGTGTTTGGACTGCTGTAGTAGTTCGTGCGCTCTGTCAGGTAAGCTACCAATGTCGTTACAAGAAAGTCAGCTGATGTGTTTTCATCAAGCTCCCTCAACCACGTAACATGGCCTTTAGATTTTCACCTGCCGATCTTCACATTGTAACCTCACATCAGAAGTCAACACCTGCTCAGCCGCTTACTGTGTACAATGTGTCTGTTCAGAATGTATCGCTTCATGCAGTGACCATGTTTGGCATTTCAGGACATGTTGGCACAGCTCAAAAACCTCTAATTGCAGCCCGGCGTGTTCACGCTATGGAAATACCAGCCTGTGTGGTTGACTATGGTGCACCCCATCTATCACAGGGCTCTCAAGTCACTGGTCATAAGATGGTGTTGGTACGTGGCCTCGATATCATGCAGATGGAAACTTGCTAATCTCACCTGCAGGCACCAATGCCTCTTGAGAAAGAAAATGAAGTTGGAATTATATGTGAGAAGGATAGCATTGTGGATCTCATAGTTTCGGATTGAAAAGTTGTCAGGAGGGTCTTAAATGTCGTTGTAGCAATAGTAGACTTGACAAAGATCTGTATCACATTAGATTTCTCTTGTTCTTGTTGATGTCAGACTTTGTGTCGTACTCGCATTTCAAATGGTGTGAACCCATCTCTTGACTATTCCCAGTACTACAAACCCCCTGGCTACCTCAACACTCAAACCACATGCAACGGACATATGATGAGGCAAAAAGCATCTGTCAAGAAACAACCTGTGGTTCCTGAGTCTCCAAACAAGTCCAAGAAGAAGACACAAGGACCGGAGAGCTTGACATTAGAACAGGTTAAGCAGATCTCACAGGAGGGCAAAGACACGCACCTACAGTCCAACCAAACCAAGAAAGCTTATGCTGGACATGTCCGTCGAGGGTGCGAGTGGCTGCAGAGCATCGTTAGTGGTGGAAATGATGCTTCTGGCAGCAGTCTCGAAGACTTCAAGGACCCAGAATTCAAACATGCATTTGAAGACATACCAAATAGGTTCTCTGCCAAGGCACTCTCCTTGTACCTGTCATTGAAAGGGTTCGGCCAAGAGCGGGGTCAGAGCACAGTTGAAGGTGTGCATGCAGCCTACAAAAAGCTGTGGGACAACGCGTGAGTTTCAATTGCCTTATGCTTCAATGAATTAATGTGGCCTTGTCATTAGTGATGGTGACACCTACCATAATAAATGGCATCATAATGATGCACGACAGCGATGGGAAGGGAACCCTGCAAACTCAGCAGACGTTGCGGATATCATGACAGCAGTCAAACACAAAATAGGTGCCGAAGGAGCTGACCGTGTGCATTCATCCGCGATGAAGAAAGAGCATATGGATAAGATTCTTGTGTGGACGAAATCAATTTGTCCAGAAATTGGAAGCACATTGAATTTCCTCAGCATTGTGCTAACTAAGGGAAGGCTTTTACCCAGCGCATGTGGCATCAGTGACAGCACAAAGAGGCAGATCACGAAATACCTTCAATTCCTTGCCTTTACTTCCACAGCTTGGACGGTCTGGAGCAGGTACGACATTAATTCAGATGTCTATTGATCTGTCTTGGCTTACCAAATAATTTCCGCAGGTGCTTCGAGCTTGTGAAGCTCAAATGCAAAGATATTCGAATGGATGTCTCACAGGCAGACTTTGTCCTTCTCAAATATCTACAGGGAGCGGATGATACCTTGACTGATAGTGATCATGAAATTTATTACGAGATTCATCTAAAGAATAGGAAAGGATGGCAAAAAAAAACCGACAAGGGTAACTGAGAAATAGACCTACGAAGTAAGTTGCTTGAGATCTGATGCAGCTACTGTCCTAATGCTGCTGCTGTAGGTAATCGTTACAAGATATACCCACGACCCGACTTGATGTCCTGCGACTCATTCTTCTGGCTGCTTGTTTGGATGAGGTGGCTTGAATATGCACATCTTGGCTGTCCAATGGCAGATGGAGACTTTGTCTTCCCTGCAATAGGTGCAAACGGAGCTGTGTACCCTGGTGAACCAATATCACATGATAAGATCCAGAAATACATCAATGAGGCAACTGCAGGCAGTGGTATTGAAGGCAATTTCACAACGCATTGTTTCCGACAGGGGGGAGCACAATATCGGTTCATCCAGGCACGTGGAGAAGAGAAATGGGACTTGGATGTGGTTCGATGGTGGGGCGGATGGGCAGAGGGCGAGCACATTGAGTTTCAAGTTTCCTTTCTCGTCTTTTTTCTTTTGACATTGTTACCGTTGCACTTGCAGAACTACACCCTGATCCGTTACCTTTTGGATGAACTACATTACTACCAGCACAATTATAGTGATGCATTGTGGCGTCCCCGTCGAAGTGACACCGATATGTCACTCATTGCTGACCGCGCTCTTCTAGCACCGGCCTCAAGAGAGGAACTTCGTTCCTTTCATTCATCGGTAACCGCAGATTTGAGGGAGATCCATGACACAGTCGCGACCTTGGACAACTCCATGTCCACTGTGTGTACCAAGGTTGGGCACATCAAAGACATGCTGGGAAATGTCACAAATTCTCTCCGCGGTCTCACTGAGGCCATCATTATGCGCTCGGGCCCCCTACCTAGTACAATGGGCATTGGCAATTATTCCCCGGCTTTTGGTACTAGAGGTATGCCGTTTGAATTTGCCTCTCTTCATTGATTTCTTACTTTGAGTGGACTGTGCATGTGTGACAGAGTGCGGTGCCCTCCCGACGAGCCTAGTACCCACTCTGAGTCCACCAGTTGTCCCAGCGCCTGAGAAAAACTTCATTGGCCCATGACACTTTTCATTCACTTGCACATCTGTGCAAGTACCGGTCACCCAGCCACCACCAGTCCTTCCAAAAGTAGCTACTCTGAATGCCCAAGTCTCATCATCATTCCCGACATGCCTGGTTGTAGGACAAGAACCCCGGCGAGGGAAGGGTGGAAGATTGTTGTCCGACACTGGCTGGAAGGTGACCCACAACTAAAGTTGTATATTCCCCTCAAAGATTGGCCGTACGAGTATATGCACAGATCCAACCGCAAGTGGCAATCAAAGTACAACCAGCGGTGCACAATTGCAACCGAATTCCTTGAGCGGTGAGTGCCTACTACTCCCGAGTCAATTTTCTTAATATCATGTCAATGTTCACTGACATGTTCACTCAGGTACAATAGAAATGAGGAGGAATTTATTCAGGCGTATGGGGATGCCATCGAGAAGGGCATTGCAGCGCTCTTCAGAGCCATCACCCACGCTCGCCAGGCTCGAGGAGATGCGGAGGTTTGAGGCCATTGTCAGGCTTCCCACGCTGCCCAGCAGTGACGACGAGTCGACGACAGTGACCAGCAATCATTTTCATTTTTCGTTTTGGTTTTTCAACTAGACATTTCCTTTTATTTGTGTTCCTGCACCCTAGAGTCACTACAATGCTACATTGCTTTTTCTGTCCCATGAGTCTGGTGATCCAACAGCGAGCCGCTGAATTGAGTTTTTTCGTATTGAGTTTTTTCGTCCCTTGGCCTTTGGACAGTCTCACTCGGCTGAGCCCAGCACCCGTTCTGTTCTGTTGAGCACTCCATCAATCACACCTGTCACGGCTCATGCTCACTGATGCTCACGGACTTACAGCAATGATGCCATCCCAGCGAGGCACCCCCATGCCGACATGGGCTCCCGACTGTCGGGGTCCCGCCCCCTCTTTCCTGGAAAGGCAAGGCACGTGCCCCCGCTCCCGATCTGGCCTGCAGCCACCGTAAATTTCTTGAGATAAGTCGACAAGTTGCTGACACTGCACAATGCACGCTCCACCGCTGACATGGACATGCTGCAATTGTCAATGGCAAGCCTCATTATGGCCCCTTGCAAAGTGGCACAACTCAACAAGCTGTATGGAAACATCCTCAACGAACCACCATGCAGCTGTCTGGGTTGTCAGGCACATCCATGCCCACAATGAAAAGAAAAATGTACCTGCAGTGGGTGCACACCTGAGTCAACAAAGGCGATTGAGGAGATGAACGGTGGGCGGCCGCATGGCCATACAGGCAACTGGTTGACAAAGTGAATGCGGAAGTTTGGTACCAGCGAGCTTGTCCATTGGCGGGATAGCCTATGGGAATCCAGAGCTACCGGGTCATCCATCTGGCTCTACGCAGAGTCAATTCTACCTGACAACATTATCAAATCCATTCTTGACATCATTTTCTCACTCACATCAGAAGAGGATGTTGCAAGCATTGTAGAAGATACAATGCTTGAGGCTAGTCTGTTGAGAAGATAAGTGCTTAGTCATCAAGCACGTGATTTCTCAGGAGCCTTGACATGTGACCGGTTGACACATGATTGGTTAACAGAGAGTACTGACTAACCGGAGTCATATCGCTTATCTATGACGTTGTCATGATAGCAGAGGTAATGTTCCTTCCAGAATGTTCTTATGGGTCGGTCTAGACCGTTTCCTTATCTCTTATCTTATGTATGACTCACTGTGGATTTCTGTGAGATTCTACAAGCTTCCACAGGACTACTATGATAGGAAGGTGCTTATCTACCTACCTTTTGTGGACACTTATGGCCACTCTACTTTACATGGTCTGTGCACAGCTCAGATGTATAAATACCCTCTATGCTTTTCAGCGTACAGTAGAACGGAGAATTCTACTGAGTTTTTATAACTGCTTTACTCTGCTCTCTCGTGAACTCTTTGTCTATCAAAGACTTCACTCTCAAACCACCTTCAGTTAAACCTTCAAGTTATGAACCGTCTACACAAGTGAGTTGTGACTTCATTGTCATTTCTGTAGAGCCTGCTGTGCACTGTCTGAGTTCTCCTTGCTTCAGACATTGCCTCCATTTATAGTCATATGGAAAGCCTCTATGCAGCAGTGCAGAAAATTTCTGATGCCATGAAGGACATCCGTTCTGAGGATTTGTCAACCAATGCACAGAAGTGGTGAGAGGAGCTGGGTAGATGTTGTGAGGCAGCAGTTAGCAGTGCACAACCTGCCAAGGAGGAAGGCATTCACTGGATTGTGAACTTATGGTGTGTCCTCAGACCTTTCACAAGCATCCTGCTCATTTGTCAGGTTCCTAATAGTGGAGATAGTAGTATTAGATTAGCTCATGGACAGGGTACATGACCGAAGAGGCTACAACGCAATGCCTTTAGTATTCCACTGAGTCGAAGCTAAGTTCATCCCAGTTGAAGTCAATGCCATCTTCATCCAATTGAAAGTTTTTGATGTTTGAGTCAATCACAAGCTCGCTGTCGACAATGCACATATACCCAAGTGTTGGAATGGCTGTCTGGTCATCAACCTCTGAATCTGCACTATCCATTTCCTCGGATGTGACGTGGTCGGGAGATTGGGTTTCTGTCAACAGTTCATTCATAGCCTGGACTTTGGACCCAATATTCATGCCGACCCCATGCACCTACTTAGGCCGTCTTACATGGCCACCCAAAGGTGAATATCAGCTGAGTGTCATGGGCCAGCGGATGGTAGCCCAGGAATGATTTGTTATCAATTGGTATGGATGGGCTACATATTTAGATATTATCACAATGTACTAGGGGTGGGCTAGGGTGTTAATTAAGGGAAGGGTAGATAGGTCAAATTAGATATTGTCATGGAATCATATGAATGAGCCCAGAAAGTATTTACACATTAAGGCAGGCACATAATTTGTGATCGCTATGTCATTTGGGTGGGCCCAGGCCTGCCTCTCATGCATGTCAATGGATGAGCCCATATTGTGTTATCATGTAGGTGTATAGGTGAGCTTAACTAAATCAGTATAGCACGGAGGACACCTATGCACAAATGGCACCGCGGTACGTACCGTGGGTCAGGTGGAAATGCCGCGGGATTGATGTAACTACTGTAGATTAGGTGTAGGTACAACTAGCATATAAAACCAATGTTTGGAGAAAAGGATGCCTAATACGGAAATGGTACACAGCAGCTACCGCGGGTTAGGTGTCACTACAACCCCATGCACCTACGGCTGTCTTACAAAGTCACACAGGGCAGAACTGGGGTAAGACCGCGGTATGTGCCGCAGGTTAGGTATCACCACCGCAGTCAGGTGCAAAAATGTAGGTATATAGGTGAGATAGCCCAAATTAGTACAACACAGGGGACATTGGCATGCGTGTGGTATCTTGGTAATAGCTACCTGGAGCTATCGCGGATAAGATGAAACAACCGCGGGTGAGGTGTACCGTGGGTAGGGTGTCACTATGGCTGGTGAGGTGCAACAACCGCGGGATAGTTGTAACTACAGCTGATTAGGTGTCACTACCGTGGATAACGTGTAGCTATCGGGGGAGGGGTGTAACCACTGCGGGTTGGGTGTCATTACCGTGGGTAGGGTGTCACTCCCGCGGATAAGGTGTGACTATCATGGATATGGTGTAACCACCGCGGGTGAGTTTTAAAAACTGCAGGTAAGGGGTGATTATAACGGATTAGATGTGAGTATCGCGGGTAAGGTGAGCAGGTGATGTGCAATAATGGGTAGGGTGGGCACTGAATCACGTTAGGTGTCCCTCCCGCGGACCTGAGTGTCACTACCGTGGGTCTATGTATCACTACCGCGGGTAAGATGTCACTACCACAGGATAAATTTAACTACCGCGGTTTTTGTGTGGTTGAAACAAACATTTGTAAAAAGGAAATACTGCACCATATAAACAGCTTGGTGAAATTTAGCATATAGGTTTATGCCGTATAAAGGAAGCATCAATTACAATCTAACCTTAGCATGTGTGGCTGGCTCCACACGTGGCAAATATTACAGTGGTATTAACTGGCAGTGTTAACCGCGGCGGAGCTTTCACCACGCCAGAGTTTTCACTGTGGCAGAGTTATGTGAAGCAGGTGTTAAAATGAAATTTCCAATATGATTTGGT
>Ga0307518_10001743_pt1 | contig 16044 bp, 16 predicted proteins | sample 25_EM_MG_FD_203889 | JGI IMG/M metagenome (GOLD analysis project Ga0307518, IMG submission 203889) | Populus trichocarpa ectomycorrhiza microbial communities from riparian zone in the Pacific Northwest, United States - 25_EM | ecosystem: Host-associated > Plants > Roots > Unclassified | place...
TAAGTAAATGCATGCATTAAATCTTTACTTCATAATGTATTTTTTAAAATGTTGCAGAACATGCTGCCAATACTTGCTTATTCATTTTTGACATTGAAAGAAAATAAAATAACATGAACCGGTAGACTACTAGTTATTAACGGGACAACTTGGTATCATCTCTCATTTTCAAATTAAAGTGTATCAATACTTCCACGTCATTGCATCGTCAAGGTTAAAACTTGATTATTTTTAATAAAAGATGACATAGTTTCTCATCTTTTATCATTTTTTTAATATATAAAATTATCTGTAAACTATAAGAGAAACATTAGACAAATTATACTTAATTATTCATTAATATCAGATTAAATGTGACAAAAAAAAACGTCATAAATACCGAAAGAAGATGCGGGGAAAATACCTGCCTGCAACAATTAATATCCTTCAATACCAATCACTAAATTTATCTTTCCAAATAAATACGAGGTAGTTTCCTCTTCTTTTTATAAAAAACAAAGGGAAAATGATTAATTTTAGATGGCATTAAATGAGAGAAAAAAAAAACCTAAAATAAAATGACACGTGCGTTGTGTTCACTTTAACAGGTGCACCATCACCACCACCTCTCCTTCTTTTCCTCAAATCGTTAACTGCACTCTCTTCGTTTTTTCGCGTCTCCCTATTTCCTCTCACTCTTCGCCTCCTCTTTTTTATCCCTCTCTCCGCCGGTGCTTCCAAAATCCCTCAGAAACCCCTATCCTTCGATCCGTCCGCGCGATTTCCACCGTCGATTGTATTGAACCTATTCAAATCTCGAGGTAATCGTAATAATCTCATCTCCTTAATTGACATCTTAATTTTGGATTTTGTTTTTTTTTATCGAAATTCTTGTGATTCACGGTCTGTTTGGTTGCTGAGAAACTGAAGGAAAGCATGGAAATTCGATGTTTTTTTGCGTCTTTTTATTTAGTTGAGATAAAGAAGTTCTTGCTTCAGGTAGTCAAAGAGTTCAGCTTTATCGATTGGGCTTTGTTTTCAATTTTTTGGATTTTTAAGCATCCAAACAGAGTTATTGTTTCTTTAGTTCTTAGCGAGGATGCTTGAGAATTGTAATCAAAGTTTCGTTTTTTCATTGGTTGTCTTGATGCTTTATTAACAACGAAAACGTTTTTTGCGTGAACTGAGAAAATCCTTTTCTTGTTTTATTATTAGATCTTAATTTAAAATCCATTCATGTGATTATTTTTTTGGTTTTCCCATTGGGTTTTTGGATAGCTATATGGACTAGGGCAAGGACCAATGTACTTGGTTTCATTTAGTGAAACATATATGAATTCTTTGAACTGTTCTTCTGTTTTCATAGGAATTGATATTTCTTTCTTTTATTACGGCTTGTTCTTCAACTTTGCCGCTATTTTATACTTGTTCAGTGTTAATTTCTTACCGAATTCTGTTATTTTCCTTCCTATATCTGCTGGTGGCACCTGGTTGTTGCCTTCGGTCTCGCTTCTTGGGTTTTAAGAGAGGTTTGCTTAACTTTTTGAAGAACTTTTGTCTACTGCTATTTTGGTTGGCATTTCAGAAAATATGTTCAATTTGAGAGCAAATTCATGCCTTTCACTCTGAGTAGCCTTTGTGTTTTGACTGAATGGCTTATAATTGTTATGGCATTAGCTTCTTGTGTTATTTTCCTCACCATAAGAGTTCCTGATATTCCACTGGCTTGATGGATGTAAAGATTCTTGATGGGCATATTCGTGTGGATTTGGGAATATTTGCATTCATGAGCTCTGATGTTGATTCTTGTTACCTTATTAATGATGTATTTCAGGTTTTCTGTCAAAGGAACTTGCTTTGCTACAATGTATTTCTTTTTTATTTTTACTTTTGTTTCATTTTGCTGGGAGTAAAGTGTTGCTAGCTAGATGCAAACATTTCCCTTATCTCATGATCATTGATGATGATGAATCTGACAGCAATTACTTTTTGGTAATGCTTCAGCATATTTTGTTCTAACTTCTAACAATATGACTTCTTCTGAAACAGGATGGTTGACCAGCTCACTGTTATGAAGGAATCTAGCGTGCCCAAATTAATCCTCTTCTGTTACAACTGATCAGCCAACTTCTGGGTTAAACTACATTATAAGAAAATGGATCGTTGTGATACATCTGGGTTCGTTAGTGGAGGTGGGACGATCCCTTTCAGAGACATCAAACCCTAGTTCTGTAGCTAAATTTTTTCAACACTTAACCTAGTTTTGTAGTTTATTTTAGTGACCCCAGAAGTCTGGTGTACTGCTCATTAAGATTGGTATTAGGTTTGGAAATCACTCTAGGTTTAGCCATTACTTCATGGATAACAGGATCTGGAACCTGGGTTTCGCCGCTGATTACCCTTCAAATGCATTCAAGATTTTGGGCAGTTCGTTGTCTGTTGGAGCAGCTGGCACCAAATACAGTGCTGATACTGTCTTGCGCCTTGACTCCCCAGGATCTTCAGTCCCATCTGGCTTTTCTTCGAAGGGAATTAAGCGGAAGTGGAATTTGATTAATGGATCCATGGGCCAAAATGTTGGTTCTTCACTATCTCTTGGGCTTGGCCGCTCCTCAAGCTCTTCAGATAGCAAGGGGAGTTCAGCAACTGCTTGCACATCAATGTCTTCTGCCATAGAAACTGATGAAGAGTCCTCGATGGATCTTGACTTCTCTCTCCATCTTGGCCATGAGAAGATGTTGAGCCCAAAGAAGCCTGCTCGTTCATATCTCAAGGGAATGGAGCCCAAGGTTGACTTGGAGTTGGGTCTCTCCACTGGTCCTTCTGAATCTGATGTTACGAGCATCCATCCACCCTCAAGTTCACTTGAATTTGCCTTTGATATGCCATTGGCTATGGGTGGAGCATCAAATGTGAATGAAGGATCGACATCATGTAGTTGGAAATCAGGGATTACATTGCTTCCATTGCAGATTTCCTCCAACAAAGAAGCTAGCTTCTTCTTCAACCAGATTCCAAGAACTAGGGATCCTACTCCCAGTTTTCCAGACCACTCATCTAGTGTGATAACAACACCAAAAAGTTCAGTCACCTGTACTTCTGGGATAAGTCAGCAGCAACAGCCATATCAACGCGGCACTAGTTTAAAGTTATGTCAGGTTGAGGGTTGTGGAAAGGGTGCCAGAGGTGCTTCTGGCCGTTGTATTTCACATGGCGGAGGCCGAAGGTGTCGGAAAGCTGGTTGTCTCAAGGGAGCTGAGGGCCGAACAGTGTACTGCAAGGCCCATGGGGGTGGTCGCCGCTGTGAATTCCTTGGTTGCACAAAAAGTGCAGAAGGTCGCACAGATTTTTGTATTGCGCATGGTGGTGGCCGGAGATGCAGTCATGAGGGCTGCACTCGAGCTGCCAGGGGAAAATCTGGTCTGTGCATCCGACATGGTGGTGGTAAGAGGTGCCAGAAAGAAAATTGCACGAAGAGTGCAGAAGGCCTCTCTGGTCTTTGCATTTCGCATGGAGGTGGTCGTCGATGCCAATTCTTAGGATGCACCAAAGGAGCACAAGGGAGCACTATGTTCTGCAAGGCACACGGTGGGGGGAAACGCTGCACGGCTCCAGGATGCAGCAAGGGCGCTGAAGGGAGCACACCTTTTTGTAAAGGCCATGGAGGAGGGAAAAGATGTGCGTTCCAAGGTGGTGGGGTTTGTACTAAGAGTGTACATGGAGGGACCAACTTCTGTGTGGCACATGGAGGTGGAAAGAGGTGTGCTGCACCTGAGTGCACAAAAAGTGCAAGAGGACGGACACAATTTTGTGTCCGCCATGGTGGTGGAAAAAGGTGCAAGTTTGAAGGATGTGGCAAAAGTGCACAAGGCAGCACCGATTACTGCAAGGCGCATGGTGGAGGAAAGAGATGCTCTTGGGGTCATTCTGGATCAGAATATGGTAATCAACCTACTGGTCCTTGTAACTCATTCGCTAGGGGTAAGACAGGTCTCTGTGCACTTCACAGTGGCTTGGTGCTGGACAAGAGGGTTCATGGTGGTGTCACCTTGGGACCTATGGTCCAGGACCCCAAGATTAGCCAGTCTGAGAAGATGAAAGAAGTTGTCACTGCAGAGGACATGACCATTGATATTGTGAAGATGGGTACTAGTGCAGCGGCTTCAACAGGCAGAACTACTACTGATTTGAAACATTTTGGAGACTCAAGCACTCCTATATCTGTAAGAGAAGCAGGTCTCTCATCAATTCCGGTTTTTGTATCAGAAGGCAGGGTGCGTGGTGGCAGTTTGATGGCAATGATTGCTGGTGGTTTTGGTGTTGGCTCAAGCAGCAACCAAGTTGTAGCTGGAGATCCATCAGAGCCTAAAAAATCATATGTGATTCATCAGAACTGGATGTAAGATTACTTCTTTCCTTTGTGTTTGATTTGTTCTTAGCAATTGAAAGACTATTTAGCTGTTTGGGCCCTTCACATTTATTTGGTTTAGTCTGTTGGTGTTTAGAATTTGTTCTCGTTCATTTGTCCAAATGGAGAGAACATGTAAGATCCTCGACACCTTTGTGTGGGAAAACCAAGTAGGTTTAGTCAGCATCAAGTCAGGTCTGGGGTTCTTTCTTGTAAATATTTGCATCTTTTCAGCAGGTTGTGGTGTACACAGGTTGTAGCCTGTAAGGTCGGTTAGTTTGCCAAACATTCTGGTGATAATAAATCCTTTAAGCAGAGTCATGTCACTGCTTCTGTGCTTCGGGTTTTGAATTTTATTGCTGGTTAGAACTGCTTTACTGTTGAGCCTGTTTTTCAGTGCATAGCTTGCTATAATTCATCATCTGTTTGTGGATGCCCAACAAGTTGCATCTTACACGTTGAATTTCCTTAGTTGCTTTCCAATTTAATATTCTCTGAATTAGAAATTGAGTGAATTTTATTGGGATGGTAAGGCTTTGAACAAATCAGGAAACGGTTCCCTTCAAAGTTGATTTTTTTTTTAATTGATATTTTGGTAAAAGCTTTGGGAAAATAACACAAGTTGAAAAGGTAAATGAGAAATAGCACGCTTTGAACACAATCACTATTGAAAATATTGGTTTTGTACACCAATTGTTATCTTATAAAATTCAAAAGAGAAGATAAATTGATTAGTTAAGAGAGAGAAATGAGAGGAGAAAAAAAAGGTAAAGAAAGTATGTGATTACTATTGAAAAAGAGTTTTATTTTTGATATATTTAGATGATTTTCACCTGATGATTTTAAACATATCTTGATAGATAATCAAATAGTCAAGAGATGAAATTTAAAATTCAATGACGGAGAAAGAGAGAAGACAAGTTGACGAGTTAGGAGAGAGGAGAAAAAGAAGGTAAAGAAAGTATGTGACACACCAAAGTTTTGTTTTTGATACAGAGATAATTTTGACTAGATAATTCTAAACATATCTTATCTTGATAGACCACCAAATTAACCCTAAACAAAACTCTTAAATAATCTTAACCTCAAATTAACCCAAATAAAACCTTTAACCCCTAACTAATTATATTATAGTTTAATAATTTTTTAAGGTGTGATTAAAATTATCTTGTTGAGATTTTTTTAATGGCATTGAGTATGCTGAAAACAAAGCTGTAATATGTTACCATGACTCATTCTTATTTTTACTTTCTATTTCTCTGTCCTGTCATCTCAGTTTATCTTTTTTGTTTAGTCATTGAATTTTAAATCTTATTTTTTGGTCATTAAATTTTTATGTTAATTTCTTTTACATGTTAATTAAATTAATTTTTCATAAAATTTTGAGTTATTTTTTTGATACATGTTAATTAATTTATATAAAATATACATTTTAGAAAACATGGCATTAGCGTTTGTTTTAAAATGTGATTTTTCAAGTATTTTTTTAATGTATATTATTTCTCTAAAACGTGTTCCTCGTATATCACAATTCTAAAAACATGATTCTTGCTGCCAGATTGATCATTCAAGGACCCCTAATTTTGTGTTTAGAATAGGAATGCACATTAGCCAAAATACATGTGAGATAATATTTTAAGGTTGTATAAAAATAGGAATTAATTCTTAAGAATACAAATAAAATTAAAGGTAGAAATGTATCAAAAACACAAAAAAAGAAACAATTGGGCCAGGCTATATTAGGCCTAGGTAGTGAGACGTTGGGGCTCAACGAGCCCAGCCCATATGTGTGCAACTGGGATAGAGAAGCATGGGGCGTCATCTAACTCCAATCAACTATTTGGTGGTAGACACTATTTCCCATTGTGCTATAATCATGCTTTTTAAAATTTTAATTTTTTTAAAAAAAATTAATTTTAAATAATTGCTTTAATATAATGTAAAAAATATAATTTTAATATATTTTCAAACAAATTAAAAATAACTTTTAATGCATTCTCAAATAGACTCAAAATAAGATAGAATGTTTTGTCTCTAAAACTCAATTCTTGCTCTATTTTTACCCCTAAATACTTTAAAATCATTCCATAAACTTCTAAATATTTATTTTCAACCTTAAAACTCATTTCAATTAATTAAAATTACTCAAAAAAACTAAATCTAAATAATAAAAAACTAATTTATATTTTTTTTAGCTTTGATCTCCTTTTATCTACTATTACAAAACTGACACCCTCTATCAATAAACTTCTTTTACTAGAAAGAATCAATTGATACTGAATATCGATAGTTTAACCGGTTAAAATAAGATTGGATGTGACTTTTCTCTTCCCCCTCTCTTCCATCACTTCTCTATCCACTCTGTATTTTTAGGAATGGAAACGAAATGAAAATGAAATATGGGTACCAAAACACCATCACTGAAAAGTATAAGGACCCTTAAAAATATAAAAAAACAATGAAAGAACAATTTAATTGAGTTTATGATGAATAGTAAAACGAGAGTTAATGTACAATGTTTGTGAACATTAAAACACTATATACCCTCTTTCTAGTTTTCCTAATGATAGAAACTTAGTCCCTTAAGTTTAATAAAATTAATTCATTGGTACCTGTAGTTACAAAAACTATATGTAAGCTTTATATTTTTAAACTCTCTTACAACCTAGTCCTTTAACAGTATCATGTTTATAATTAATTAATTTTATTTTTTTCATTAAAAGTAGAAGAAATAAATGAGAAATAAGTAAGGTAAGGAATTTTAATTAGGAAATAAAGCAATTTTGAAATAAAAATGTCAAGAAAGAGAAATATAACGTTAAATGAAGAAGAATCAATGTCGAATGATGAAAATAAAAAAAAAATAAGTGAAAAAAATGATGTTAACCCATGCTAACCCATTAATCTCGTGACCCGAGTTATTTGATTAGAAACAACAAATTTGAAAAAACCTCGAAGCTCAACTTTCAACTGATCAAATGTTGAAGGCTAAAATTGAAAAAAAATAAATAATCAAACATAAAAAAGGATTAAAAAAAGAAGAAGCAATTATAAGCCAAAGAAAGGCTCGAGCTTGTCTGGGTCAACCGACCAAACCCACAAGTCAGATAATGAGATCAAGAAAACCTGATAGAAAGGAAAACAAAGAAAACCACGAAACCTAATTTTTTTATTTAAGAAAACCAATGTAAAATTATGAGATGGAAAAAAAGTAAAAAAGAACCCATGCTAGCCCCTATTAGCTTATAAAATTCGTGTCGCGGGCCATTTGATTGGAAGCACTAAATATAGAAAAGCCATCAAGACCAATTCTCAATAAATAAAATATTGAATGATAAAATCTAAGAAAAAAATCAATCACACAAAAGGTTCCAAATAAAAAACAATAATTAAAAGCAAGAAAAAGACGCAAGACCATCCAAGTTAACCTGTTAAACCACCAGGTTAGATCATGAGATTGGAATAACTCTATAAAAAAATAAAGAAAAACAAGAATTCTGTTTTTGTATATAAAAAAATCAAAGTCAAGTAATGAGATCAAAAAATAAAATTAGCTAAAAAAAATAATGTGAACCTGTGTTAGCTTATAAAATCTGTGACCCGAGTCATTTGATCAGAAGTACCAAATCTGAAAATACCATGAAGCTCATATATATTTCAATAAATCAAACAGAAAATGGCCAAATTGAAAAAAAAATCAATCACAAAAAAAATCAAAAGAAAAATATCAATTAAAAAAATAAAAATCAAATAAAAAAAATAAGAGGATGAATAATTTTGGATTGAAGGACCAGATTGAAAAGAAAAAGATAATTTTACAAAAGAATTAAAAGAAAAAACCACCAAAAGAATGAGCACCAAATTTAAAAAGAATTATTTTTTTTTATATGAGGATGAAATTTAAAACAATTGAAAGTTTACAAAAGAGACAAGAAAAAAAAATAGGACCAAATTTGAAAAAAAATAAAAAATTTAGATTGAATGATGAAATTGAAAAAAATAAAAAACTTACAAAAGGGCTAAGAAAAAAAATTATAAATCAAAAGAATTGAGAACAAATACTCAAATATGTCCAACTAAGAGGACTGCCCTGAAATCTTAAATGTCAAGCGTGAATTTCGAGGGAGAAAAAAGAAAAGAGAAGGAAAGAAAACAATGTTAATGACAATTTGTTCAAAAACAGCCAACACTCACTTGCCATGGAGGAAGAAAATGCCACAAGGAATCAAATAACACGATTAAAGAAAAGCTTTCGTCTCCGAAGCGTCGTAGATTCCTTCCACCCGCTTTCACGTATTCGACACGCGTCTGTCATGTTTTAACTTTTAATATTTGTAATTACTATAAAAGACTAATTTACCTCTCTACCAATCTAATCATAACAAAAAAAAAAGCCTATATAAAAATATAAAAATACCTTCAAAACAAGCTTAAATTAATTTTGACACTAAGGATAATTTAGCAAATTCATTCTGCTAAAAATATAAAATCTAAAAAAAAAGCTTCCAGCAGTTAATTATCTAATTTTTGCTTTTAAGAATAGTGATGGTTTTTTGTTGTTCTAAGAAAGTTAAAAAGATATTGGTACCTCAATCAAAATGAGAAAAAAAAAAATTCCCCTTAACTAATAACTAGTCTCCTGGCTGATTTACTTAGAGGTAAAAGTGTCAATTCACTATCTCAATGCATAGTAAACTCTCTGTACGATTATTTCCCCGCTTGTTTTTTTTTTTTTTTTTTTCCCCGCTTGTTTTGTTAATAAGCGAGGTGGTTTTCTTAATAAGCGAGGTATTATCAAGGAAGATAGTACCTGAAAACAAAAATTTCACCCTAAAAAACCCAAATACGACGGACACGAATGTTTCCCCGTAGGTCTTTGCTCTTAAAATGCATATACAGGAAGGAAGAACGAAGCTATCTGATGTGTTGGTTAAGGTTCAGATCAATGCAGTGGCATCGACCCTCTTCCTTTCTCTGTTGTAAGAAAAACCACAAGTAAGGCTGCTGTTCGTGCTTTAGATTCTTATAAACTGAAAAAAGAAATGAAAAAAACTTGACTATATACGAGGCTTTTTTTTATATTATTATTGTTGTTATTTATTTCAGGTGATTACAAGTTAATTACAACACCTGTTAAAGCCCATATTTTCCCTCTCTTTCCCTCTTTTAATTTTGCAATTTTCCTTTTCTTGTTGGATTGTAATGATACGTATCAAATTCTGTATATGTTCCAGCTATACACCCTCATGCTTGAACTTGGCCATCTTTGAAAGCTCATCAACCGCTTCAACCAAGTGATCAAGCCTAGCGACAAACTCAATGAGTAAGGAAGTAAAATTGGCAAGTGACAATGCTGCAGTGCCCTCTAATGCTCTCATTCTTGGCAAAAATTCCATACTAAGACCCCCTTCTTCTTCTTCAAAAGCCTCAACTTCCCTTGATGGCCACGAATGCAGTCTTCTTGACTGCTTCCTCATCATCTCATGGTAGGACTCTGTCTGTTGTGGAGGAGTACCTGAAGGCGCATTTTGGTTTGTCTGATTCGAGTTTTTTTCTGTACCGCTGCTGTCAAACTCAGTTAAGAGATTTGACGGATCGTAGAGGGTGGTTGAAAAGGCATGAGAGAGCTTAGTGAGTGGTTCGGAAGAGTTGTCAGGAGGATCAAAATTAGATGTTAGGAGATAAGAGTGCATGTCTATGGCTCGTTGCAGTCGCTCCGTTGAGCCATGAAGTTTCTTTAGCAGTGAAGTTTTGAGGCTTCGCTTCATGTCACCAATGTCTTTGCCCAAGCTCCTCACTAGTTTTGCAGCGTGTGTTGCTGCTTCGTGAATCTCTGAATGGAATGTGAGCCGGAGGTTATAAGGTGCCTACAGATAAAAATTCAACATCGAAACTAATCATGTTCGGGATATTTTGTAAAAAAAAAAAGAGTTCAATATTATTTCTATTGCTTACTAACTAACTTCTCATTCTTGATTACTCCTCTTGTCAAATTGATATTAACTTCTCTCTCTGAAAATCAACTACAGGTCCCGCGACTATGATTTCTAGTTGGTTGACCAACTTGCTAAGAATGGCTTAAACTCCAGCTGATTGAAGTTAGTTTCCATACCTCAGATACCTATGCAGTTTCCCAATGAATCAATTGCTTTGATTCTGAAAATCTGAGTTACTTTGCAACATGGCCATGCCGTGGATCTGCTTCCCCAGTGGACTAACGATCCCCCCCCCCCCCCTTCCTTTTTTATGCATATAAAAATTGAATTGTAAATGAATAAATATTTCATATGGTAGACCATATTGTTATGTTAACATGATCAACTGTGAACCAAGTCATAGGAATCTTTGTATGATTGTTATTGAGGGAACAAGGCAATTGATATGAGACAAAGAACAAAGAATAAGCGAATATAAATTTATCATTTGTGTGTTATCTCTCAGCGAGTCATATTCTTATGCCATCGGCCATTAATGGAAGCCAATCGAAAGAACAAATACTTCTTATTGTTCTTCTTCGTGACTTGGTTCATAGTCCTATTAAGTATTCTTGTGTCGTAAAGAAATCTAACGAAGGTAAGCTTTGGAAGATTCCCTTGTTGCAGGCATATTTGTACGCAGTTGCTAAAGAGGAATGTGAATATCCCATCTGAAAATATATGTGTGCACACCTTAACAAGCAACAATGAAGTTGCCCACTGGATGCACACGCATAGACATAAACAGAGAAAAGCGAGAAAGGAAAATACCTGAATCTCAGAGTGTAAAACACCATGAAGTGCCATGACCTCATAAGCACAATATCGTAGAACTGCTCCAACTTTAACGTACTCTGACCATGGATAGAAGAAGTGTTGAAACCTGCCATGCGGTGGCTCCCATTTTGCCGAGATAGCCTTTCAAATGAAGCCAGCAGAAACCATGGTTATTGTTGATATTTCCGTATCAAAATAAGCTAAAATTGACAGAAAAAATGTTAGCAAGTATGCACCAAGGATTCAAGTTTTGCTGAGGAATTCAGGGTACTTTTACATCTCCTGTAATTTGGCTCATCTGGAAATTCATCCATCAGAGTCTTGGAAAACTCTGGATGATCTAGCCCATCGTCTTCTAAATATTTCTTCACGCATTCTAAAATTTCGAAAATGAGTACTGACATTAGTTCCTATCTATTGTTTGTTCCTCCTTACATATAAATATAAAGTATAGATCCTTGATTGTGTCGGGCCCGTAGGCTGAAAGTAAACCTGCCTGATTATCTCACCTTCAAGAGAGTCAGCTACTGAGTTAAAGCTATTGACAAGTTCCTTGTGCAATTGCTCCCCAGCCCATATAGGAAAAACAAGAACATTCACTAGGACTGCTACAAACCCTCCAATGGCAATAGAGTACAGTCGATCCATCGCAGTCCTTATTGGATTCCCCATCCGATACCCAGAGACTATGATCAAGCAGTAGGTAAAGAGTATCACCCTGAACCCATACTCATATGGCACAAGTGATGGCCATAATTTCATGAATGATGCAATAGCCCCTGCAGATAATATTGCACGTAAAATTTCTGACATAGACCGACTTAATCTCATTCTATAGTTCCTAATATTTAAAAAATTTAGAAGCGATACCAATCAAAAAGATGCTAATGCCAATTATGATAGGCTCGGAGACCCGGCCAGACTGAAGAGCTAACTGAGCAACTGCGATAGCCAATATTCCTGCAAGCATGCTTCCAAGAGCTCGGTTGAATCCTCGATTAAAAGTTGCACCTTGAGAAAACAACATCCGCATCTATCAGGGAGTTCTGTGTTAAATTTTTGCAACTTCTGTTTTTACTCAGTTTCGATATAGCACAAAAACAATGGCTTTTTACATGTGAGCATGCAAAGATAAACATGAACATGCATATGGGCGGAGCCAGGAAGTTTTTGTAGGGGGCAAGATTAGGAAAAAAAATTCTAGGGGTGCCAAAACTTAAATTTTACTAGTTTTGGCCCTAAAATTTAAAATTGTTTAATGAGCCATGAATTTTTTTTTTCCAGGTCCCCTGGCTCTGCCACATATTCAGATAATTGTAAGCATATACTTACCAACTGTGTATTCGAACATGATAGCAACAGTGAGGATGGACCAGATGATATTGGTGCCAAGTATATGAAAAGGTGCTCGGAATAGTATAAGGAAAGACACTAGAAGAACAGCTAGGCCAACTTTGAATGCGAATTTTACTCTGTTGCTATCTTCTTTGGCAAAATCCCACACACTCCATAACCAAGCTTTACAGGAGGAGAAAGGTCTCATACTTAAAAGTTGCTGGGATCAAGCTGCTTGGATTTGGTAGCTGCTGGTGGAATGTTGGTCTCCTACCCTTTTTGCCATTCATTCTCCAATCAAGAATCACAAACTCTTCTAAATCATGAGGCCTAGTTTGCTTTGTATTTCCTGTACTGTAACTCGAGGTCCTGTTTTTCCCAAGAAAAAGACTTAAAACTGGGTGAAAATTTCGAAGCAAAGTAGGGTTCTGATGAGAATGATGACCTCATAAGAACACTAGTACTTGATGTTGCTAGATACGAGTTGTTTTATGAGAAGGAGAGAGCAATTTAAAGAGTTAAGGATGCTAAGTCGAGGTGCAACTAGGGAAGAGAGTATGTCTTAGTCATGATATGATATACAGAGAAAAAAGAATAATACGGAAATGATAGAAGAGAAGATGAAAACTCAGGGTAAAGATGCTTAACTTCGATAATGGAAGGGGAATTAGAATCTTAAAATTGCATGGTCTTGCAATTTCAGTCGCCAAACACGTCTGCTCTTTCATTATATCACACTGTGGGAGATTTTGTCGTGGCGATTGCGATGTAGTAGATCGGTGATGGTGGTGGCAACAGTGACTAATATATAAAAAGGCCACTAAAAAATGTATTACGTCAACAGTGTAATACTTTGATAAATCTGGCACTCAAAAATATACGTGCATTTTGCATTATGCTAAATGATGTTTTTTTCTTTTGTTAACTGGTATTTATAAATTAATTTACTCTTTCCTGCATATGAGGAAAAAATTGAACTTTCTAGCTTCACACTTCTCTGACAGGAACAGATGCATTTCTAGGTTGTCAATCCAGTCCACCAGCCAAAACTAGTAGGATGGATTAAACCTGAACCAGTAAGATTATTTGTATGATGATAAGGATGCTTGCAAAACTCAAACTCTTAACTAGAAGCACAATATTACTTGACATCACATCCTCAAAGACATCCTATATATGATACATAAGCATGGCTCTAGCAGATTTCAGATACATCGCCAAAGTATCCAACTTTTATTCATCAAAAAGAACAAAATTGGTCATCTGACAAATTTCAGATGGATAAATGATCTTGATTTTGTTATTTGACAGATTCTTTTCATTTGGTTATGGTAATTCTCATAAACTTGATCGCTAAAATTACCATAAAAGCAACGGATAGAGAGGCTTAAAATATTTAGAACAAGCTGGTGGGAATCCTTATGTGGAGATGCCTTTTTATTCTCTTCATGTGGGAATATAACTAAGACAACTAGCTCCAATAATTGTTTTCTATGTACAAGTTGTTCTATTCCAGTTCCTCTTTCTTCTGTTAACATATTATGTTCTTTCTTTGCTCTAAAATAACTCCGAAGGCATCAGTTCATTACATCAGGAATTTAGTTGTTATGCTATTATTCTTCTATAACAATTCTTCCATCACTTTCTTTTTTCCAGTGTTGAAGGCAACAATTTTGGAAAAGAAAGACGAATAGATTCTTAGAATTTTCTTCGATCTGGCTTGATTGATGGCTCGCGCAACAATGTTCACTCTACACCTGATTAAGGAACAATTGAACTGCATACTGAAAACCTCAGGGTTGACATCCTTGTAGTTTTTACCTGCTAAGCCTTTATTAGTTTAACTGGAAAAAAAATTTAACTATCAATAGCTTCCATTGCTATTCTTTAGGAACAAATAGCCAAGGACTTGAACTATGAGAACATAATTTTAGGATGAGGAATATATTCCAGGGATATTCTATAATAATACAACTGAACCAGAAAATATTTTTAACTCAATGATTATCTTGCCAGCAGAATCCGCCCTCGATCGGTTATTTAAGTCGTGAATAACACTAGCCAGCCATGTTCCATCTAATAAGCTTTTTCCAGAAATTCTTGTGGGATGCACTAATGCATTCCACCAGCATACAGTGGATGGTGAATGAGATACAAGACATGGAAAAATGTGGGATGAATGATTCTGATCCTGCCGCCATAAGGATATATCGGCTTTTATAGTCTCTTAAACAAATTTAGAATGCTTATGGTGACAAGAATCCATACACGACTGACCCAACCTCAATGCAACAGGTGATGATAGCGCGGTCCGATTAGTATTTCTTTATTTTCTTTGTCCTCAAGCTTCTCGAAAATGTCAAACCCCTGCATGATTTTCAGAATGTTTGCTCTTGTATGGGGTTGATGGCTGATAGAACCTAAAGCTTTTAAATGGCATGCTAGAGGTGACTTTATTTTATTTACAGCAAAACCAACACTATCTAATTTCATAAGCTGTTTCCTACTCATTAAGAATCTGAGTTCACTGATCAAGTCCCTCTCTCACTTTCTCTTTTTTTTCCTGTCTATTCTCCATCTCGGGGAAAACAGATTTTCTTCGTCGGAATCCTGTCAGAATCGGCCTATAAAAATCACTCTGTCTGCCACAAGAATTTGTTCCATTTTACAGTTCCCTGCATACATCTTAACCTCCCAATCACCATTTCCTATATGGAAATATTCTATAATAAATAATCTGTCCCGTTCAGTTTCCCTTTGTATCTTAACCTCTCGCTCGATTTCCAGGATACTTAAACAGCAAACACCGATCTTTGTATCTTTCAATTCACGTGCTTGTGTGAGGTTCCAGTTTTTGAACAACGAACCATAAAAAAGAAGTTCACATTTTCAGTACTCGGTTTGCCAGCAGTAATCACTAGTGCTTTGTATCTTTAGTTTGATGTTGAAAATTATGATCATTGATAGCTTAGCAGAAGTGCCGAGCTACAGTAACTCTACCAGTCACCATACATTAAATTTGCTATATACTACTGACAAGAAGTATATCATGGTAAATTAAGCAATAGAGAAAGACAATTCAGCCGACATTATTCCGCAGGAATAAAATCAGGTTGCTTTCACATTGTCTGCTAATGCTGGATGACAATATCGTTCCAGACGAAGTGGTGTTCGGAAGGCAGTTATTTTTGAAAAAACATGTCACTGGAAATTCATTAAAAATATATTATTTTTTTTTTAAATTTATTTTTAACATCAACACATCAAAACAATTAAAATAAATAAATAAATAAATTTTAGCGATCTCCCACCCTGCCAATCATGACTAAAATAATAACATCCCATTAAAATTCACTGCTTACCTTTAAGAACTTTTTCTATTAAAGTATGGATTTTTTTTTATCTGTCTTGGCTTCTTTACTTAACTTTTTGACTTGTAAGCGTGGAAACAGAAATATTGATAGGAATCTACAATTTTCTGGTACACACACAAAACTTATAAAATTTTCTGGTGCTATTTCCGGCGAAAAGTAGCGGTGTAATATTATCCGTCAATATTGTCGTTGTTAT
>Ga0307518_10001744_pt1 | contig 16043 bp, 7 predicted proteins | sample 25_EM_MG_FD_203889 | JGI IMG/M metagenome (GOLD analysis project Ga0307518, IMG submission 203889) | Populus trichocarpa ectomycorrhiza microbial communities from riparian zone in the Pacific Northwest, United States - 25_EM | ecosystem: Host-associated > Plants > Roots > Unclassified | place...
AAAAAGGGTTTATAAAATTTTATTTTATCTTATCCATCATCATCTTGAATTCGAGATTTAAAGGAATTTATTTTCTTAATACATTGTATTATTAGCATAGAAAATATTTTTTGAGGTTGTTTAAAAAAAATAAATAATATGATGCTCTTACCAACTAATATAATAATAAAAATAAAAAAGAATAGTAATAATAATTAATGTGAATAGGGAAGTAAACAAGATCTAATTGATTTTTAATTTTGGTTGAGGTCCCACCATACTACAAAAACATTCATGTTAAACATAAGCTTTATAGATTGTGACAAGAACTAGGAGAACGAACTGAAGCCATGAGAAGGCAATGGCAACCCAGGCTAAGAGCCCTACCCAAATTATATTGCGGCAAAGACCAAACCACCCCTGAGCCTCAAAGATGAACAAGCGCAAAGTCAAATCGAGCACGTTCCCAATTCAGAGAACCTTGGTTCACATTCACAGTAGAGGACTAGAGGTAGAGGTGGTCATCAGTTTTTATTTATAAAAATAATTAAATTAAAATTTTATGAAAATATTAAAAAATTAAAATTGAACTGAAACTGGTTTCAACCAACCGGTTTTGATTCGGTTTGTTTATTTAAAATTAAAAACCAAAACTCAACTAACCGGTTTCGGTTTAGTTTCGGTTTGATTTGATTATTTTATATTAAAAACTGAAAATTATATTTTTTTTGGCTTTTTTTGGACTTTCTAATGAGTTCTTTTTGTTCGGTTTTTTTTTAATTCGATTCAGTTTGATTTATTTCTTAACTAAATTGGTTCGGTTTGGTTTTGTGATTTCGGGCCTATAAAACTGAACCGAACCAATTTTTTTAAAAATATTCTAATCAGTTTTTTTCATGATTTAATTTTTTCAGTTATTTTTTTTTTATTTTCTCAATTTAATCAGTTTATCAATTTTTTTACTCGTCTCTCCGATCTCTCCCCCTATCCTAGTTCACAATACTAGAACAATTTCTTGGCAATCCAAGCTAGAGCCCCAAACCCAAACCATATTGTAGTAAAGACCAAACCACCCCTGAACCTAATTAGATTTTCTTGTAATAAAATAGAATTTTAGCCCACTATTTATTTGAAAATATCAGAATTCTGTATTTAAAATCTGAACCACATTAGTTTATATAAACCTGCAATATATATATATTTTTAACGAATTATGATGTTATTTATAAGCATAAATTTGATTTAACGTTTGTGTATTAGCTTTTTAAAAAAATAAAATTGCAATTTACAAAATGTTTTGGCACATAATTTATTCGGAATTTAGTATGCACTACCAAATTCATTGCATTGAAAATTATCTCTCTCAAGTTGCATGAGAAGAGAGAATCATCGAAGATATATACGTGCTTCCTAGGCGTGGCGTGGGTTCAAGTTTTCATGATAAAAGCTTGTAATTATGTAAATTATTAGACATGTAGCGGGTTGATTTTTGAACCTGATTTTGGCCAAGTTTTAAAAGAATTACTTGAAAGTTGACTCGATTATATCCAGGTAAATCAATGTTTTTTTTATTTAAAAAGAAACTTGAAACAATATTATCAAACATATAATTATCTCGAACTAGTTATAAATATATAAGATAAAAGGAATGCATCACTTGATAATTATAATATAATTAGTTACAATTATATTGAGTTTCTATTTTTCATTATTTATAAAACCTCCTTTTACATTTTATAATGTGATTTATAGCTTTAGTTGATTTCATTTAATTTCAACTGAATTTTAAAAAAATTAATTGGAAATTGACTCGACTCGATCAAACCTAAATAACTCGATATAATTTTTATTTAAAGAGAAAAACTTGAAACAACACGTCTAATAACTCACAATTCTGTTGAATTTCTATTATTTGTAAAACTTCCATTTACTTTTCATAATGTGATTTTTTTTTTTTTTTGAGGTTCATAGATTTTTGTGTTTCTAAGAATCCATGGACTCGCACCCAGAGCACTTGAATGGACTGAAACACCATGGGGCTCAGCAGGTTGAACATCCATTTCAATAAAACAAGAGCTGAAGGCTTGAGCTGGGCTAGCCCAAGTCTTCTTTTTTTTTCCTGGTATGATTGCAATTATACCAATAATGATAATAAACACCTTAAATCATATAGTCATTAAAATGTGCCATTGCTCATAAGTATCCACTCTACTACTTGCTAATCTAATAATTAAAATACTCATTTCCCATCTCAAGGCAGAGAGAAGGTGTTCTACATAGTGCAATATTGACCCCACAGGAAAAAAAAAATTAATATAATAAATTAAAACAGCCTTGTATTAACTAATAATTAAAAGGGCATCGATTGCAGGCTCCAACTTATGCACAAAAAAAAAAAAAAAAAAATTCTTGGATCTTGAATTTTTAATTGTAGATAGCACTCGTGTATATAGAAATCCCATAAAATAAATAGTAAAAGTATATAATAAAAAATCAATAATGATGAATTATATTATATATAAATTATTCATGAGAGTGGTGGAGGGAACAAGAATCATAGGGGGCGAACTGATATTTAATCAAAACATCATAAGGTCTTCCCTTTTTAAGGCAATCAAATATGATCCAAATTTTCCTTCTGCTGGGTTGCAGGATACAAGGGCATTGTTCCTCTCTTCTTCTCTTGCTTGTAAACTAAATAATAATCAAATCAATTGCTTCAGTTTCACCCTTTTTTTTTTCTTTTTTCATTCAAGGTTTTCTTAGCCTTGAACTGCCAATACTCGAGAAAAATATCTCTCTAATCTTCTTATTTCCAAGTGTGATCAAAACCCATCATTAATCTAACAATAATTAATTAGAATTATTGTTAGATTAAGATAATTAGAGGTGTAATTTTCTTATAAATACAAGAACCGGCAATGCATGAAGAATTTAAATGTGTGTTTTGAAGAGTGTGTATTAGTCAATAAATATTAAGATATCCATATAAATTTCTCGATAGATTATGATAATTAGAGATATAATCTTCTTATAAATAAAATAACCAATGTAAAAAGAAATTAAGAGGGTGTCTTAAAAAGTATGAATTAATCAATAAATATTACGATATTCATCCAAATACTTGAGTTTCTACCTAATCTAGGCATATAGTTTGGTAAAGTTCGACTCCCTTTCTCGAATCCCCAACAGTCTACGTTTTATGTAGTGGTCATCATTTTCCTCCCACTCCTGAGGGAAAAAACACCACCAACTTTAGGCCCTCGATGTTAAAATATGGCCCCACGTATCCCTTAGCTGGAATTTGCTTTTTTAGGATATTTACGAGTATAGAAAACAGTTGATTTTTAAAGTGTTTATATTTAAAAATAAATTAAAATAATATTTTTTTTAATTTTTAAAAATTATTTTTAATATTAACACATCAAAACGATATGAAAATATGCTTTAAAAAACAAAAACAATTATTCTGAGTGATTCAAGTACCCATAGAATCTATATTTGATGTTGAATAAAGAAGGTATAAATGTGTGTAATGAGTCAATATAATGTTGTAATCCACTTGATTCAATGTAAGCAAATGGGGTTTTCGAAGGTGATGATAAGACGGGCATATGGCTCCTGTGTGATACTTGATGTTTTGTAGTGGAGGACGAAAGAGGTGCTCATGTATATAAATACCATGTTATTTTTTTAGCAAAAGCCTTGGTAAAATATAATTCAAAAGGTATATACTATACTATACTATACTATACTATATTATATTAATCTAGTGCTTAATCATACACCTTGCCTCCTTCCCCAAATTGAATCTTTATTGTTAAGTGTCCGGCAAATAGAATAATTTAGCATTCGACTGATTAGGTAAACTTTTTTCCCATTGCAGGCCTTAGCAAGCAAGGTTGTATTTCATAACTTTTATTGGCAATCAACTAATTCCGGATTAGAGAATAGGGTAATGTTTAATAGCTATAAGTACAAGTATAATTAAAAAAATAAAATGAGTAAACTCGTATTAACTTAACAAACTAATTCATTATTAAAAGGTTAAATTGAGAGGGAAAAAACAAATAATAATATCTCAATGAATAATATTTTATAAGTTTAACTATAATGATTTTGTTTTTGTTTAATTTAATTTAATATAATATAATAGTAGGATGGTAAATTAAAGTTGTCAAATTCAGGCTGCAACTTGCAAGAGTTTGATGGGGATATTTCAACAGAAATTATTGTTATTGACCCACTCTCATCTAGTTTTCCTACCATAATACCATCACCACTAGGTCTCATGATAAACGTTTTGATCTCCTTGCTTGATGGGTGATTTTCTTTTTTTCTTTTTCTTTTTTTTACAATTGTTGTATTATTTTATATCATTGAACGATTATAAGTAAAGATTGTGAGGGACAGAATAAGATAATTCATCTTAATTTAATAAGTAAATAGTTAAAAAACAAATTTTAATACTTATTTTCCGATGAATATGAATATTTAGATCTAGTAAGTGAAATGAAGTGATTAAATATAAAAAATAATTGTAATTGTGCTAGACAAACTTTTACTTGGGTGTAGAACTACCCGACAATAATACTGTGTTTCAGCATATTGATTCACGTGCAACAAGGATATAATGCAGCATCATTGTTCAAACCACGAGAGCTGAATATTTCTAGCTCATGTAGCTAATGAAATCTTGCTGTAGAAGAGAAGTTGGCCCAGCAAAATGGCTGGTGAGAGAGCGGCTAAACCATGAGGAGTGAAGAGTGAAAATGAATGATTGCTGAACTTGGCTTGGGACATCTCTCCTTGCAGGCTGAATAATGGGCGTAAAATATCAAACTATGCTCCAATCTGGCATTATATATGATAATATCTTGCTGTATTTTCATCTTTAATCTGATGATCAGGAAACCCTCAGCAGCTTAAGCTAGCAACGATGAGCTTCGTTGTAGCATCCTGGAGAACCATATGTCACTGTTAAGGCCCACTTCTGATCATATATATAGATGCCTTAGGAACTGTGACTGCTGAGGTCTAGCAAACTTTTAGCCATGAGCCCAGGAGGTGAAGATGAGGTGAGTGGTCTTTCAAGCATGAAGGAAGAGCTAAGAAGCCACGTTTAGAATCTAGCATTTGATCATCATGATCTGAGGAATTGTATTGCATAACCATAGCTGGCTATTGTTCATGATCAATATCACTCATGTTCTACCACTCTCTTAGACAAATCGTGAAGGAGAATAAAAATTATATTGCTTCCAATATATAATTGAAGTTGAACAAATAAATCAATAAATATATGTGAATTTTTAGTTGAACACATCACAAGTAATAATCAGAAATCTTTAAGTAATTTCCTAACTTGCTCTAGCGTGACAAATAGCACTACAGTAAAAGGTCCTTGCCTTGAAATTGTAGGGATAAACCCCTTGTACAAGGCCATAGGACCCTCTACCCTGACCGTCTTCATTGCACAATCTAATGCACCCTTGTAAGGTGGTTCCACTCCGGGCTCAACCTTCATATTCATAACTCTAGTCTTGATCACATCAATGGGGTTTGAAGCAACAGAAGCAACAAAACCAGCCACAAAACTTGCCGTAACATGGGTCCCAATCCCATCATTCATCAAACCCTTCTCCAAAATCATCTCCTTGGCTTGATCATATGTTGCAAGCTGTGATGCAGTCACAATCATTGCACGATTGATTGTAAGACCTGAACCGCGCCATAAACTGGCAACACCCTCATGCTTTGACATTTGACCTAGGGCATCCACAACACTCTTGTAGTTTCTACGTTGTTCAATAGGGAGACGCCCATCAGCCTGCATACGAACCATTGCCACATCTGCAGGGTTACCAACTGCCGCCCCGACAGCACCGGAGATCAATCCAGCCACTATCTTACGTGCAAGTGGCATGTTATTAGTATCCGAATCAGTCCATTTATGTTTGAGGACATCATAAAGGCCCATACGAGTGGTGGAGTATAGGGTTTGGCGTAGTATGGTGGCGGAGACACCGGAGAAAAGGGCATTAGCACCTTCGGATTGGATGATACGTAGACCAATGGAAAGGGGTCCAACACGGGGTGGAGGAGGGACTTCTAGGGTGGTTGGTAAGGATATGTTGGCAGCAGAGCTCAAGGCAAAAGCAGGGCGATAGGATTGTAAGGCAGATGGATTTGGGATGTGGGATTCACCTTGAAGTTGCATCCGGACCTTGATTAAATCTAGAGGGTGTGTGGAAGCTCCAGCAATGATGGAGGCAATACCACCTTCAGCAAAACCTTTCAAACCCATGTTATGATTTCTAATGGAATTTTCGAAGGCTGATATATTGATCAAACAAAGAGTTGAATTAATTGGGAATTCTTACAGAGAATTGAAGAAAGTGATTATGGGAGAAAGAAGTGAGCTGCGATTTGTTGATGAGTGTTAAGAGGATCATCCATGTTTATATACAGAGAGTCGAATGAGAGAAGGGAAAGAACATAGAGACCTTCTTGACTCCTGGACGCGGCTATCTCACTTCCAGATATCGTTGACCGTGCTCTACTACTTGGTGTGCTTGCTTGTTCAAAGGTGATTTTTTGTGACCGATATCGGCAGTATCGGTTTGACTGACTTCAAAATAGCTAAAAGTATGCCATACAATTCAACTTGACAAGGGGGGTGCCACTTGTGGAATTATATGGGATGCTTATTTATTGGAAATGTTCTGTGTTTTGTCCTCTGTGCTACCTGCCACATCTCATTTCAGCTGCGGCACTTTTTGGTTGAAATTGTCCACTTTGTTTGAAAACTCAGACCAGCCCAACAACCAGCAATTTTCGAGGATTGTTGACAATATCACAGAAAGTCTCTTGTTTTTTCTGCGTTTGTGCGCGATTGCCAGTGAGAGGAGGGCTGATACTGATGTGTCATGTGAAGGTCACTGCTAGAGATCAGAGGTCTTGACCCTAACAAAACTCCATTCCATTTAAGAAACTTGCCTCAGATCAAGACTTGCCAGAAAACCAAAATTGCTTCTTCTTCTTTTCCTGTTATTTGATTTCGCCAACACATTGTTTATTTTTGTGGTTTAGGTAATTTTAAAAAGTACATTCAACTTGAAACAATATTAAATTGGTATTTTTTTTTTTAATGTTTTTATATAATTTTGATGTACTAGTATCAAAAATAAAAAGAAAAATCTGGAAAATAAAAATTATTTTAATATATTTTTAAATAAAAAATACTTTAAAAAAACAATCCCCAACACAATACCAAACACTAAAAAACGCATAAGCAGATAATACTGACTCACCCCAACTAAATACATTATCAAACAGAAGCTATCTTAGATCCAGCGCTTTAGCATAATTTTTTCAAGGCATGACACACAGAACATAACACTACTGAGTTTTACATCGGTGTCTATTTGCTGTAGGGGTGAACGCAAGCAAGGATGCCAATTACTTGTTTGATTAAAGAGCATGTTATGGTGCTCATATACCACTAATCAATTCCACAAGCTATCTGGTCATATGGTGGCACGAAACAAAGCATAAAACATGAGAAAACTGAGTGCTTCATAATGCTTGGCACCAAATCATGCCCATTTCAAGATGATGAAATGTTTAACCAAGCTACAAACCTTGTTCCTAGTAAGAGAACAAGAGTAAATAGCTCCATCTTAAACATATTACATGTTCATCAAACGCTGGGAGATAATATTCATGTCTATGACATGTTATTTAGAATAGCCTCCTCCCACGATTTACTCACTCCAAACTTATGACTTCAATCTCAAAATCCAGGACCGAGTTTGGTTGTATTCCCCAAGCTGGAAATCCACCAGCTCCATAAGCATAGTCAGGAGAACACTGAAAAATCATTCAAGATCATTTGTCGTTAGATATAGAAACTTTAGAGAGCAACACAATCCAATTCTTGATCTATCAAGGAGCATGCTTACATAAGTATGCTGTAGCTATTTGTAAGCAGTTCAAAGGATCAGAGTATAGATGGAAAAATGTTAAAAGTTTCAGCAATTGGAGTGTTTCTTAATTTTAACAAATATTGAAACAAATAATAATAAAAAAGTAAAGGGTAACTGTAACCTGCAACAAAATCTCAGAATTACTCGCTCAGAGCAAGAAAATGGGTGAGTGGTGAGCCACAGTGAATGTGAAGGAGGAAGAAAAGAAAAAAGCATGATTATTTTTATTTTTACATAATATGATGGTAAGTGATTTGAATAGAGAGGATTGATTTCCTACAATTTTCAATTATTTGGAAAGTATCCCTAGATACTATTAGAATTGCAAGCTACATGAAAATACATATTTCAAACAATATCAATCCGTATGCTCAAACAAGGCAAAGTGACACTTTTAAGTTTTTTCTGCGATCACAGAAACATTGTGTTCCGTGCCTTTGCCAACAATAATTCAACTGGAACCACAAAATGGTGATTCTTATTTCACTTGATGCATGAGAGACTGTTTTATTGGTGGCATTGAAAAAATACAGAATAATAAGGAAATACCCGCAGGCGAGCAACTTCTCCCACTTGCATTCCCATGACACCTTCATCCCATCCTGCAATAAATTGAATGGGATAATAAGTTCATCAAAACATATCCTATTAAGCATTTACAAACAGAGGCAAATTGGCCATCTAAAGCAGCGATTCTATTAACTTGATAGTTGATACGTAACATGCTTATAACCAATGAAAACTACAAGGCTGTAATGAAATTGAATACACAAAGAAAGCATGCAGTTGGATCTATCAAGAAATAGGCATTTCATTTCCTCAGTAAAGCACACAGTAAAATTCTGGTAATGCAAGAATTTTCTTGTTTAGAAAAATATACTCAGTGCACCTAACATGTGTACTATTTCATCAACAAAAAAGAATAGCCAGAAAAAATCTGCAAATCTTCCTCTATCAAGAAAAGAGGAGTTAGTGGCCACAAAAGAAAAGGCAGAATGAAGAGCGAAGTAGGGAAACAAGCACTGGCATCAGCTAATTGTTAGAATTTTCTTCATCTCTTCCATCTCAGGGTCAATTGTTTTCATGTTCATATCACCACTAAAATCATGAGGGGAAGAAATACAGAAAGCAAATAGCTACTACTATTCATCAACATAGCTTTTAAAAAGTACACATGATCCTATAGTCAAACCCTTGCTTATTTTCACTGAATGAAAGTAAACGAAAAGATTGTTATTTGTAGCAAACACAATGATAGCAGGCTCCTACCCTTTATGACAGATCCTTGGCCAATTTTGAACGCGAAAGGCTTTTGCCCTGGATCCTTGGTGCTGAAATAAAACAATCAAACAAACAAATAAGAAACACAAAATTCAACTCCACAAATAGCAAGCCTACAACAAAGAATACAATTTTTCGAATAAAAAAGTTTCCAATTGCAACAAAATAAAACAACACAATCCTCCTCACCTCCAAAACTTCTGTGAGAGATCACGATTTTTCCCTGCATAAAAAAACAACCAACATCACTCCTGTATTTTAATTCTTTATTCAATAATACAGAAGCAATCTATTTCACTCTTCAAGCATTATCTCCCTAACCCACAAAAAAAAATGAGAACTTCTTCACCTCCTTGAACTCAAATCACAAACACGACTCAAAAAACCCTTATATTATAACATCTAACCCAATCCTTTCACCAAACAATAAACACACCCAATAACTATTAAGCTCTTTCGCACTCCATGCTTCTCTACTAACCCCCCCACCCCCAAAAAAAAAACAAAAAAAATCAAAAAAAAAAATCAAAACTTTTTCTCCCTCAACTCAAACTCACAAAACCCACCTCGAGAAACCCTAAATTACAACATCTAGCCCTAATAATTCCACGAATTAAAAGGCACACCCGATAACAATCTCATAAACCCATATAGAAAAAACCAAACTTTCACAATATTGTAAAACTCAAATCCCAAGCCTCTATACTTTCATAGATTTTATCAGTAACCAGACAGAAAGCAATAGACTTCCTAACTTGCAAATCAAAATAAGTAAATAAAAATAGGGTTTTGTCCAAAAAAAGAGCTAGCTAACCAAAACCAGTGCAATGAACGGTCACGTTTTGACCAGCAGTTGGTTTGGGACCAGTTCCGGGTCTGACAACTTGTTTCTCCACTCCCATTTTTGTGTTATTGTCGACTTCTGAGCTTAGCTTAGCTTAGCTTTGCTTTGCTTATAGATATATTTGCTGCTGCGGTTTTTTTTCGATCTACAGTTCTATAGTGCCACCGAATGGTTTTCACACGTGCCTTGCACGTGATGAGATGAATGAATATTGTTAAAATGATTATTTATTTTTTTTATATAGGAAAGATGATATTTTCCGTTTGAAATTTGAAACGCAAAGATAAACCAATGCATTTGAGTGCCTTTTACTAGATTATTGTTACAGGCTATGCCGTGGATTCGAATATAAAAAAAATATTCAAGTGCTCATGTTTTCTGGTTAAAAAACTTAAAACGTTATAGAGGTTAATATGATATGATATAGTTAATTTTGTGAGTTTAAAAATAATATATATAATCAGTAAAAATATAATTTGATTAGAAAAAATATATATTTAAAATGATATTTTTTAAAAAAATATTAAAACAACAGTATATTGGATCAACACGGGTTCACTTGTTAAATTCACAACTCATGTCATGAGACCGTGATAATCCCGTAAAAAATAAATTGAAACAACTTATAAAGCCTAATTCCAAATTAATATAATGTCAAATGATAAAATTAAAAAAAATAATTAAAAAAAGGACCCAAATCAACTTGGATTAATTTGTCAAACCCATGACTCAGGTCATAAAACAATGATAATCCTATAGAAAACAAATCTAAACAAAGAATGAAACTCAATTCTCAATCAATCAAATGTTGAAGGAATAAAATTAAAAAAAAAACAATTCAATTAATAAAGAAGACACAAAAAATTACTAGGTAAACTCGCCAAATATGTGACTGAAGTTATGATACTAGGATAACCTCATAAAAAACAAATTAAAACAAATTATGAAGTTCAATTCCTAATCAACCTACTATTGAATGATGAAATTGAAAAACAAAATTCAATTAAAAAAGAACCCAAAAAGAATTTACATTAACTTGTCAAACTCGTGACTTTGGTCATGAAACCGAGAAAATTTCATATAATTATTTATTTGAATGAAATTTAATAAAAAAAACAAGGAAAAAAAACACGATGACCCTAATAAACAAAAGTCAAGCCCCTGCCTAAAAAGAGAAGGTCGTACGTGAGGCTACAAGGCCAAGCCCGCGCACTTGGATGTGCATTTTTTCTATTGGTAAATGGGGAGGTTATCTACCCCTATTTTCATGTAAGAAATAAATTAGATGACGTGTCGTCTGTATTTCTGCCACTAACCGTCTTAAGTGACTGGAAAGTCGGGTCTCCAATGTTTTGAACCCTAAAACCCCATTTCTCAATCTTTTTTTTTTCTGAAAATATCTAAAAACACCTTAGTAACCTAGATAAACTCATTTATAGCCTCAAATTAGCCAAAAATTGGTTAAACACTAAGATTCAACCCAAATCCAAAACAATTATCGAGTCCAAATCTACTTTCTCAAGCAAAATGAAGGCTAAAAAAACACTCTAATGAAACTCCTCTTATCAAATAAAACTCGTTAACACCAAGATTGAGTTTTTTCATGGCCATAATCGAGGCAACAGACACATTCTCTATCCTTTCTCCTTTTTTAACCATCCATTTTCTCATCTCTCTAATTCGGATATTGAAATGAAATAAAAATGAAGTTCAAGACCAAAATAGAAAAAACACATTAAACAAGGATTATAAATAAAAAAAATTGAAAAAACAACTTAGAGGGCTAAAAATACTAAAAACACGCCTCAACAGTAGTATATAAAAACGAGTCTATGAATTTGTTTTAATGCCAATTTTGGTCCTTAAGCTTTAATTATGTTTAATTAAGAAAGTCAAATTTGATTTTCCAAATAGAACATCGATTTAATATCAGAACGTTTTTTAAGTACTTTGAGAAGCTCTATGCGATGTCAATTGAAACAAACTATTGATCATAATTCTAAATAAAATATATTTAGAAGGATAAGATTAAAAAAATAATAATTCAATGACCAAAAAAGAGCCAAGACAAAAATATAATGGGAAAACACTATTTCAACCCCCATTGTTTCATATGTGTGGGGGACAAAGTATATCATATACCTTTAGGTTTTTTTTTTTGTAATTCTCTCTTATACATGGTAAAATAAATTAGCCTATGATTTTCAAACAATTTGATTCATTTATATTTTTTTATTTGAAAGATAAAAGTTTTCGAGTCAATTTATATATTAATGCAATATAAACTTTTTTTAACCATTAAATTTATCATTTAGGAGCACATGATAAGGTTTTAGTATAAAAAAACTAAAGCTTATGTCAAAAGAAATTATGCATATAGAGAAAATATCGTGGATTGTAATAGTGTTTCACTGTAATATCCCACATCGACGGGTGATGGAGTGGTAGTTGGCTTTATTAAGAGTGCTGGTTGTTGTCACTGGCTATCCGGTTATGCCGACGGGGTCGTCGGGCTCTTTAAGGGGGGTGGATTGTAATATCCCACATCGGCGGGTGAAGGAGTGGTAGCTAACCTTATTAAGAGTGTTGGTTGTTGACTTGTCATACCCGTTTTGGGGTGTCAGGCTCAGAGATGGGCTCACGTCACCAGGAACAAAACCGTGAGGGCGGTAAGGCCCAAAACGGACAATATATGCCAGGTTGGGTCGGGCTGTTACATTCACAATGTTCTCTCCCTCTCTCTCTCCCTCTCTCTCTTTAATTTTCTTGGTCCATTGGTTTTTTTCATTTTGGTCCTTTTTTTTCTGATTTGTTCCTTTGAGGTTGCATTTATTTGAGATTGGTTTTAGTAATTTGTTTTGACTGCCTAGGTTATGGGATCCCGGGATGTCAAGAAAAGATTTTGTCTCCCAACTGATGCTTGGTTTGAAAAACTTGAATAAAATTTTATTGATTTAAAAATATTGAAGCTATTGAGGAGTTTGAAAAAAATATTTAGTCCTTTTCTCTTGAAAGATTCAGGGACTTGATTGCATGATCAATGAAAAGATCAACCCTTTTTTTATCCCATAAGTTTTTTTCAATTGATCCTTTCACATTGGGTTTAATTTGAATTGGATTTAACAATATTTTTTTGTTGTTTAAATATGAGGATCCTGTGGAGTTGAGGAAAAATATTGACATGCAATTGCTGCTTAGTTTTGTAAAATAAAATTTAATTTTATTTATTTATAATAATGAAGGCTTGAGATACCAAATTTAAAAATAAAAACAATTACAGGGAGTTGGGTTAATAGGTAGTGGCAAAGAGGCTAGTGTGTGCAATGCATGTGCTAGTGTTTGAAAGAGGTCATCACGCTCTAGCAATGTCTATGGATTCCTCCGGTGTCAGAACATTGCTTTTCTTGATAGCATTGAATTTGTTTTGGAAACTCCTTATTGATGGAGTGGCATATGTACAAGTTGAAGGAGCATAGAGTTCCTTTTTCTTTTTCTTTTGATATATCCTTTCTCTCTCTTCTCATCGGTTTTCATGCACGTAAAGGAGAGTTGTATTTCTTCTCTAAATAGCAAGGTGTCTTGCCATTTTATTTTTGTGTTAAATTCGGTTCTCGTTATTTTAATTGATATTTGTTTTGTTTTTATCATTTTTTTAATTGAATTTTTTTTTTAATTTCATCCCTCGACATGAGGTTGGTTAGGCATTGAGTTTCATGAAATTTTTTTTTCTAATTTTCTTTTTATGAGGTAATCTAGTCCTCATAACCTGAGGTATAAGTTTGGAAAGTTAGTCTAGGTTAATTTTAGTCTTTTTAAGTCTTTTATTTTTATTTTTTTTATTTTTATTCTTCAACATTAGTCTTTATATTGGTTTTTGCTTTAATTTATATAGGGTCATCCCGGTCTCATGATATATGTTGTGAGTTTGGTGGGTTAGCCCGAGTTGACTCAAGTCATTTAAAAAAATGAATTTTTTTTTTTTAATTTCAATCTTTAACATTGGGTTTGTTTGAGAATTGAGCTTCATAATTTTTTTTAATTTGCTTTTTATAGGGTTATCCTGATCTCATGATCCGAGTCATGAGTTTAGCAAGTTGTCTTGAGTTGACTCAATCGGTTTTTTTGTCCTTTTCAAAATTGATATTTTTTCAATTTTATTCTTCAACATTAAGTTGGCTAGGGATTGAGCATCGATTTTTTTTCATTCTGGTTTTTATGGGGTTATCCCCTTTTCATGATTCATATTGCGTGTTTGGTAGTTTAACTCGGGTTGACTCAAGTTTTTTTTTGTCTTTTTTTAGAATGAAATTTTTTTTTTTTTGTTTTAAATTGATTTTTTTCTCAATTTACTCCTTCAACATTAGATTAATTTAGAATTAGCCTTCATATATTATTGTTATTTGCTTTCATGTGGTTATCTTATTCTATGATATAGATCACGAGTTTGACAAGTTTATCCTTGTTGACTAGAGTTATTTTTTTTATGTGAATTATTTTTTATTATATTCACCCTTGAATATTGGGTTTGCTGGGAATTTAATTTTATAATTTATTTTAATTTGCTTTTCATGAGGTTATTTTATCTTATCATATGAATCATGGATTTTATAAATTAATTAGGGTTAGTCCGAATCAATTCAATATATAGCTGTATAAATATTTTATTTAAAACAAATGTAGTTTAGTATCTAAAAAAATGTTCTCGAATATACATAATTTTTCCTTGATTATTTTTTCGAGCTAGAAAACAGTATTTTAATAATGCCTTTATATTTTTTTACATTATTTTTTTTCTTCTAATCCAACAGAGTGCAAGCAAATCATCTAGTACAGACTATAAAAAGGAGCTTGGTTTAGCTAAACACCATATTTTCTATCTTTAATTTTTATTTTATTATGGTGGTAAGGCTTTCTTTTTTGGCAGAGAAAAGGAGAATCTAAAATTAAATTGGACCCTTACTCCTGTAAAAAAAAACAAAAAATCTAAAACCTAGAAATGGGGTATCATAATTCATTAAACTAGTTATGGATTTATCATTCTTAAAGCTGATCCAAGTCTATTTGAGAGGGTAATTATGTTTATTTTTTAAAATGTTTTTCATGCTGAAATGTATTAAAATGATATATTTTTTTTATTTTTTAAAAATTATTTTTGAGATCAGCGCATCAAAACGATCCAAAACATACCAAAAAAATTAAATTTTAGTAAAACAAAAATTTAAATTTTACGGAAATGCCGCGTTCCCAAACACTCTGTTAATTTGTCTTAGTTTTTATCCAAAACAGTGTTATCTTTTCTTAAAAAATTAAAATAGAAACGAAATAGCTTCATGCAGTTTCTTTTTTTAAAAAGGTTGGTCAAATTATAATTCATTAAACTAGTTATTGACTCGACCCCTAATGTATCATAAGGTCTAAATTAATGGTTGACCCAAGTCTATTTATTTATATGTATTCAAAACAATATTATTTTGAAAATAACTAAAAACTAAAAGGACATTGCCTTGACTTTTTTTTTAAAAAAAAATATTAGTCGGACCTCATTTGAATTTTGACTAAATCACTTAGATTATGAATTAACTTACTAATCATCCAAATTTTTCCAATCAATTACATGAGCGGTCCAAAACAAAACCCAACTTAATTCAGGATTAGGTTTATTTCCTAGTCAACCCACCAGCCTAGAACTATTTTCAGAACAGGGTTTCAACACAGGACTAAACAAAATTTCAAATAGTCCATCATTATCCAAAGATCTAGAAGCCCGTAATGATGTAAATCAAACTTAAAAACACTTTTTACATGTGAATTGTTGGTTGATATGATAAATGGATTTCTTTATATTATAAAAGAACATGGGAAGTAGGTTTTCGAAGATGGATTTATACTTGACACCCCAAATTTAGTTTAAAGATTACGTTAAAAAAAAAAAACATTTGAGGTCGTGGACT
>Ga0307518_10001745_pt1 | contig 16040 bp, 8 predicted proteins | sample 25_EM_MG_FD_203889 | JGI IMG/M metagenome (GOLD analysis project Ga0307518, IMG submission 203889) | Populus trichocarpa ectomycorrhiza microbial communities from riparian zone in the Pacific Northwest, United States - 25_EM | ecosystem: Host-associated > Plants > Roots > Unclassified | place...
ATATATATTTTTTAACCATAAAAACTATAATGCCAAGTGAAAATATTGAACGGAAAATAATCAACCACACTCGTTATTGTTAGGTGACAACTCGTCAGACTGTTATAAAGCACGAACTCTCATTACTCATAAGCTACCATCCTTACCTGTCCCTCTAATTTAAAATTAAAAGTTTTTCTTTGTTTTAAAAGTATTTTTGAAAAAATATAAATTTTTTTTATTTACTTCAAATTAATATATTTTTAATATTTTCTAATTATTTTGATGTGCTGATGTTAAAAATAATTTTTTAAAAATAAAAAAACATCATTAACATGCATTTTAGCACGAAAAGTTATTTAAAAAACAACTACATTTTCAAAATACAAGCATTTCAAACCTCGTTCAATTTTTTTTTAATCAACTTTTTGATATTACAAATTTATATCCTGCTTGTTTTTTATATAAAAAATTGATATTTTTTATTTAAATTAATTTTTTTAATTTTTTTATATCATTTCAATATAATATCAAAAATAAAATTTAAAAAATAAATAAAAATATTATTTTAATATATTTTAAACTAAATTTCTCACATGTCAGTCACCATCTTCAGATTTATATGCAGAGGTTCGTGGAATTGACGGATTGGAGCTAATAATAATAACCACACTGCTTATCAAGAGAAAAAGAAGCCTACCTGAGAGCAAAGTGAGTCGTTACTAGTAGCTGGTGATAATTTTCAGTTTGATTTGTTTTTTATTAAAAAAAATAATTAAATTAATTTTTTTAAAAAAAACTAAAACCAAACCAAAACTGATTCAAACTGACCGGTTTTAGTTCGGTTTGGTTTTTTAAGATAAAACCTGGTTCAAACCGGTTTGACTCTGTTTTTTTGATTTTTTCCGGTTTGGTTTTTTCAGTTATTTGGCTACTCACTCTTATACCATTCAAGAATCAAAAATTTTATTTAAACATTTTCTTGTTCTTTGGATTTATTGATGAAATTTACCTAAAAGAAAAGGAAAAGGAGGAAGGATTTCTCGATCAACTAATAGTTTAACTTACCTCCTTGGTTCTTCCCTCTGAAAGTGTCGCTTGAAAATCTGGAGACATCAGCATATATAATCCATGCGGGATCTATTTCCTAAAGTTGGGGAGGGGGTCGTTTCGGAACTTGCTGTCTTGAGAAAGATGAGTTAGTGATGAACTGATGGAACAGAATCAGGAGAAGTTCTATGAACCACACAAATAGACCACAGCAGAAAAAAAATGAATTGCAGAAGCCATTCATAAAATTGAGCTCAACTCCATTTGTAGTTTGCCATATTAAATTAAACCCGTCAACAAGACGGCTCATTTAATTCACATCACAGATCCAACTCCTTTCCGTAATTCACAAAGTGACATAACAGGTTCAAAATACAGCATTGATGGGTAATAATAACAGTTAGCTGAAAGCAGTGACAGGGCTAGTGGCAATTTTAATACAAACAATGGAATCCTATCTTGCCACTCAATTCTAGTTATGAAGTAGAATTTATGCCAAGGTCTATATTACTGAGGGTTTGGAGGTCTGCCGTTCGCAGCTGAAACTCGAGATCCCCACTCTAGCAGTTCTTTGCTAGTGTCATCCTTGTGCACAAAAACCTCAATGAAACAGAGAGAGTCCTTTTGTTCCCCTGTTGCTGTTGCTATTGCTGCTGTCAATTCATCCTCTGTGCGCACCTGTATTTCACAGCAGAATTCATCAGAAATCACTCTTTCGGTCACTATTTGCAAATTATCTGCACAAGTTTTTCGTCTTGGTTTGTAGGATGAGTAGAAACTACTCATTGCTGCAGTTAAGAAATGATGGGAGTGTGGGAACTACTATAGAGAAAATTTTCCTAACAGCACATTAAAAATAAGTGAAGGGGAACAACCTGAATTTGGAGCAGAAGCAAAAATATATCGAGGTAGGAGGGGAAACCGAATATCTCAAACATAACTAAGAAGAGTAATATATCAACCAAATCTGCTTGTGCTAACCTTTGCAGTCCAGCATTTTCCTTCACCATTGTGGATGGCATTAACAAGGCCAGTGTAGTCCCAGTTCTTGATCACATTGTAGGGACCATCATGAATCTCTACTTCAATTGTATAACCTCCATTGTTTATGAGGAATATGATAGTCCTTTGCCCACATCGGATCATAGTTGAGATATCTTGAGCTGTTACCTGAATAACAAGAGAATTGTTAACCATATGGTACAGCTTAAAATTTTGCATACATCAAAATGGACCACTGATAAGCATAAAGAAGTTATAATGACTACACCATTATCAGGATTCCAATCCTTTTCTTTAGTATTGGTATGGCCGATGCCTTGTTCAATATACTCGTAACAATAACTAATAAACAGTATTATCCTATTTAAATTTCCCTTGCGCTATCTTTATAAACACACTGACAATTTTTATACAAGAATAATTGAATACTGGTCAGTACGAGTGACGTAAATTTTTACATAATTCAGTTTTTTAAACTCATACAGTCACTTTTTTTTTCTTCTTCTCCCCTTACTATGTGTTTCTTTTATGCAATATAATGGTGAAGAGTTTCCTATCATTACAGATGAGAAATTGAAGTGTACGTCAAATGGTATCACTCACCTGGAAACTCCCATCACCTATGCAAGCAATTACACGCTTATCTCTGGCTGCCTGAGCATAACCAAGAGTTGCACCAACTGACCAGCCAATTGATCCATACTGCATCTGAAATTCATACCTGCACAAAATTGTTAATGAACAGTTACCGACCTGTTAACATTAAGCATGAAGGAGCTAATACTGCTCTTATTAAAGACTCCAACTTACCCACAATTCTCAGGGAGGCGGAGTTTCTGACAGTTAAACCATGAGTCTCCAGTTTCAGCAATTACTGCAGTATCACCCCCTAAAATGTCCTGTTTAATGTTCAAATTTTTTACAAGAATTGGCAGTAAGTACATAATAATCAGACAGGAATTAATGGAGATTGCTACCTCCTAAACATTCACTAGCTAAATATTTAACCAACACTCATTTAAGTCACCAACCTACACAAGCTAGCAATTCATGTCATCATGGTGGCTGACCCCTATTATTACATAAATGGAAAAATGACAGTGGTTGCTCAAACAGGCATATTTTTTTTCCATTTCTATATGAAAAGGAAACAGAGGAAAAAAACATTGACCAACAGGCAAGATTATGTTTAGACTCTTAATATTCATGGTAAGCATATTAACAAACATAGCAATTGTTTGAAATATCACACAGTTAATAGGCCTCTAACAGAATCCAGATAGCAATATTGCTTCACATCAATCATTTTGAGCTAGCAATTCATGTTATCTAAAAAATCTGCATATGAAAAGGATATTCATTTAAGATACCTACACAAGCTAGGAATTCATGTCATGATGCTGGCTGACCGCTATAATTATGAAGACGGAAAAATGGCAGTGGATGCACAAACACCTAGAGCCCATACAAGCAGTTTTTCCCATTTGTATATATGAAAATGAAACAAGAAAGAAGCCAGGTCCACCGGGCAAGATACATGTTTAGACTCTTAATACTCATGAGAAGCATATTAACAAACATAGCAACTGATTGTATTCATTAAGTTCATAGATCTCTAACATGATCCAGAAAGAAATATTGTTTCACATCAATTGTTTGAGCCTTACCTGAATGTGCTTAAAGAGTACATTGACCCTGAGAGGCTCATCTTGCTCACGCTTCAAAGGAATGCCTGGAGGGACAAAGATACGTCTGTAATTTTCCAAAGCTGTGCTGTTTTTCTTAAGCTTTTTGGCCAACGCACTTAAGAAGTCAGTCATGAAAACCCATCCAAGAGAAGGGCCATTTCCAATAGTCACACGATTGGGCTGCACTATGACTGCTTTCTCCTTCTTGATCAACAAGGAATATCCAACAGAGCTGTAATCATTGAAGATAGGACCTACAAAAACATATGCATCAGCAGACTCCACTATCTCCCCACAGAAGCCGGTGCTGACAGCACCCCAGTATGTCCCAATGAAGTGAGGGTGGTGCTCTGGAACCAGCCCTTTCCCTGAAGGCATGACTGCTATGGGATACCCACTGGCATCTGCAAATTCTAGAAAGGCCTTCTGTGCCTTCGCAACTCTAAGGTTGGGTCCACCAACAATGACAGGCTTCACAGCTTTATTCAGGAATTCAGCAGTTGCTTCAACAGCTGCTTCTAATCCTAAATGATTACTAACCCTGCATCAAAAACAAAAAATAACTGCTTCAAAATCTCTGTAACAAGTATCAAATATAAAAAACAAATTTTAAACTGGAAAAACACAATCCCTTGAGCTTTGATGTGTCCTTGTCTATCAATAAAACTGTTTGCATAATGACATCAAAACAAAGTTTAATACGGGTTTTTAGAAACATAGTACAATTTTATGAAAAACTAGATTCAGAAAAAGAAAAATTAGAACTTTTTTTCAAATGCAATATTTTTTCCATCTAGAAAACTACAAAATTAGTTTTTCCAATTTTCCAAATTTGTACTTAGTTTGGAAAATATATTTTAAAGGTTCTTCGCAGTTATCATATTTATTGAATGTCATAAAAAAAAAAATTATTATATATTTAATATAAAGATTTTTTTTTTTTGAGTTATCAAGTATAAATATTTTCATGATAATTTTTAATTTGAATGAAATTGAAATTGAAATTGAAATTTTATAATTAAATTATCATAAATAAAAAAATATTAAGATGGCTATTACCAATCATGGTTTTGGTTTTTATTAAAACTAGTACTAATTTTGACATTTTTCTTTTTTTTGATAAAATTTGTCCTTGCTCTTAACAAATAAACATGCTTTTCACTTTCTCATTGAACAATGAAAACTAGAAAAGAAAACGAAAACTGAGAATGAAAAAGAAAATTGGTTTTATGTTATTAAACATACCCAAAATGTGTCAATTTCTTTTTCCTTTTCCCTTTTCCTAAATTTCCACTATGGGAGAAATGAACTCTCAACAATCAAATTGTAGGCACTATAATAACTGACCAAAAATTTCTCTAAATTATACGCCATATATGTGCTTATTTGGACCTTAATTTTACCCCCCTTTTTTTTCCTTTTACCTATTTCAACATATAACAAATTTCATAATTTGTTATCCCCATTTAACTTTTTATGTCTGCATGTTATAGAACTCCAGTGTCTTCTTCATGTTCTTGCACAACTTATTTCTTTCAATTCTTCTTCTAACAAAATAAACTCTGTTTATCAAATATTTTACCAATGAATCAACACTCAAAGCATTTTATGGACAATTCCTTCTATCTGCTCTCCAATGATCATCAAAGCTGTCTATATATATAGTAGTTCATTCCGATCATGCTCCATTATTAACATTGCTTCTAATTTACCATTATCATACTAAAAATTGACAGAGCAACAAAAAGTCATAAATTTTAGTAGAAATTAAACCTGTGATTCTCAATTCAACTAATCAATCTGGTTAAAAGTTCATGATAAACAAACAGTATACCCCAAAATCTAAACCAAGAGACCTAAAAAATGAGAGAAAAGACTTACTTTGGTGCCAGAAAGAATGGCACAGGATCCCTAGCGAAAGTAGGATGAGGAATTCCAGGCAAATTACAGCTTATACTAATATAAGCTGGTTTACTTTCCTTCAAAGCAGTAGAAATTGCTGTGTCAATCTGCTCATGTGCATCATCCAAGTTGTTCACCACTGCCTGTCACATGTTACCACCACCATTACCCCATCATGATAAAACACATGCAATACACACTGAAGTTCCTTGTTCACCAAATCCATTACACAAAACATAAACAGGATCGATGTTTTTCATTAAACACAAATGGAAATGGATGGACAGAATTGCTTTAGGTATGAATAATTATGCTTTAATTTATTATTGATGACTTACTTGAATGCAGGTGACAGTCTGAAAGCACCTAAGCTCCTGGGAAAAATCAGGCAGCCCAATAGTGTGATGCAAAATCCTGTTGGTTCCATAATCATTGGAATTGGGCCCACCAACAATACAGATAACTGGCAAATTCTCACTACAAGCACCAGCAATCGCATTAAGCACACTAAGCCCACCTACAGTAAAAGTCACCACACATGCCCCAACACCCTTGGCACGTGCATACCCATCAGCAGCATAGCCAGCGTTTAGCTCGTTACAGCAGCCGATCAAGTTCAGCTCTGGCTCAGCTATCAAATGGTCTAAAAGTGTCAAGTTAAAGTCTCCAGGAACAGAAAACACATCTCTAACGCCGATCTCTACCAGCCGCCGAGCCAAATGACTCCCCAAAGTGCCGCTGCAAGCATGGGCAGGAACAGGAGCAGGAGCAGGAGCTGATGCTGAGTTGTGGTGCGCCGTTGAGCCAATTTGGATTGCAGAATCCATGCTAAAACAACAGTCAAGCAAAAATATGAAAGTTGGTTACAAGTTTTAGAGAGAGATGAAAGAATTGATTGGTTTTTTCTTTGTGGGTTTTGAAGGGTTTTGTGTGTGTGATAATATAGGTTTTGACAAGTTGGGCTTCACTGTAAAAAGAAATGCTGGTTCTGGTTCTGGTTTTGAAAACCATGGGCAAGTGGTATGGCCATGTTGACGAGGAGAGGTCATCTTGAGAGAAAAGTAATAGTATTAAAGACGGACTATTCTTTGATAGCTGTTTTTAGTGAAATAACAAATTATTTTGTTTCAAAAAGTCTATTATTAAATCCCTATATTCTTATATCTATCTTATGTTAGTCCTTTTATAGGTTTCCATGACAATTAAACTGTTCATTACCTCAAATATAAATGGAAAAAAAAAATCTCAATCTCACCTAATAAAATTAAAATTGGAAAATTACTAAAAACTCCTTGTAGCTTGACCGGACAAACATTCCACCACATACTAATTCTTTAAAAGTTACACTTTACACGTGTAATTGGTATTAGAAATCATGTATTTTTGGCACCAAACGTGGTGCAAAAAATTACAGAACGTGTTTGATAAAAATCTAAAATATAAATTTATAAAAATTTAATTTTTTATATATATTTTAATGCAATGATTGCAAAAAAAAATTTAAAAAAATTATTTTAATATATTTTGACATGAAAAACATTTTAAAAAATAAATTAACACTTTGCGGTATAACTTTTCAAAAATGTTTTTTTTAATAATAATAGATCATTGTTATGCTATTGTAATTTCACATGTTTTTTTTTATATATATAGAAAGTAATAAAATTTGTTTTTTAAAATATTTTTTATTTATAAATATATAATTAAAAAAAATTTTATTTTTAATATTATCCTATCAAAATGATTAAAATAATAATTTAAAATAAAAAAAATTAAAATTTCATAAAACTCCAATTATACCGCTGCCCCATACTAGGGCTTTGTAGGCAAAAGAAAACTATAACTTGGAAAGTAAAGTGTATAAAGTGATTTATTGTTCTGGAGACAAATTGAAAGGAAAAAAGTCATGACATGTGCAAAATAATAAACTTGATAAAAACAAAATTAAAATATATGATATAAACTAAGATACTCTTTATGAAAAGTTTGTACACAAAGTATTCACACACGATGGCTTTATTAAGCTTTCAAATAAAATGTTTTTTAAAAAAAACATGTGAAAAGGTGATCTTAGAGATTTCAAGAGGAAGCCCAGTCAACTTCAATCAAAGGGACTAAGATATGATTTTAAAAACAAGAGGTACTAACTTGCAAGAACACTTGCATGGTGGGGAAGGGGAGATGAAAAACCAGGGTCTATAGTAACGTGGTGGGCTTGTATTAGGTGTGGTTTTGCTGTTGGCATGCTACTTTAATTAGTATTTAATTACGAAGGATATTCCACTGCATGTTCTAGAGCAGAAATCAACAATGGCTGGAAACTAAAATATAGAAAAATCAGTGGTGGAGACTGTCTGTTGTCTGGTTTCTGGTTTTTTTTTTATCTGTAGGAGTACAACGTTTTTTGCTCCATTCACAGCATTGCTTGACGGGAATCTGTTTCCTTGATGTAAACTATGGAGGCGGCTGCCTTGGTTTTCATGCTACTTGGAATTGCTGCCTTTCCCTTTTTATGATCAAAATTATTGGCACATTCTCTGACCAAGAGAGGGCGTTTCGCATTGCCAAAACTCTTTTTTATCGACAATTTAAATTTGTTCTTATTTATAATTATCTTTTTCAAGCATAGTCAATCTCAAATCCAAATCCCCAAGTGTTGCTAATTTTTTAAGCACGAGTTGACACCCCTTGATTGATTAGCAAGCATGCCTTGGTTTTGTTTTTAATTTTTTTCAAGTCCAGGTGATTATTTTTTTCTTTTTGCTCCTGTCAGCACCATAAAATGAGACTGAATTATGCACATTCGTGTACGTTAGGGGATAATTAAGCCACTCGGCCTATAAAATCTTGTGTTTGCGTCTATGCTTCCAGCCTAAATATATTTTTCAAATCTAATCATCCATGGTTTGGATAGTTTCATCATTTGGTTTAAGATTTGAACCTTCTTAAATCTCATTTTAGCCATCAAGCCATAGCCACTTTGTTAACCATAATTCCTCGTAGACTAGCTGGTTTTTTTCTTCTTCTTCTTCTTCTAGATGAAGCAGCAGAAGTTGAAAATTGGATGGAAGAGGAATTATTGCGAATTGCGAATAGCCTCCAGGCCATTCCCACGCAAATTAATAAGATGGAGACCATAAGAAATAAAGGCCACAAGTAGCCTATGCCCTACTGGAAGTTTTCTTTTTCTTGATCATGACATCCTGTATGCCGGTATTGGCCTGTTAGAGTAAAACAGGCTTTCCATGACAGGACAATTGGTCCATCTGGTTCATCCACTGAATTTTCTCTCTTGGGAGAGGAAAATTTCTGGATTTGGAAAGAAAGGAGGAGGAAATATCGTCATCCATGGCGATTGCAGGAACTTTTTTGTGTATCAAAAACACTGTGATCTGTTACTATGATGTTCATGAATTTTAAGCCTACCATCAATTATAGATAGGCGGTAACTCTATTTTTTTCAACACAGGGATATAGCTAAAACAATATTCATGAAATAAAGTATGTAACAAAAATAGCAATGCTTGATATCTAAACAAATGTCAAATAATCAAAGGAAGGAAAATTCAATTTTAACAGAAGCCATAAGGTGAAGGGACGGAGGAATCAAGAGAGGCCAGAAAATAGAGTCATCCTACTCCCATGTCCAAATAAAAAGTCAAACTACAACCAGTGCTAATCAGCAATGAATGGAATCGCATATACTGTAAAACAGAAATCGATGACATCTATACGCAAGAACCCTAGCAAGGAATCTTTGAGGTGAACCACTTCATGACCAGGAAGGGAGCCTTGATCAACCCCAGTGCGAACTCAACGATGATGGTCACACAGAAGCAGCAAGGGCATACGCAAGACAACACCAGTCTGTAACACACACACACACGAAGAAAAAAGAGAAGCCGATTACATGTTAGTTTCATGGCATTATTAACATCTACTTCCTACACAGGCGGATATTTATGCGTTGTATACATCAAATTAATCAAACTATAAAGAAACAAAGATAAAGATACTTACCCAACAATCCATATAAGTACACCGATGACAGAGAGGAGGACAGAGAGGAGAGCAAAGGGTAGGCCTAAGAGAAAGCCTAAAGGCCTGCATTTACAATCATCATCGCAGCAGCAGCAACACATGGTTTTTGTTATGAGGTTTTCTTGTTTTCGCTGGAAGTCTATGTTAGAGGTAGAACAAATATATGAACGTTTGACGGAGTGTACAAAAGAATATCAATAAGACAAATAGCCAAAAACTTAGTTTATTTATTAATATTTGCCGTTCAGCCTTTGCCAAGCACAGAGTCATTGAAAGAAACGGATGACCAACCACCACCTATGCCATATTCCCACGTAATAAGTTCCAGTAGTTTACAGGGATGAATGAAATTTCCCTGTGAGGGAACCGTTCTCCTATTCTGCTATTGATTTGCTTTGCTTTGGGATTTCCTTATTCAATAAAGATTTTTCAAATTAACCCAAATAAGCTGAGCTGCTTCTTTATCTTGAGGAAAAAAAAAAAAAACCAGGATAAATAACAAATCTTACACACCAGAAAGTGACCGAGTAGGATTACATCTGGACTCATTTCCATATGAATAGGTTTTACCCAAATTATATAATTGCTTCCGCGACGGAGGTGTCTGAGAAAAAAAAATTATTGCAATCTACGGTGGGTTGACGGTTGTTTCACACAAATTTTACTTTATTTTTTTTTTAATTTTAATTGTTTTTATTAAAAAAAATTTTAATTTAGTTCTTTGATGGTATGTTGATTAAAATTCAAAATCGATAACTTGTTCTTATTTGTTTTTTATATAGTTAGACATCAAGTTGGTGCTTTGTTTAAAAAATATAAAAAGATTGGATTTGATTGCTTGCAAGGAATTAAAAGCAAGGGAAGAAATTGAGGAATTAAAAAAATCTTTCTTTTATATTTTTTTAAATATCAATTTTGGCTTCTTTTATTTTTTTTTGCTTATTTTAATTTGGAATTGAAAATTTATTTTGAATTACTTTTTATGTGGTTATATCGATCAGAAAAACATGTCTTGTTATTTTTTCATGCTCGGTTTCACAAAAAAAAAAACTAATTTTATTATCTAAGAAGGATTGAAAATGAAAGGGCTAAAATTATAATAGTGAAATATTTGAAGGTCCATTAAAAAAAAAACAATATGTTAGCACCTCTATGCCTTTTGATTTTGTTGAAAATCGTTTTTGGTCTCTTTAGTTTTGAATTCTCATGGTTAGGTCCAAAACTTCATTTTTCTTTCATTTGAGTTCTTAAGTTTGAGAGAGAACACTACTAGAATATTGCATATCACCGATGAAATATTATGGCATTGTTTAAACATTCATTCAGTTAGAAATAACTTTACCAACGGAATCCTGGATGGAGAAATGTCATCGTAAACATATCATCGGTGATTTATATTTTTTCAGTTAATATGTTGGTAATATAATCATTGATAGATTTACAAACGAAAATAGCACACCAAACAAAAACATTTATGGGCATTAATTTCGTCGATAAATCCATCAATAATTATAGCATATTATCGACATAATAAACTATTGATAAATCCATCTATGATCATACACATATTACCAATAAAATTAAACTGTTGAAGAATTACATCTAACTGTGACAAGTTCTGTAATTTTTTTCAACTCTCCAGAACTTTCCAATGGACTTAGTCCATCGGGCATTCAATCGGTGATTCAAATTCCATCGGATCTTTGTCATAACCAAAAGGGCAACGAGGTTGACCACATGTACCAATAAGGGTGACTAATAGCTGCTTGGGGACATTCATTTTATCCCTCTGGTTGGCCATCTCAAACCTAAGTTAGGTCGTCTTAACACTAAGCTAGGTCATCTAAGCTTGAACCTATTCTCGTACAATCGCTTGGACAGGTGGAAATTGTTGGCTCGATCCTAATTATGAGGAACTAATAGTTGATACATTATGGTCCGCTTACATATCCTTGGTTGTAATGTTGGAGATAATGTAAACCCGATTTTTATTGGGTCCACAAGTAGATCCAACCTCCAACAATAAATCTGGATCAATTGCTAGATGGGTCGAAGGACCATCCCTATATCTCTCATGCAATTAGGTGATATATGTTTCCTAAGAAAATTCAACAAATTAAAAAAAAAATAATAACTTAAGAAAAGAATTGTTGAAATCCAACTTACCACAAACTTCTAGGTCGATTATCCACAAGTTGTTGCACCTCTTTCCAACAGTCCTCTTCATACATGAGTTTCAAGAAAAAGCTCCATCAGTCGTGGATTGTGTCCGAACACCTTAGCCTGCAAAAGTAAGCTATTATAAATTAAACATTTTCATATAATACAACAATTATAAAATAATATCTTATAAAACAAAATCTTAACATTTGTTTTGCATGTGAAACGAATAGAATGGATCTGTCGATGTGCATGGTAATGAAACCATGAATCTCCTTGGTTCAGATCTCTGCACCAGACTGTGACCACCGCAAGAAACTCTTAGACATCATGTAATGGATATACGCGTCTCATATACTCTCTAAGACGTGCAGAGGTTGGAAATCCCTCCACACGACCATATCTTCTCAGCCTAGAAGACCTTTATCTTTTGCATATTTCTTTGATTTTTTCTGGGCATCATACTAGAAATCACACTACCTAGCTCGTAGAAAAACATTATCGGTTAAAATAATGAAAAATAAAATTTTAACATTTTAAAAAATATCACAATTTGAATTCAATCTTACTTAATGATGTTGTGACTCTCTCACACTCTCCTAGAAACAACGTTGTCAACCTTTTACCAATAAATGTTTTCCTCACACATCGATTTCATAAAATAATTAGTTTATTAAAATTTTAAAAAACTAACCAAATTAAATATTAAAAAATATTTATGTATATACCAACCTTGAACTTTCCGAACCAATCATCAATCATAGGCTTTCATTCAAGAATTTTGCAAACTTGACTCCGCTGAAACAAAGACACTTTTATCGATGATTTCATCGTCGATGTTATCATGCGAGTTGCCTTCATATTTGTAAACCTGAAATTTCATTCATTCATTGAGATTAATTTTCCAAAGTTATCCATTATTGTTTATTTTTTTTATCATGCAGGTAAGGAAAACAAACTTACATGTTATGGTCGGGCTTCCAATTAGCAATATACTTCTTAGTTAATACATTCTACTCAAAAGGGACACCCTCTCTACGAGTCACCCTTGCATTATGCCTGCATTGAGAGAGGGTACCTAGTCATGGTCGGCACCTAGCAATTTATGGTCATCAGAAACATTGTGGAAAAAAACCCAGCAATGCTCCTATCCACATTACTCTCTTATGACCTTCTTTTCGTCATCTAAACAAATTAAGTATAGATAATAACATTATCATTATATCATATTTTAAAAAATTTAGCAGCATTTCTCCTATATGGGAGACTACTCAAAATCTTTTTACCTGCATATATGCATCAATAAATAAAGCCATAAATCAATTGATTTTATTTATGATTAATATTTAATTTAAAAGCATTCTAAAAATTCAATCAACATCTTAACATCCTAATATATTTTACAATTGTTGCATGTTATTGCTATCCAAGTTAAATGCATTCCATCATCATGCCAATTGATTTAAAACATAATAACATCATCCCAATAACCAAATTTACATAATAACATCGTCGGATTATAAAGAAGGAGAGAGAAGATAGAGAGAGAGAGAGAGAGAGTCATCGAATTATGATGACGAAGAGAGAAACTAGACAAACACTCACTTTTCAATGAAGAAACTTGGCGTACTTATTGTTAATGAGTTTCATTTGCTTAAGAAAGTTTCATTTAGGTTTTTTTCCCCATTTATCTTGCCTAAAAAAGTATATCAGACTTTAAAATCTTATTTTGATTCGGGTCCATTTTTTATTTTAACAGATTAAATAATGATTTAATACAAAAAATGGGTTTTTAGAGATCACTAGGGTGTTTCTTAAGTGTTTAAAATTGAAAAAATAGATTTTTTAACCCTAAAAGGCAACTACTTACTTTTTCAACAATTTATGACAACAAGCAAAGCGTCGACTATTTATTTATCATCCGCCTCACAAAAAGGAAAAACAATTAACAAGCCCAGGCGTGTGGGCTACCTTGGCCCGTGAGCTTGGGCCTTTTGTTTTCTTAGGTAAGTTTGGCTAACCAGGACTGCACGCTAATGTTTTTTATTTTGTTTTTTTATTTGATTTCTTCCACTTTTATTTACTTTTCTATTTATTTATTTTTTTAATTTTATTCTTCAACATTTTATTTGTTTTGAAATGGCCTACATAATTTTTTTTGGTTTGATATTTATGGGTTTATCATAGTTTCAAACAAACACCTCTGTATTTAGTTTTTTTTTTAATTTTGTGAACGTCTATTTTTTTGTGGTATAAACCTAGTGAATTACATCACCCGCATCATGTATTATATAATTACATAGAAAAATAGTCTGAAAAAAAATATGTTGGAGTCCATGATCCAGGTCACGGGTTTAACGGGTTAGGCCACGAAACATGGGTCAATCCAATATGTCTTCGCTTTAGTATTTTAAAAAAATATATCATCTTTGGATTTTGGTTATTTTTCTTATTTCATTTTTATTTTGCTGCAGGTGAGATTCTTTTTTTAATATTTTTTTGACAGGTTAGGCTGTGAAACCTAAATCGATTCAATATATTATTGTTTTAGTATTTTTTAAAAAACCTTTTTCATCTTGGGATTTTGGTTCATTTTTTTAGATCAAAATAATTTTGCTGCATGTGGACAATTGAATTATACCAACAAAATATTTTGTAAATAGTAATGTTGTTTTATTCATCAGTAAAAATATCTCTAATGGATTTATTGTCAGAGTCGTGTTATTGGCTAGAGTTATGTTAGTGATTTTACATCGGCCGATAATTTCATCGTTGATTTAATCACCAATAGTTAGGCTGACATAATATTATTATGATAAAAATATGCGATGACCAATTTGTGTCAGTATATCAGCCTGTAAATATTATTGATAGAATTTTGACATATAACTCGTTGGTAATATATCACATCTTTTCAACAGATACCTGATAGAATTACCAACAACCATTTTTTGTCGATGATGTCCTTAATCTATATAAAAACACTTAGGAACTCTTTGTAGTTCTGAGAGGAAAATTCACATATTGTACTGATGGAATAATTTATGAAGTTTTATGTGCATTAGTGTTTCCATTAGTGGTGTACTAATTTGTTTTTTTTTATTGCTATCAAAACATTAAACAAAAAATTTAACTTGAAGAATACATTTAAGATTATTAATTTAACTGTAAAAATCAATTGCAAATGTTCAAACATTAAAAAGAGGTTGCAAATTGAGGTCGAAGGGGAGGGGAGGTGGAGGAAAATCTCGTGGAGGTCTGTAAGAAGGATGATAATGACTGGACATATATGCAATCACCTCCTTATATTGCTGTCTTTTTGTTCTTCATAATTTTGCCTCTATCTTGGCCTTTAGAGCACCAACTCATTATTCAACCAACTCCTTAATGGCTCATTATGGTTGACTCATGCTAAATCTAGGGTGTCTATAGTAAGTCCAACCTCATGTCTCGGGTTGTAGTTATAAAGATACAATAAACTCAATTCATATCGGATCCACTAGTTGCTTTAGCCTTTAACCACAACTCTGAATCGTATTTTGGATGGGTTAAAGGGTCTTCCTCGTGTTTGGTACGCATGGAAACATTATATGTTTCTACAAAATAAAATAAACAAGTCAAAGATATGGTTAAAAAAACATTAGTCCATATAATGTACAAAAGGTTTAAAAGTTTATTTACAATAAGCACCTAGCTCGGCTATCCACGAACTGTTGCTCTCTTTTTTATTTATCCTCCCTCCGTATATGTGTTTCCATGTATAACTCCATTAAAGTTGGCTTGTGCCCAAGCTGTGTAGCTTACAAAATAAATTTTTAGTTAAACATTATCACAAATAATAACTATCATTTTAAGAAAAATACAGAAAATTAAAATGGGCTCTCTTATTAGGAGTTTTGCATGGTTAGTAAAAGAAAGTGACCCACCGGTATACTTGCTAATGAAACCGTAAGTCTCCTTATTTATGTTCAAGGATCCACTTCGTGAACACCTCCTAAAACCCTTCAACATGAAGAACTCTAGATATCTCTACCCATTTCTCTCAGTGATATGGGGAGGTCTACAATTCTTTCATTTCTCAAAGTCATCTAACTCAGCATATCTCCTAGCATAAGTGTATGTGTCATACCAGGAATCATGCAACCTAGTTCAGAAATTTGTTAAAACAAAAGTATAAAATAAAAAAAGATTACAATTCAAAAAAATATAAATTTCACA
>Ga0307518_10001746_pt1 | contig 16040 bp, 13 predicted proteins | sample 25_EM_MG_FD_203889 | JGI IMG/M metagenome (GOLD analysis project Ga0307518, IMG submission 203889) | Populus trichocarpa ectomycorrhiza microbial communities from riparian zone in the Pacific Northwest, United States - 25_EM | ecosystem: Host-associated > Plants > Roots > Unclassified | place...
TTTGGAGTTATTTAAAAAGAAATCTCATTTATGATCACAATTTGTGTTGATAGTTCATTTTAATAACAATGGCATCTTCCATTCAGAGGATGATATCCTCCTATTATTCTTCCTTCTCCTTTTATTTTTTAATTTTGGCATTTCATTAAAAAAAAAAAGAGGAAAAAAAAGAGATTCAATATCAGGAAAAAGTCTAGCAACATTTATTCCCTTAATCCGGGTTCCATAGATTGATATCAGCATTACTTGGGTACGTGTAAGTGTTTCAAATTACATGGATGCAAGGATAATTTGCATCGCTAATCCTACTAAATGTTCATTTCTTTCGAGGAGACCTGAGAACAGCTATTGATTAATTAATTATTATACAATTTAAGCTTTAGAAAAAATATATTAATTATTTGGAAGTTTGCATTGAATTGCAGCAGTGAAATCCATACGGTGATTCTTTTATTCTAATTGTATGCTGGGATACAGATCAGCTCCCATTTACCTAACTGATCAACTCTCCTAGAATAAAATACAGTGACTTAAAAAACAAGACGGGCTCCCATCCATAAAATGTTGGTGGTTGGTGCATTTAATTATAGATTATAAAGGGTTAATTTCGCTGTTATTAAACTCATTTTGACCCGAGTTAAAAAAAAAAAAAAAACTGGCTAGTAATTCAATAATTAATATCTAGTTTAATTTTTTTAAAATAAAAATTCAGAATAATATTATTTTAATTTTTTAAAAAAATAAAATGATATTATTTTAATTTATTTGAGTTAATTACTTATATAATTCATGACTCAAACCATACATTAAACTGAGTTTAATAACTTTAATTAATTATAAAAATACAAATGACTAGACCTAAAAATTTATAATTATATAATAAAATAGTAACTTTGAATTTGAATAGCATTGTATATAAAATACAAATAATGCTAAAAAAATAAAAACAAAAAGACAACATCTATCTCTAATATGTAAGGACACCTTTATTAAAGTTAAGATATAAAACAAAATAAATATATAAAAAATAAAATATATATATATATATATATATATATATATATATATATATATATATATAATAACATTCACATAGCATTAAACACAATCGTCTTAATTTATAATTCTCATCATGCACACCTCTTTAAAATTAAGATTCTGATGTGCAAAGTTGCTCAAACTAACCTCTAAGAATAATTTAAGATATGGATTAATTAGTTTGGGTTAATTGGTGTATTAACTGTACTAGCTATCACTAATTGTGCATGTCCCATTCTTTGCTGTGATACAATAGCTTCAATGAACTAGTTTCAACCCCAGTAGGGTAGGATGTGGGGCAACAAATAGTTCATTCATTAAAGAAAAAAGTGAGAAGAGAGAGATGTCAAACTATAATATTTTGAGGTGGGAGAGAATTGAGAAGCTTTGTTCCAATAATTCATATCCTTTTGACAAACGAATATTTTGAGGGTGAAAGTAGGGAAGAGGAAATTAGCTGAATTATTTATTTATAATATCCAAAATTAATTGAACTGAATAATTTTTTAAATTTATTGGATAATTTTAGTATTTATAATTTGCAAATAGGAATGATTTATGTGTTTGTGTTATGACAGAGGTCTTGTATCAAATCCTGATCTAATCTTTCATCCCTTTATCTTTTTACATTATAAATGCATAATTAAAATGTTGTTTATACTGCTCAACAATTGTTTGAGAATTGATGTATACAAACAATAAATCTCATTTGTTTTTTATAAAAACAGATCAAACACGTCAACCTTATAAGTTACTAATATTCTTTTTTTTTTTTAAAAAAAAAAGGATAGGGATGATCCCATTAAAACACAGTCAATTTAACAAAAGGTAAAGATAGCCATTAATTATGGCTGTGTTATATAGCTAAGATTTTAAAGTTATATGCTGTCATTTAAGTGGTTCAAAATCAAACATGGTTCAAATCAATAATGTCTGAAGTGCTCTTGTTGTTGTATAGTCAAAATCTCATTAATCCATGTAAGGAAATCATAGTAAATTGTCATTGAACTAATTTTATTACACGTTGACACTTGCAACAAAGCTGTCCGTTTGAAGTTGACATATGAATATGAATTTGTTCGGGGGGAGGGAGAGAGAACCGGGGGCTGGAGGGGTAAACCCTAGATGGATGGCCCATCCCTCGAGAAGAGAGTAATAAATGCAAAGGAGGCAGAAGGATACAGGACTTTCTTGGCAGAAACAGAAAAGATGGTCTGATGTGAGAGGTGAGAAAATGATTTTGTAATCGATTGCTTTATGATTGATGAAAAAATTCCCCTTTTTTTTTTAAAAAAAAAGTACTACCTCCACTCTATCAGGTGATGAGATCTGCATTGCCAATATCATGTAAAAGTGTTTTTTTTTTTTAAATATCTTAAAATCATTTATATATTTTTCAAAAATTATTTTTTATATATGTAAATTAAAACAATTTAAAAAATAAAAAAAATCAAATTTTTTCATAAACACACGTCCCTCCCTCCAGTAAGAGAGAGAGGGAGAAACACGCGAATTAAAGTAGAGTAAGAAAAAGACTCCCTGTACTTCCCTTCTCTCAAAGCTTTCTCTTTTTTTCTTTTTTCTTTTTTATTTAACTTTCCCTCTTTTCTTGCTGACAAGAAAACAAAAGTGAAGAAAAGTAAGCCATCATGAGTCTATGATGAGTTTATGATAATATATGCATGTGCAATTGTGCATGCATGCATGTCTTATTAACCCTACTTGCCACCTAGCTCTTCATAGCTACCAGCCTATATATATATATATATAGAATAGTGGGTTTTCTTTTCTCTACAGTTTTCACTTTTTTTCTTTCTTTACAGTCTTTGAAGAAATTCACTGTGCTGGCAAAGGCAGTCAAAAATGCAAGGAAGTTAGTACACTCCGTCGTTCGAGGGAGGTGAGGGTTATTTTTGTATTGGGGTATGTGTGTGTGTGTGTGTGTGACAGAGCTTTCACATCAAGCCCTAGTTAAGGGGCCCTGAGGAGGGAGGCTGACATTGTCCTTCACGAAAGTCTCTAACCCCTATTGTCTGCCCCGCATTTAAAGCGGGCTGTTGTGTCTTGGCATATATACCGTACGTATACTTGTATTTATACCACCACTCTACTGGTGTATACATCATCTTATTAATTTGTTGAGTTATCATGAGACGATACATCGAAAGTATTGTCTTTGTCAATTCCGACGCCACATTTTCTAGGCCTATTTGGATAAGAATTGAGAAGACACTGTCCATGACAATTCATGCCTTCCTGCAATGGCAACCCCTGGAGTCATCCTTTTCAGTTTAGTTTAGTTTTGTTTTTATATATGAAAATAATTAAATTAAAATTTAATAAAATATTAAAAAATTAAAACTTAATTGAAACCGGTTCAAACTGATCGATTTCAGTTTGATTTGATTATTTTATATTAAAAATTAAAACTCAACCGATCGGTTTTGAGTTTGTTCGGTTTGGTTCGATTATATTAAAAACTAAAATCTATATTATTTTTTGAGTTTTTTTTTACTTTTTTAATGGCTTGATTTCAGTTTGGTTCTGTTTTTTTTCAGTTTCTTTTTTTGTATTTTCAGTTCAGTTCGGTTTGGTTTTTTGATTTCAGGCTTATGAAATCGAACCGAATCAAATATTTTTTTAAATATTCTAATCAGTTTTTTTCATTGTTCGGTTTTTTTCAATTATTATTATTTATTTTTTTATTTTTTTACTCACCCCTGAGTAACATTGTGGTACAAATCTGCCCTCAAGTCACACTAGTTTGTAGGTGCTTGGTGATGTTTTTCTAGATAATTTTAATATTATTACAGCCTTAATTCAATCAAAATCATAAAAGTTTATGGCTTGCGAGTAACTTTGGAGCCAAGACCCACATCACATCGCTGAGGAAAAATTGGAGAATGTACTCTAGGTTTTTTTTTTTTTTTTTTTCCCATTAAACCTTTGGTCTCCAAGGGGGAAGACTAATGTAAGTGTTCTATCAAGATTGAAATATTAAATATATATAGATAAGATTTTAAGATTTGAAAGGAAATTGTGAGGCCCTAAAAGAATGTGTAAACCTCCCTATAAAAAACTGTGGCCCTGGTCCTTAAGAGCCTATGTCTTGGAATATGCATTTCAATGGGCTTTACATTTGTGTGTAAGTTCAATAGATGGGCCTTTTGCAGGTTCTTTTGAAAAGGCTTTATGGGCCTTTTGCAGGTTCTTTTGGAAAGGCTTTTATGGGCCTCTATTCAACAAGGCCGTCGTACTCTGCATATACTTACTGTACACACACTGGCGGGAAGAAAAGGATACTATCAAATTTTACCCCCTCATCCCTCAACTATGAACAAACAACATAACTACTAGTTAAATTATTAAATTAAGAAAATAATTAAAAATTAATATAATATCAATCAATGCTATTAAACTAGATTTGGTGATCTATCTAGAATCTAGTTTAAGCTAGTTTTTTTTTTTACCATATAGGATATTAATTCAATCAAACCCGAGTAATTTAGTGGAAACTAATTAAGACAGTTATGAAAAATAATGTATATTATAGCATATATATTTATAAATATTGACACATTTCTGGACACATCTATAGATGAATGATTACTCCTAAAAATCAAACCATGGGAAAGAGCTTACAAACTCGAGGTTCTTAGTCTATATGTAGATTGAAAATGCAAGTAATTGAATTTAAATTAGAAATATTTTTTTTTCTAATTAACTCATTATCACTTGATTATTGCTGTTTTAGCTGTTAGCTCACTTTGCATTTATTTTTTCTACCCCAATTGATTATCTAAATTCTTTTGTATAATTGAAAACCCGATTGAAAGAAAAAAAAATAACATGACCGTATATATTTTACATTAACTTAATGTATTTCGATTAAAAAAATAAAAATATTAAATATATATTATTTTTAAAATAATTTTGAGTGAATTTATAATTTTAATACACACACACCATCTTATATCTCGACCAGCTATCTAAATTCTTTTGTATTATAGAAAACCCGATCGAGAGAAGAAAAAACCGGACCTGACTAGACAGATCCTATATTAACTCAAATTTGTGTTAGCCAGTATTAAGAATGTAAACCCAAAGTAACCAATATTGTTTGGGCTTTTCTAGGTTGACCCGGCAACCCCAAGAAAGGCCCAAATAAATCGGTTCAAAAAGATAATTGTAGTATCGATCTTGAAAGCCTTATCAAGAGCCGAACCTCAAGGGTTTTGTACTCTCTTCACGAAAAAATAAATAAGTACAATCGTTTTTTTTTTCTTTTGGATTTTCAGTCAATCAATGGTAATGACTTTTTCTCGTTTCCATTTTCCTTTCTTAATTTTATGTTTGTTTCCCGAGAAAGCTTGAGGGAAACAGTAGAGAAAATTATCAAATTTGATTGCTTTATTGATGTTTTGAACTGTGTTCTTGCTTGTTTTTGAATTTATGTATTTTTTTGGGCAGTTGGGTTTTGGTTTAGTTTAGTTTTTTTTTTTATTTATTTGATATATTGCTTTGAGACACCTGATATTGATCCTTTTAGGATGCCTTGTTTTGGTTTTTTATAAGCTTAAGAAATAAATTATGACAGGATACGTTGAAGTGATTTGAAAAAGTTAGCAACTTGGTGGTGGTTTTGAATCTTAGGTTGAAGAAACTGAGGTTTTTTTTCATCTGAGGTTTTGAAATAGCTGTAGTTTTAGCTGTTTATGAGGTTGTTTGTTGTGTTTAGTGTTTCTTTTGATGGAATTATAGTCTGTAATATTAATACAAGTGGGGAAAAAGAAACCTTGGTTTGTGTATTGGCTTTGTGAATGCTAAATTGTTGTTTTTCTTATTCTTTGTGTTATTTTCCAGATATGGCCGAAGAAGAAGGCATGTTTGTGGTTCTTCAGACAATTGGAAGTGTTTTGTGTTGCAAATGTGGTATTCTGATGGAATCAAATGCTGCTAATGTGTGTTAAGTGTTTGCGCTCGGAAGTTGACATTACTGAAGGTTAAAGAAGCATGTGATCCTTGTACATTGCCCCGAGTGTGATACCTGCTTGGATCCACCAACTACGGGGATTAGGGCTCAATTAGAATCAAGGGAGTTGATGGAATTTTGTCTGAAGAAGTTGAAGTTGAAGTCGGAAGGGGTTAATTTGGTAAATGCGGAATTTATTTGGACTGAACCTCATTCCAAGAGGATCAAGCTCCGGGTGAGAGTTCAGAAGGAGGTCCTTAATGGTGCAATACTTGAACAAGCATATGTTGTTGAGTATGTTCAGCAGGAACACATGTGTGATTCTTGCACAAGAGTTCAGGCCAATCCTGATCAATGGGTTGCTGCTGTCCAGCTCCGGCAGCATGTCGCTCATTGAAGAACTTTCTTTTACTTGGAGCAGCTGATTTTGAAGCATGATGCTGCTGTCCGTGCTATTAAAATCAAGCAAATGGATCATGGTATTGATTTTTTCTTTGGAAATCGTAGCCATGGTGTTAAATTTGTTGAGTTTGTGGGTAAAGTAGCTCCGGTAAGGAGTCGCAATGACAAGCAACTTCTTTCCCATAATACTAAGAGCAACAACTACAATTACAAATATACTTTCTCGGTTGAAATCTCTCCAATTTGCCGTGAGGAATTAATCTGCTTGTCTCCACGAGTTGCTGTTGGCTTGGGGAATCTAGGTCCTCTTGTGATCTGCACAAAAGTCACAAACAGCATTGCGTTGTTAGATCCTTTCACTCTGAGACAATGCTTCTTGGACCAGTATTGGAGAACACCCTTTAAGTCTCTTCTCACTAGCAGGCAGCTTGTGGAGTATATTGTATTTGATGTGGATGGACATTGTTTCCCCTGAAGTTAATGTTGGTGGCTCTAGATGTGCTTTAGCTGATGCCCAAGTTGCTCGTGTGTCAGATTTTGGGAAGAATGATACCATGTTCTACATAAAAACGCATCTGGGACATATTCTGAAACCTGGTGATTATGCTCATGGTTATGACCTTCATGGAGCTAACAGTAATGACATGGAGCTCAACAAGTACAGAGATTTAGCCATTCCGGAATTAATCTTGGTAAAGAAGAGCTATGAAGAGAAGCGCCACAGAAAACGGGGGAAGCCTCGTTCCTGGAAGCTCAAGTCCCTCAATATGGAGGTTGATGACACGAGGTAGAGGTGATGAGGAGAAGATGAACTCGGAGTATGAACAGTTCTTGAGAGATCTGGAAGAGAACCCTGAGTTGAGGTTCAATATATCATTGTATCGTAACAAAGAATATCAACCTTCTGACTGATGGGGATGATGCACCTTCTATTCCTCAAGAAGAGTTGCTTGCTGACCTTGAGATAACTGATGCAGAAGATGAGGATGGCGACATGAGAGAATAAATCTAAAAGTTTTGTTTATTTTTCTGTTTGACTTGAAATGATCTATTCATCAAGTAGATCTATACCGTGCAACGTAGCATTCGCTTAGTTTAGTTCTCTCAACGAATGATGCTTGTAATTTGCCTTGTTTGTTTATTAGGGAATTTCTTTGTTGTATTAATGATGCTTACGGGTAAATGATAGCAGAAAGAAGGAAACTTATTTTCTTGACAAGTTAGAATTCTCTTCATCCGTTAATTGTTTGAATCAGCAAAAAAAGATTCAGTGTCATACAAACAAGATGTCTTTTAGGGATGATAACGTAGTAGAACAATATAGATTCCAACTTCTGATGAATCTGCTGATGGAGTTCTAGGGAGGACATGGTGGATTTCAAAATATTGGGCAGTGACCCGCTTCTTTGTTGTTTCAGTTGCTTGATCATTTGGTTTATAGTTTCATCTGTGCCTAACTTCTTACCCGTCCACAGGATCTGGAAGAAATGAAGATCTCCCATGTAAAGTAAAATTCACAGAAAATAGGTATTATGAATAGTTTATACAGATTCTAAAATGGACTATGAAAGCAATTGTTACTTCACAGTAAAGGAGGAGATGTACCTCGGCATAAACACCAACGACACTGCAAAAATTAGCCTTGTTTAGGCCTAGAAGTTCCACGTCGGATCTGAAATTGGAAACAAAAGCAAAAGAAACATTCAAGTGAAAAAATGATTTTGGCTTTACTTCTGAGACAATCGCTGATTTTGGCATTTGCGTTAGTGAGGTGGTCATATTAGAAAATTTAGAATAATAGATATTTTCTTCTCTGTATATCTATTGGCTAGGCCATTGTTGAAAGAGTGTTGTAAATTTTGAGCAATGTGACTTGCAAAGAATTTGCAACAGCCTACTCCTAGGCACTATGGTAAAGGATACATAGATTTCGACATCTAGTCACTATGGTAAAATTTCGACATTGAACAAACCGGGAAATGAATGATTTTGGAGTGATCATCAAATTTGATGCTATTTAGTTTGGTGGTGGTAGAACATACATACAAGTTGATCCTGTACAAAGATCTGTATGTATAACCAGTTACCTTCCTCATCTGGGATCTAACACATCTTTTCTTTCTGGCAGATGTTCAATATCAAAATGAGTATATGATAGCATTTGATTACTGTATCGGAACAGAAAAAATAAAGATAATCAAGACAGAAAGGACATGTTCTCCTATCCTTTTTATTTTAAAAGAATAGAAATTCACTTAAAAACCATCTCGTATACTAATTTTGTTTTATGTTTGTCTCTCCAACTAAACACGCACGTCTTTTTTCTGTTTGTTCATTTTTTCTCTCCAACAAGTGATTGAATGAGCGATTCATTCCTTCGATTTATGTATTCCAGGAACTGTTAGGGGTGACAGGATGAATGCACATAAGAATAGTTCATATGCATGCAGCAATGAGCAAACTTGTTGCTTAGCACAAACGTTTTAAAGAGAGACAGACAACATTGCCCACTGTAAATAGAAATCTAGGATAACAATATGGATTCCAACTTCTTCTGCAGATGGGGTTCCAGGGAGAGCATGATAGATCTCCAGGTAGAAGGGGGTGACCTTCTACTGTGAAGTTTCAATTGCTTGATCATTTGGTTTACAGTTTCCTCAGTAGCTAACTTCTTGCCTGCCCACAGGATCTTTCGAAAAAGAAAAAGGATTGTTCTATTATTAGTAAAATTCATAGAAAATTAAGCAGTTTGCCGAATTAAACAAACAATGGAATGTACCTCGGCGTAAACAGCAACAATTTCGGAAAGATAAGCCTTTTGGGTGCCTAGAAGTTCCCCATCTGACCTGGAATGAAACAAGAAAATAACCAGGGTAAGGAAAATCAGTGGAAAATGGAATCGAATGGTTCTAGTTATACTTCAACCATGTGATGAAAATTTGGCTTACACTTCAACCAATGAACATAGCTGCCGATGAACAACTTTGGCCTCCTCTAGATTATTTTTCAGTGGCAAATGGCCTAACCATATCCTCAAAACCTGTTAAATAGAGAAGGCAACTTCACAGAATGGCCATAATATGCTTTCTAAAAGGCAAATTAATTCCTAGCTTTGCTTCTGCCACTGTTTTACTGCCTAACATACTCTCCAGTCGAACGTCAGTCCGAAAGGTAAGTCTAAAAGGAAATACAAGCTGAAACGTGCACGCATTTGATGGAACACAAAAGCTTCCTTTGACGTTAATCTGGAAACAAAAAAAAGCAAATATACCTTTTCCGCTTTGAGTTTTTCACGATGGAACTGCAAAAATTTTCCTAGAGCAGAAACGGCAGTATCATGGGCCATTACATATTCCATCTGCAATGCGTTAGGATGCCCCATAACCGCATTTAAAGCAGAAACAGCCCCTGCAAAAGAAAAACTACTTGATTTATTGCAGAAACTGACTGCACAGTACGAACTCATGTTGCAGAAAGCAGAGTAGCAAGCAACCTTTAAGAAAAGACTTGAATACAGACCCACCAAACTCTGCCGCTGTACCAATTGCCTGCGCAGCTACCTGAAAAAATAGTCTTCTGAATCAAAATGCACCATAGAAGTGTTCCAACATCACAGGTATGAGTGAGAGATAAACCTCTTGAACTTCGGGGTTCTCATCCTTGCATGCTTTAAACAGAAATAGAAGACTAATCTTGCACCGCCTGTTTTATCAGATTGAATTAAGCACATTATAAAAGCATGCTCAATCAATAAAAAAAGAAGTGGTCTACCTAAATGCTTCTTCTTGGAATTGCTTCGCAACATCACAAAATACATGCAAGGCAATTCTTCGCTCTTCGACTATTCTATCCTTTACCTGAAGGCAACGAACCAGTGGGAAATGAAAACAATTTGATGGGAATTGGAAAGTCATCAGGGTAGCCCAGCAGCAGCCATCATGCAACAGTTTTATGGATCACTTAACAATGTTTGGAAATTATAAGGTTGTGGTCATGACCATGGAATCACAGAATGTGAGCAGAAAAAAAAATTTTAAACTCACCCACATAAGTTCTATGCATGGCGCAAGCTTGCCGATGAATGGTGAGAAAGAGTTCTTGTGTGTTATGATGAAAGTGGTCAAACAAGCAGCCGCCTGCATTGAAATGTACAGAAGGCAAGCAACAGAACTCATTTCAAGGATCATCTACAAATAATTAAATTTGAAATAAGTGGCAAGGCATCTCCAATTAAAGATAACAAAAACTGCAAACTTTGTCATAAACTTTCTGTTCTTCCCCATTTTCCTCATCTGGTAATGTCTGATTTATTCCTTCAATAGCCCCAACTTTGCTTCTTGAAAGAGATGAAATCTTTTGCAGAACATTCATTATCGCTTTTAAGAACAGGTCAGTCTGGTCTTCATCTAGTACATGTTCAGACATCTGAAAGATAAAAGAGCATGCATGTTGGTAATTTCATAATATATAGCATTTTGCTTCATTGTCGCTTTTCAGAACAGGTCAGTCTGTTCTTCATCTAGTACATGTTCAGAGACATCTGAAAGATAAAAGAGCATGTTGGTAATTTCATAATATATAGCATTTTGCTGTGACACATGAATTCGATTAGCAGAATCAGTACCTTGGACAGATACATAGAGGAAAACAAAATATTGATAAAGAATAAAAAGAGGTTCATGTTCATTTTGAGTAGGATCTTAAACAGATATAAGCAGTAAAGATTTGTCCAAAGCGAGACAGACCTTCATGCATTCATCCAATGAGTCCAAAATTACTGCCGTAATCTCAAGCAATGATTCCTACATACCAATAGCAGTTAGGAATTACAGTAGCTTAGCTTAATTAAATGTTATTTCTTTGAACCCAGAGGAGAAAAAAAGTTCATTTCCAAGTAGAAATTACCATACTTAGAGCTTTAACCAGAGCCGGTACCACATAAGAGTATAACTTCTTAAAAGGAGATTCGTCAGCAGACCACTCAAGATACCCTTCTTGTGTTGCTACTTTAGATGATTTTAATAGCACTGGCATGGCTAGTGTCAAAGATCCAAAAATTAAACTGTGTTTGTCAGTGATGCAGGAGCATTCCTAATAAATAAAAAGCTTACTTGGAAAAATGAAAATGAGATAAATGGTGCTAAACAAGGTCTAGGATAGCTGAAAATTCTAATAACAGGCTCAGGTTTTAGGTCAAGTTCAAAGGCAAAACTGTTTTGATTCTGAGCGAAGCCCTAGGCAATCTGACTAGAACGCTACATGTGTCTTATTTCAGATGCTTAAAATTTAGTGCGATGTTGAAGAGAGAGTATGCTCCAGTGCAAGCTATCAGAGAATCTGTAATCTCTCCTGAGCATTAGTTTTAACTTGGAGAATTCAGCTTTCTTTGTCAAGAAACATTAAAGTGTAATAAATACCTGAAGCAGCAACTCTTCGGATTTCTTCACTGTGTGCAAATTTGAGACGTGGAACTAAAGTCCGAGCAACCTACACATATTATTGATCATTGCATTGTAAGTTATTTCCAATTTTTTTGAAGAGATTCAAGAAAGGAGAATCATTTGCAGTGTTACATAACCAACCTTTTCAATCCATACCGAATGGCCTTCCTTCAACTCATCAGCCAGTAAATACAGCCCTTTACAAGCTGTGAGTTTCTCCTCCAGGACCTTAGTTTTGATCCAAATCTTTCTATCTCCAACAATCAGGGCCCTGATACTGTAAAAATCATAGATTCCTCAGCAAAAGAAAAGGGCTAAAAATCCTAATGTCGGCTCGCTGTTATCGTAACTTGAATCACCAAAAAAATCTCTCTTATTATCAAAATCATTTCTTCTGAAGGTGTCAAGCTAAAGGAAAAACATTCTCAATTTTGGAGCATAGCTTCCTGCATTCTAGCATGGTCTCTACAAGTATCAAAAACCAGAAAAAAAATATTGACAGTAAATTATTCATTACAGAAATGTAGGAAAAATCCTCGACTGAAAAGCCTACCTGCCATCCGATTCATCAACATCGTCAGGATTCTCAGGTATAATGACATATGATCCAATTTTAGCAGATTTAAGCAACCGCGGAATGGCAACACTCATATAAGGTTTGAATTCATGTCCCAAGCATTTCCCGAGTCTGGCCCATGCCTGAAACGTGGTTATAGATTTGTGTTAGATAAAAAGCAGGTATAAATGGGAAATGCTGCCTTTATGTTTGAAATGAAACTGGAAAAGTAACAATGACATACTTGCAACAGTTGACTTCTCATTGGATCATTTTCCTCTAATTTTGATCCTTGTAAAGAGAGGAGCAATTGCACAACCTTGTATGAGATAATAAACAGTTATTAAGCCAATATCTCACAATTATAGATCATTTGGCCATTCCAACAAAGAAATAAATCCAATTGGTTTTAGTTACGGACTGACTTCAGGAGGTCTATTCTGACAGCAACCACAACCAGTTTAAATTTCTATAAAAATTGTTATTGACCATTACCATTTCAATATCAGATCTGATCTTATCCTTTCCTACAGCCAACCAAACCATAGTTATGCACTCCACGGAATCGGCAAGATGCTTGTGGTCAAGTTCTTCATTTGCAGTCATCATTATAACTTTAAGATAAGGCATGACACTACTATAATACTCTGCAAAGTGATCCTGCAGTATAAAACAAGAAGGTAGAATATAGCTAAGAAAACAAAAACTTGGATTAAATGAATATCAATAATCAAGTAGTACCTGTGATGAATGAGCTACTGCTGACAAAACTTTTAAAGTTTCGCCCTGGACCATATGATTTACTTTCTGCATTATAAACAGTAGTGTCTAAATTCATTATAAACAAGGGTGCACACAGTACATACATAGGTAGAATGAATTGTACAGCAGGTAATATACCTGTAATTGTTTGAGCAATTTGTTGACAATTTCCTTCAGGTGAGGTTTCAGAGTACTTGAAGAACAGTTCCAGGTGAAGTCGAACAGCGCTAAATAAGCTTGCATCTGGAGAAATAATTAGTAAAACCAGAAGAATCAAGGATATAAAGCGTCTAGGGGTGAAAGATGGTAACAGGCTACTGGTGTTACAAGGTTAAGTCAGGATTTGCTATTTCAGGAATCGAGGTACCTGAACACGGGGATTATTGAAATCATCCATGGCTTTGGTTAATGCAGGCATCACCTTTTCATGATACTTGTCTTGAAATTCAGGTTTCAGATGCTTGGATAATTGTTTAATTGTATATAAAGCTGCCCAACGCACATGAGGGTGTATGTCTTCTTTGACACTTCTGATAATTCTTCCTGCCATTTGATTCCAACCATGTTTCAACTCCTGCATTGTAGAACCTTAGGGATGATTTTTAAATCAAATGAAGCCACAAGAACTAGAATCAATGAACAAAACATATAGAATGGAAAGAGGAGGAAAAGTTCAGAGACCTTTGGCTTTGAACATTTCTCTGCAACAATGCCAAGGAAAAGAACAGCAGCATGGCGGCTCTGCCAATCTTCAGCGCCAAAATGAATTGCAAATAATTTGGGGAAATTATTCACGAGAACTTCCCCACCTAAGGCAGCTGCAATTCTAGCCAAGCACCTTACCACAGGCAGATTCTGAATGTCAGTCTCTGCAGTTCCGCTTTCTGGGTCATCTTCTAAATTTGCAAGCAGAAACAAAATCTTTTCAAGTAACTTTGGGATTATATATTGTGTTCTTCGCAACATTCGTCGACCTTCAACTCTTTTTTCAGATAAAGCAACCACAAATTCTAATGCAATAATTTTTGTTCTGTCTTGAAGTTCAACTCCATCCACGATCCTAAGCACAGATAGAACCAGATAATCAAATTGGCTACTCAAAGACCATGGCTTCTCCTTTGCCAACACAGTCAATTCATTGACCACCGCCTGTATATCTTTGTCTGATCTATGCTCGATCAAAGTGGAAATGATCAACACTATTTCAACCAAAAGGACAGTACTATATATATCATGGTCCGACCGATTCGTCCAGTAACAAAGAAAACGATTTGAGGCAAGAGCTGCCTGAACCTGTACCTCTAAACTCGTTTCTTTAGAATCAAATATATCCACTAAACTATCATAAAAGGAATCAATACTAATAACCAAATCTTCGACAGCACATTGTGGGATCAACTTATAAAGCAAAGAAATCGCACACTTCAATTTCTCTTCAGAATCAGAATCAGAACCAATAGATTTATAAACAAACTCAAGAAGCTCAGGCCATTCATTTCCAAGTCTTACTTCTTTAGTAGCAATGGTGACGACAAAATCGAGAATTTTATGCAAGATCTTTATTGAACTCTCTGTATTCAAACAATCAAGAAGGGCAGATTTGAGTTCTTTATTCATGAAGGAGGTTTCCTGCCAAAGACCATGCTCATTTTCTGTAAGAATCTGGCATAGGACATCAAAGGCATATTCCTTGCAATTCACAAATTCAGTGGCGCAAAATTTCAAGTAAGAAACAAGGCAAAGACAGAAGGAAGTAAGGTAGTTATTTTTAAGATAATTCAAGAGTTTTCGGGCATTCATTAAATCAATGGAGTTTTCAGGGAAGTTAAGTTCATTAAGAAAATAAGTAAGAGGTAAAGCATCTGGTGACTCCAGGACTTGTATGGCTTTACTTCTGAGATAATCCCTGGTTAAATACGGGGATGATCGCGACAGTGGAGAAACTAAGGGTAATGGTGACTCCTGTGAGCTCAATGATGATGGTCCTAGTCTTGATGGTGATGGCCGTGACCAGTTTCTTGACTTAATCGGGTTTCCGCGGCCTGGAAGTAGTTTGGCCTTGAAGCGCAAAGGCAGAAGGGAGCGTGATGGTGGCCTAGCTGAAACTCGACGCGGTGGTGATGATGATGAAGTAGTGGATACCATTCTTGAAAACGGAGAGTTTCTTGAGGAAGAGGTGATGTGAATCTTTTGAGAGGGAGAGAAGGAAGGGAAGCACAGAAACTGGAAAGGCGGGCTTTCAGGTTTTAGTTAGTTGGTTCTTGTATTTAACAGAAAGTGATTTCAGGGGTTAAAGTAAAACATTTGCGTTAATGAGATGGTCAAATTAGAAAAATTAAAATAATTAGAGGGCTTCTCAGAGAATTGGGGCTTGTTTTTGTCCTGATGATTTGGTAAAGAATCTCATGAATTCTATCAGAAATTTTAGTTGATCAAGATACAAGCTTCATGTGGGAGACAGTCCTGTTAAAAGAAGATTGAGATTGACTTTTTTTTTTACTGTTTAATATAAATATTTTAGTGATTTTTGTCACGACCCGAATCCCGGGTCCATGACCGGCAACGCAGGGGCGGTGCCGGAAGGACACCCCGCCCGCGCTAAGCCTCAAAACAGACATATCAAAAGAATAATTTATTTTAAAAATACGCAGCATTTCATAATCTTCAGAAATCTTATATTATTCAAAACTGATGAAACCAAAAGATAGTTTAAAACTCCTCATCAGTAATTAAAACAAAACAATAATCCATAATACTCATTACATTGTCAAAATCCAAACTTAATCAAAACAAGGTAATAGTGGAGCGCCTAAGACATCGAATCAAACAGCCTTGAAAGATAAGCAAGGCATCAAGGCATACCGACCTA
>Ga0307518_10001747_pt1 | contig 16040 bp, 11 predicted proteins | sample 25_EM_MG_FD_203889 | JGI IMG/M metagenome (GOLD analysis project Ga0307518, IMG submission 203889) | Populus trichocarpa ectomycorrhiza microbial communities from riparian zone in the Pacific Northwest, United States - 25_EM | ecosystem: Host-associated > Plants > Roots > Unclassified | place...
TTCCTGATTTGAAAAACAATCTATTAAGCATTGGCCAATTGCAGGAAAAAGGTTTGGCCATTCTGTTTCGATATAATAAGTGTAAAGTGTATCATCCTAAGAGAGGGCTCATTATCGAAACAACTATTACTCTTAATAGGATGTTTATTCTTCTTGCCAAGATCCAACTTCATGATCAGAACTGTTTTCTAACTCCAGCACAGAATTTGGATTATTTCTAGCATTGCCGGTATGGTCATTTGAGTTTTGGTGGTCTACAAACTCCACAACAAAAGCAGATGGTTCATAGGTTGCCACAACTGAAATATTCCAGTCTACTATGCGAAGACTGTGTACTGGGTAAACAACACAGAAACTCATTTCCACGAGAAAGTATGTGGCGAGCATCATAACTACTTCAACTTCTCCATACGGACATATGTGGACCAATTTCTCCTATCTCCAACAGTCACCAACGGTATCTTTTAACCTTTATTGATGACTTTAGCATGAAACTTTGGGTCTTTTTCTTGACAGACAAGTCAGCTGCCTTCAAACGGTTTCAACTTTTCAAAATAAAGATTGAGAAAGAAATTAGCACCAGTATCAGGGGCTTGTGTACTGACAGAGGCGGGGAATTCACATCAAATGAATTCTTTGAGTTTTGTGCAACCAATGGCATCCATCGTCAACTTACTGCAGCCTACACTCCCCAGCAAAATGGCGTGACAGAGAGGAAAAATCGCACAATCATGAACATGGTTCGTAGCCTGCTCACCAGTAGGCAGGTTCCCAAAACCTTCTAGCCTGAGGGTGTCAACTGGGCAGTACATATTCTTAACAGAAGTCCCACACTTGCAGTACGCAATAAGACACTAGAGGGGGCATGGAGTGGCATTAAACCACCTGTTGCTTATTTTTGAGTATTTAGGTGTCTCTTATGCTCATGTCCCAGATAACAAACGTACAAAGTTGGATAGTAAAAGCTTGAAATGTGTTCTGCTGGGAATTAGCAAGGAGTCTAAGGCTTACCGCTTATATGATCCCCTTTCTCAAAAAATAACCATCAGTCGTGATGTTATCTTTAAAGAAGAAGACAGTTGGACCTGGAGTGAAGATCATGTTGCGGCCATTCATGCATCTCTTGAGTGGGGGGATATAGATGAAGACAACAACACTAATAGTGTCCAGAATGAAACTATAAACAACAATAGTTTGGGTGGGACTGGTTATGCCGAAGATCATACCAGTGGATCCACTAATATTGATCATCATGTTGGCATTCCAGAGGGAGATTTAGAGCAGCATCAAACAATCAATGCACATACAACTGCTGAGACTGATCACCTTCCCAGCTCTATTGAGAGGCGTTCTCGACAACCACCAGTATGGCTACGGGACTATAACAGTGGGGAAGGTTTCTCTGATGAGGATCATCAAAGTAATTTTGCTTTATTTATTGATCTAAATAGATGCAGATCCTCTATCATATGAAGATACAGCTCGCAGTAATAAATGGAGATGTGCAATGGAGACTGAAATTGCAGCCATTAAGAAAAACAATACATGGGATCTCACAGATCTTCCTCATGGTGCAACAATAGTTAGGGTGAAATGGATATATAAAACTAAGCTAAATGAATATGGAGAAGTCGATAAATACAAAGCTCGTCTTGTTGCCAAAGGATACACGCAACAACATGGGGTGGATTACACAGAGGTGTTTGCTCCTGTGGCTTGCATAGACACTATACGGCTGGTGCTTGCTCTAGCTGCTCAAAAAAGGTGGCCTCTATTCCAGTTAGATGTCAAGTCTGCTTTTCTTCATGGTGAGTTGAATGAGGAGGTGTATGTTGAACAACCTCCTGGTTATATAGTCAAAGGAGAAGAAAACAAAGTGTATCGCTTACGAAGAGCTTTATACGGTTTGAAACAAGCTCCACGGGCATGGTACAGCCGCATTGAAGCCTATTTCCTGAAGGAAGGATTTGAGAAATGTCCCTATGAACATACTTTGTTCATCAAGAAATCTACACATGGTACCTCTTTATTACTTGTGTGTCTTTATGTAGATGATCTCATCTTTACTGGAAATGATTAAATATTGTTCAGCTCTTTCAAACATTCCATGATGAAGGAATTTGATATGACGGATCTGGGCAGAATGCGGTATTTTCTTGGTTTAGAAGTGTTGCAACGAGCTGATGGTATTTTCATTTGCCAAAGAAAATACGCTCAGGAGGTGTTGGAATGCTTTAATATGGCTGGGTGCAATGCTGTATATAATCCTGTAGTTCCAGGATTCAAGCTAGTTACAGACTCTGCTGGCATGGCAATCAACAGCACCCAGTACATGCAAATGGTAGGCAGTCTGATATATTTGACATCCATCAGACCTGGCATTATGTTTGTTGTAAATTTGCTTAGTAGATATCTGGCACATCCTACAGAACTCCACCTTCAAGCTGTTAAGAGAGTACTCCGTTATATCAAGGGGACACTTTCATATGGCATCTTTTATAAACAAAGTGGCAATACAGAGCTTCTTGCTTACACCGACAGCGATTATGCAGGAAATTTGGAGGATAGGAAAAGTACATTGGGTTTCTTGTTTGTGCTAAGTTCTGGAGCTGTATCTTGGTCTTTAAAGAAGCAACCTGTCCTCACACTCTCCACCACTGAAGCCGAGTTCATCGCTGCTGCTTCCTGTGCCTGTCAGGCTGTGTGGTTGAGAAGAATGTTGGAAAACCTTGATAATGCCTCAGCTGAAACTACGATAATATATTGTGATAATAGTTCTACTATTAAACTCTCCAAAAATCCGGTCATGCATGGTAGAAGCAAACATATTGATGTTCGTTTCCACTTCCTTCGTGCTTTAACTCGGGATGGAGTAGTAACACTAATGCACTGTCGCTTTTAAGAACAATTAGCTGATATCATGACCAAACCATTGCCACGAGTTGTTTTTGAGAAGCTGCGTATGTTGATGGGTGTCTGTGAAGATCCAGAAGTAAACTAAATACAATATCTTCAGTTTAAGGGAGGGAATGTTGCTAAAGCTTAGATGGTGACTCAACATTTCTGTTTTTTATTCTGTTAGTCTGTTAATAACGGTTCCTAGAAATCAGGGATTAAACTACTCCTTCCATATTCTGTTATTTATGTTGCTCTCTGTATGGCTATATATATAGTCACAATGATGATGAATAAAGAGAGATTTTTGCTCTTGAAATACAAAGGTTCAACAGGCTTTACTTATAACAGGTTTGAAGTTCATTGTTTAAGGTATCGAGTCATTAACCTGATCAAAATCCAACAAAGTCAAAAGTTGACTTTAATAAAAGAAAACAAATTGTTTAGATTAAAAGTGTTTTTTTTTATGAACTAAAAAACATTTCTCAATAATTATGAAATATTTTAGTTTTAATACTAGATTATTTTCTGCCCTAAGCTGTGGATTGGATCAATTTTTTAAAAAAATATTTAAATGTTATTAATGTGTTTTATAGGAAAAAAAAAATATAATTCTATAAGGATTGGCCTAATGTGACTTGGTTTATTTGATAAATTCAAAGACAAACATGACAACCAATAAAAATATACTTTGACTAAAAAAATTAAGACGACATCTTTTTTTAAATATTGAAACAATAACATATTAGATAGTCTCGAATTAACTCGAGTTAATCTACCAAATCTACTACCCAAGTCATGAGACCCTGATAACCCAATAGAAAGCAAATAAAAATAAAATTATTAAATTCAATTCTCAATTGACCCAATATTGAAGGATGAAATTGAACCAAAATTCAACTAAAAAAATGAGTCAAGCCAACCTGGTTTAATCTGTCAAACATAGGTCATAAAACTGGGATAATCTCATAGAAAGCAAGCCCAAACAAATTATGAAGTTCAATTCTCAATCAACTCAATGTTGATGAATGAAATAAAAAAATCAATTAAAAAAAACAAAAAAAACTTGAGTCTACTCGGGTTAACTCTTTAAGCACTATTTTCGAGTCATGATGCTAAAATAACATAATAGAAAATAAACAAAATAAATCATGAAGTCTAATTCTCAATCAACCCAATATTAAATGATGAAATTAAAAAAAAATAATTAAAACAAACCAGGTCAATCGGGTTAACCTGTTAAACTCGTAATCTAAGTCATGAGAGTGTGATAGCTCAATAAAAAACAAATCTAGTATTAAAAAATAAAATTAAAAAAAAACATTAATTAAAAAAGCTATTAACTAATACTCTAAAAGGCATGGGGAAAGTACTGTAGCTTTCCCCACGCCACATGCTTTTTTTTTTTCATTTTTTGTTATGTTTGTTATATTTGTTTATTTTTTTCGTTTCCCCCCCTTTTTTTGGGCTTTACATGTTTTTTTTTGTTATTTTTCCAAGATTGTCTTCTTCTTCTTTTTTATTGTTTTTTGTTTTTGTGTTTTTTTCAAAATTATCTTTGTCGATTTTTTTTAATATTGAACTGGTTGAAAATTTAGTTTTGTAGTTTTTTTCTTTAAAACATTATGGATTACTACAATGTTTCCCTACATGGTTTTTTTTCCTTTTTTTCATGAACTTTTTTCTTCTTTCTTTTTTTCAAAATGATCTTTGTCAATTTTGCTTCGTAGTTTTTTTCTTTAAAACATTGTGGATTGTTACAATATTTCCCCACATGATTTTTGTTTTACTACAGTGTTTTCCCACATGTTTTTTTCCAAAATTATCTTTGTCGAATTGTTTTTTAATATTGAGCCAGTTGAGAATTCAGCTTTAACTTTTCCCACACGTTTTTTTTCCATTTTTTTTTGCTTTTTTTTTCCCAAAATTGTCTTTTTTTTTTTAATTTTTTGTGTTTTTATTTCAGAATTGTTTTTGTTGATTTTATTTTTTTAATATGGAGTTGATTGAAAATTTAGCTTTGTAGTTTTTTTTTTCATTTTTTATGATTTTTTTGTTTTTTTTTCCAGAATTGTCTTTGTTGATTTTTTTTATATATATTGAGCTGGTTGAAAATTTAGCTTCGTAGTTTTTTTCCTTAAAACACTGTGGATTGCTATAGTGTTTCCCCGCATGATTTTTTTTGTTATGATTTTTTTCAAAATTATCTTTATCGATTTTGTTATTTTTAATATTGAGCTGGTTGAGAATTACAACTGTAGATTTCCTCATAAAATACTATAGATTGCAATAATTTTTCTCTATATAATTATTTATTTATTTTTTCCACAAATCCAAATATGCCACAAGCTCGCGGTATCGGGCGGGCATGACAACTAGTTCATGTGAATATGTGAATAGTATATAAAGCAAAACTTTGTTCTCTTTTAATTTATAGTTAATTAATATTAATATATACTGTTCAAATAAGAGAAATTTGTTTATTTAAAAAAAAAGTGAGAATTAGTCATGTCCTCTTCCAACTTCACATATAATAACAATTAATATATTTATTCAAGTGGAATTTATAATAATAATAATAATTAGTCAGTTAAATTAACCCTCAAGTGACTCAAGAACTTAGCCAGGTCAGATGCCAGACTAGCTAGGCAAGGTCTAACAACTGATTAATAGCTAATGATAGTCATCGTTAAATGGATAATTTAAAAATCCAAGTGGGGAAGTTGGGGTCAGGTCGTGTAGGCTGTTGCGTTTCCACTTTCATTGTTTTGGATGGCTGCCACGTCAGGAAACAGAGAAAAACACTTTCTCTAAGACAACGTGGCAGTCAACGGATACATACTTCAAAATCCCCTTTGAAACGTCTCGTGTATTTGAATTATCACTGTCATTATCACCTTTTTTTGTCGGTCTCGTACGATCTAAAATAATAATCTGGTAAAACTTCCGCTATGACATCCTTCAAATGTTAAGTTACCGTTTGTTTTCGGTTAGGTTGTCTTTTTAAAATATATTTAAATTTTATTTTTATTTTAAATTATTTTTTAAGTTTTTTAAATTAATTTGATGTGTTGATATTAAAAATAAATTTTAAAAATAAAAAAAATATTATTTTCATATATTTCCAAATAAAAAACACTTTAAAAACTAACAACTATCATAATAAAAATATCCAGTACAATGGAGAAGACAAGGTTACACTTAAATATATTTTTTCATTTAATTAAAGTGATTACTTGTAACATTTATTTGAATATTGTGAAAATTATAATAGTTATGTACTATTTTTAATATTAATGAAATTATATAATAAAAAGTTGAAACAAAAGGTAAACTTACTATACATATAAACTCAATTTACCATTCACCATATGGTGTAATTATCGCTTGTGCTTTTTAAAAAAAAATCAATTGTCTTGTCTTTAGGGGCAATTCGGTCTTTGCACATGGTCCATAAGTTATAATGAAATGAAACTGACTGGGACAACTTAATCTTTTCACTTTGTTTGGCATAATGAGATTACTTAATTATCCTTTAAGAGAAAAAATAATAATGAACCGGCATCCAATGTTATTTTCATCATTTTCTTTTTAATAGTATGATGAAATGTCGGTAGTGCCCTTAAAAAAACAAAAAACAATTGATGAGCTACCAACCAGAGGCTATTTTGTATTTTCACTTTATTTTTTTTTTTGTTATATTTATGTTGGCTTAGAGGCAATTTAGTCTTTTGATAAATATAAAATATTAAAAAAAAAATTGATGTGTGGTATACGTCAATTGCTTCGATGTTTTTAGACAGCACGTCCAGAGACCTCAGGCGATCAACAACGTGCTTTCTTAGTATGGTTGGATCTGTGTCTTTGCGGATCCTCCATTCCACAGTAGTGTGCGTTGAATTCTTACCTCTGGTTTGGCGCGTGGCACCTCATAATTCCAAATCAGCCATTTAATTTATTTTTTTTAGATTTAATTCCTATTCTTTTAATTTCTATTTTTTATTTGAAATGGTTTGTATATTTTTTTCCTTTTTTTAAGCTAATATATTTTTTTTTAATTTCATCCTTCAATATTTATTTTTTTCTTAAATTTCATCTCCATTTTTTAATCGAACCCGCATTCAATTAAGACTCAGTCAAGGCTCAATCAGGAAAAGAATAAGGGAAAGAAAAAAAAGATAGATTGTCCAACCGGGTTAACTCATTGTGGTAATATCCATTACCCGAGTCATCGATTTCATAGGTTAGCATGAGTTAATATAGTGTATCGTCATCTTTTCATTTCTCCCCCAGGGTTTTTTGCGATTTAATCATTTAACAGTTCGTTGTTTCACATTTAAGCTAGGGTTAAATAGGGATTAAAATGATAGTGAGATTAGTTTTTTATATATATATAATCAAAACGCCATTTGAACAGTGCACCTAGTTTGCTCTTGGTTCGTTAGGTTGAATAAGCCACACCAATATTTCTTTCATTTATTAACACATATAATGATTGATTAATTTTATCTGATATATTGGTCAAGTTTTTAGTTCTCATTTCAGATATTTTATCGCATGTATAAAAAAATAGCAATGCTTACATTTTTTTAATGCAGTAGCTGGGTTTTGATCTGGCTCGAGTGAAGTGCATGCCCTAAACCTAGTTTTCTTCTATAAAAGACGATTATTATATTTTTTTTCTTTTTTTTAAGCTAACATATTTTTTTAGTTTCATCATTCAATATTTATTTATTTTTAAAATTTCATCTCCATTTTTTAATCGAACCCGCGGTCAATTAAGACTTAGTCAAGGCTCAATCAGGAAAAGAATAAGGGAAAGAAAAAAAAAGATAGATTGTCCAACCGGGTTAACTCATTGTGGTAATATCCATTACCCGAGTCATTGATTTCATAGGTTAGCATGGGTTAATATAGTGTATCGTCATCTTTTCATTTCTCCCCCAAGGTTTTTTGCGATTTAATCATTTAACAGTTCGTTGTTTCACATTTAAGCTAGGGTTAAATAGGGGTTAAAATGATAGCAAAATTAGTTTTTTTTTTTTATAATCAAAACGCCATTTGAATAGTGCACCCAGTTTGCTCTTGGTTCATTAGGTCGAATAAGTCACACCAATATTTCTTTCATTTATTAACACATATAATGGTTGATTAATTTTTTCTGATATATTGGTCAAGTTTTTAGTTCTCATTTCAGATATTTTATCGCATGTATAAAAAAATAGCAATGCTCACATTTTTTTAATGCAGTAACTGGGTTTTGATCTGGCTCGAGTGAAGTGCATGCTCTTAACCTAGTTTTCTTCTATAAAAGATGATTATATAATAAAAGCAAGAGTTAAATTTTGATATGCATATACAAGATTTGATTTTAAAAGTGTTAAGTTTTTTTTTTTAAAAAAACATGGTTAATGAGCATAAGGTCAAATTAAAAATGTGATCCATTCACTCTTAGAGTTAAAATTTTATTGGAAATTATTCTAGAATAAAAGTATTTTGATATAAAACATTAAGTTGATTAAAATAAATTGTAGATGATAAGAAATTAATTTCAAATAATAATTGATTCACATGTTTTGTAAACTCAAGAACCCTTACTCCACATTAAAACATTACAAGATTTTATTATAGCTTATATAATAAAAAGTTAAAGAGTTAAAAATGATTCTTAACACCAAAGTTAAAGAGTTAAGAATTTTAGGGTTTGAGAAATTTTAAAAAAGACATGTCAATGTTAGAAATAAAGTGTTAATTATGTGTATAATTTGTATTTTCTTCTATATTATGTGCAAGTATAATTTTATTTTTTATTTTTTTTGAAATTTTTATTTGATCTCATATGTAAAATATAATTTCTCAAGTTACAATGAAAAAAAAAAGCATGATAAAACTCTTAAAATGTTTATATATATATATATATATATATATATATATGATTTACCTAAGTAATAAAGTATCACTACTTATACTAATTTTGGGGACTGTAATTCTTTTTTTTACATCAAATTTCCTCAATTATTTATTTATTTATTATTATTATTATAAATTTAAAGTACTTTAAAATATCTTTTTTTAATAAAACAGTGGAATTAAAAAAGAAAAATTATTTCTATTATCCTATAATTTATTTAAAATTACACTTTCCTATTAAATTTTAAAAAATAGAGCTTGTATCTTAAACTTTATACCCGTATTGATACTTAACATAAAAAAGAAATCAACAAAAAATATCTAATTATTTATAAAATTATCATAATATTCTATTTAATGACTAAAACACCATTATATATTGAATATTACAACTTTACTCTCATATTAAAAAAAAAAAAAACCTAATCATAAAGAACTTTTATCAAACATGTGGAATGCAAATCTATAGAGGTTGCCATCTACCACAACTCAATTTGACATGACATTCTATGCTTGAGTTTCACTTGTCTTCCCTTCCCCGCTTTGTACCCCTGAGAACAAGTTTCTCAACATATCGAGTGACTATGCTAGCATGTGGTTCATTCTCCTTTTCATCTCAATTTTTGCTACTAGAATACTTGAGCTTAGATGGAGTGGGGTTGGTATTGAAGACTGGCGGAGGAATGACCAATTCCGAGTGAATGGTAGCACATCAGCTCATCTCTTTGTCGTCTTTCAAGGGCTTTTGAGAGTGCTTGCATGTATTGATACCAGCGTCACTGCCACTTCAAAGCATCTGACGAGGAGGGGGACTTTGCATAGGTTTATGTGTTCATATGGACTTCTCTTCTCATCCCTCCAACCATTGTCATTTCCCTTCCCCATTTTCTCCACCATTTTATTTAATCTCCTGATCTAAATCATGATTGTCAATTCTATTTCAATAAATATTTTATTTTATCAATTAAAATAAAATGTTTTAGTTTCAAAGTATTTTGGCGTGCCATTTCAGAATTGTATTGTTCATATATATATATATATATAATTCAACAAACATAATTTAAATTCAAGATAAATTAATTATAAATTATACAATACAAACACAATGTCAAACAAATATAATTTTAAAATTTAAAATATTCCTAAATAGTCAAGATTAAATAGAACTTTAACTTAAAGTAATTCAACTTAAACGAAATACCAAAATATTATAAAAGTACAATGTTTTAACATAAAAAGAAACATAAATCAAACTCAAACTTTTCACTTCTAAAAAATAAAGGGAAGTCACACAAGCCATTCACGTCAAAACATTACGGCAATTAATTCTTGAACGAAGGTAGATGAAATTGGAATTTGAGTGTCACATTTAGGTTAACACACGAACACCACCTAATTAGTATTTTTTTTAACCCTTAATTAAACTATAAGTTTTGTTTGTCACCCCTTTAAATTCCCTTCAGTTTACTCATTCAATATAATGAGGAGGTCATGCTTTTCTTAAGGATAATAAAAAATAGCCCAGTGCTTTTTATATTATAATCGTATTGCAAAATATATTTTTATTGTGATATTAATGGAGAATAATCTCTTAACATTTTATAAAAAAGATGTGCAACTCATGTTTTATTCAACGAAAGAAATGGAAGGAAAATAATAAATATTGGTGTCAATGAAGGTTTGTTAGGAGAGGGGAGTTCAATGAAGATGAATTTGTCCTTTAGCCATGCTAAAAAAATAGATTAGGGTCCATAAATTTATTATTATTGTTGTTGTTTTGTTTGATTTTTTATTTTTAGATTGATTAAAGATTGTTTTGTAGTTGAAAATGGAGTTATTAATATTTATATGGTATTTTTAGGATTTGTTTTGGTTAAAATAAGTTGAAGTTTGTGTTTGATTGAATGACTTTTCAAGTCCGAAACGAAATATGTGAAATGAAATCAGAACATTCCAGCCGAAATTTATCCGGAAAATCCAAAACGGACCGAGATTTAAAATGAGATGAAAATTATTTTGTTTTGTAAATTGGTATGAAATGTTTGGGTAATTTCGAATGAAACGGAACAGAATTGACAATCTTGATCTAAATCTCAAACCCAGATCCTACCAAATGCCCAAATGTCAAGAACATACAAAACGGAATTAAAAAGTCTATGCAAAAGCAATCCATTCTATCTTGTTCACTATGAAGATCCTCTAAAAAAACCCAAGTTTACAAAAACCAAGCAAAACCAGTTCTTAAAGCTCTTTATTGCTCTTAAATCTTCTGGAAATCATCATATAGAGGTGTTTACCATATGTTATGTCCAGATTTTTTTATGAAGAGAAAGCAAGACATAATTGGTGTGGTATAACCAAAGTTTTTAAACCCGACCCGGTCCAAAGCCAGGGTTCTGGGTTTTGACCGGGTCGGTCAGGTCAATTTCTATTTTAAAAAAAATTCAAAACGACGTCGTTTTAGTAAAAAAAATAAAAAAATCAACGAGTTGCAACCGAGTTTTTGATCGGGTTTTGCCGGGTCACCCGGGTCGTCGGGTCAACCTGCCGAGTCGACTGTGTCACACCAGGTCATGGCTTATCCTATTTTTTCATCAACCCGACCCGGTTCCAGCCCCGGGTCGATCAAGTCCCGGATCGACCTGCCGGGCCGGGCCAGGTTTCAAAACTATGGGTATAACCACTGTAATGTCGAGATTGGAAGAGATTGTCTGCACCTGGAAAAGAAATGATTTGTTGTTTGTGTCTAAGTTGGTTGTAATATATACATTGGGGTAATTTTGTCTTTTTAATAAATTTAATGTTAACTGTAATTTCTAGAACTCGGTAAAGAAATATAATTTTGACCAAGTTTTTATACGATATTAGGGTAGTTTTCTCAGTAAAAAAATCAAATTTACCGGCAGTGAAAGGTAAAAAGAAAAAAAGAGGAAGAAAAGAAGTACAGTAAATTCGAAAGGGTAAAAGTAGAGGGTAGAGGAACAAAAATGTAAATAAGATGTTTCAGGTGGTGGGGTCTCGCGTGGGAAATCAAAAGGGATAGAGGCGAACAGAGGAGGGAGGCCAACGCTACAGTAGAATTCAGAATCAGCCGCAAACACACACACACACACAGGAGGCGGATTCATGTCGTTTCTTGTTCGGAAAAAAGCAAAGAAGATATAGCTTCAGAATCAATTAAAAAAAGAAGAGAAAGAGTAGGTGTGTTTACTCTCAACTTCTTACTTGAAATTCCTTTTCGATTTCTGTTTTTTTCTCATACAGTGAAGAATTTGTTGTTACAGATTTATCTCCACCTTCTATTTTTTTATATATTTCTGATAAATTGAACGGCATGTCTCCTGTTTCTTTCTACCGACATGTCTTTCGTTGGGCCTGACCGGCGATGTCGTTCATTCAACCGGAACAACGACAACCGGTGGTCAGGCAGTCAGTCTTGGGTATGACATGTCTTTCGACACTCAATTTGGAGGAATTGAACCGGAATTTGTTAGCTAGGGTTTTGATTTTATGGTTTGTAAACAAAAATTTATGATCCTTGTCCAATCGGAATGCATTGCCTTAACTGAGCTTTTAATCAATTATAGAGGTAGCAAGTGATGGAAGTAGCAACTCCAAATATTACTTTCGATGAAGAAGATTCGCAAATTCAAATTTCTTCTCTACGTAATGACCCCGGTCCCTTCGATCCCTCTGTACTCTATGATCAGGACGAGCATATATCATCGGCTGTTTGGGAAGGACTGGTATAGCTCACTGTTTTTTTTTTTTTAATGGTTGTGCAGAAGTTAAATTGCTGTCATTAAGTTGTGATAATTTGTTGAATTTAATAAATAGGAGCGTGGTGCGCTTAGATGCCACGAGCATACGTCAAAGCTTGAAGAGTGGAAGTTAACAGGGAAGCAACTAGAGTTGGTTGAGAAAGCTGGGTTTAAGTATTTTAGAAAGATTGAAGCATTTAGTTTAGATAATCAGCTGATTTCTGCTTTGGTTGAAAGATGGAGAAAGGAAACTAATACATTCCATCTACCTGGTGGGGAAATGACCATAACTTTGGATGAGGTTGCACTCAATCTTGGACTAGCAATTGATGGGGAGCCCGTTGTAGCTGTAGAGTTAGAAGATTCTTCTGCCATACCCATTTGTGAGAAACTCTTGGGAAAGAAACCAACTTCGAGTGATCGAAGGGGTGGATTCTTGAAGCTATCTTGGTTGAAGGATTCCTTTTCACACTGTCCAGATGTTGCTCCTCTTGAACAGGTTGAGCAGTGTACTCGAGCTTATCTTCTATATCTTGTAGGGAGTACCATTTTTTCTACAACTAGTGGAAACACAGTTCCTGTCATCTTCCTGCCTCTATTTGAGGATTTTGACAAAGCAGGGAAGTATGCATGGGGTGCCGCAGCATTGGCCTTTCTGTATAGAGCACTTGGCAATGCCACTAGTAAATCTCAAAGCACGATCAGTGGTTGTTTGACACTGCTCCAGGTTGCTTACATTTTTTATTTTTTTCATTTCTCCTTCTGATATCTTTTGGGCAAAATAGCAGATCTCTTACCACATTACATTATAAAGGCTTCTGGTTGGAATGCTGATTTTCTTTTTTCACCATTCTATCTAGTGTTGGAGTTACTGGCATCTAAATATTGGTCGCCCAAAACTCAATCAAGGACAAGCCCATGATACCTTTCCACTTGCACTTCGTTGGAAGCAAAAACTAAGTGGTCTACGATCAAAATGTGATGTGGTTCAGTACCGTAAGGCACTGGACTCTCTCCAACCATGTGATGTAAGTTTCTAATTTGTTGTTCCAGTTGTACTTGCCATGCTTCAAGTTGATGGTTCATTGGTCTCATACATGCCAGGTTGAATGGCAACCTTACCATGATATGGATGAGATTGTGCCAGAAGATATCAAGGACACTTTGATTCTGGGCAGATCAAGGACAACTTTGATTTGCTTGGACAAGGCAGAAAAGCACCTTCCAGATCGCTGCGTGAGGCAATTTGGCTTTAATCAACCAATCCCACAAGAAGTGCCACAATGGAAGGGAATTGATGGTGAGGCAGACCAGTCGAAAAGCATTGCTTCAAGTTGTGAGGATTGGTCAAAGCATCGAGATCAAATTGTAGAAGGTGATGATAGAGTTGATGACAGCGAATACTTACTGTGGTACTCCAACATTACCAGAAAATTTGTGGGAAGGCATACATCTTTGGAATCTATGTTTCGTCAAACAGTAACTCCCTTGATACCTTTCTTTCTGACTCCTTGTGTTGGGATTTGTGAAGGCAATGAGATTTATAATGTTCAACCATCTCTTTCTTCGATTTATAATGTTCAACCATCTCTTTCTTTCTTTTTTCACAGGTTGCTGGCATGACAAAAATGCTGGAGCTAGCAAAGACACTATCAAGAGATGATATGTTTCTCGTAAACCAGAAGGCTGTTGAGAATATTAAGAACATTTTGAGTGAGAGTTTGAAGAACCCGTTTTCGAATTCAAAAGGTAAGTTACCAACAAAAGGTAGCAAGAAGCGAAAGCTAATAGATATCTAGTTGGTGTGGAAATTTCGTAGTAGAAGATGTTTAGTACAGGCCTAGAAAACTCCAGGAATCATTGCATTTTGTTTAACAGGCTTCTTGTTTACTATATTGAAGATCCCAGATATTATCCTTGCGTGTGTATCGCATTATTGCTTGGAACTATTTGGAAACGTGTTCACAATTAATCAGTCCTAACATCAATAGTTGGCCACTTCCAGTATTTCTTTAGGTGTTTTAAACGAATAAGTTTCTAACAATCTTTTATATCGTCCCTGTCGTGATTGGCCATCCACCCTGCATATTTGTGGGACACGTCCCTCGTGATAAGTTTTCTTTTAGATCTTTCACCTTTTTCATCATTGATGGTTCAATTCTGTTATTTCATATAGCCCCTCTTGCTTTTGATTCACTTTTACTTGAAATGGTTGACGAACTTGATTAAAAGGTGATTATGAGAATTAACAGGGCATAAAATTGATTTCAGGAATTGGCTTTGGTCATTTACTTAACGCCCACCCTGCTGTCCAGCCCATCCTCCGAGACCATGGCATGCAAATCAATCTTCTATAAGTAATAATAAAAAAAGTTTACTTCAATAAATCCCTCCAAATATGGTTTAATATAATATCAGCCATTTCCCCCCCTTTTGGTTGTGCATAAATATTTTCTTGTTTGGTTTAAACAGGATCGTGTACAGCAGTCTTTTGGATTTGCAGTGCGTATTCTAAATTCCAGCAAACATAAGGCATTTCAGGTCTGCCAGTTCCTTGCGGCACCCAACACTTCCCAGCTATTTCACCAAACTTTCTCAATGATTTAGGGTTAATGCGACCCACCAGTAGAGGATTGATAATTCTTTCAAGCTACCCTTTTTACAAAACATCCCCCTCTCAGCCAAGTTTATTTCCTACCTCTGCTGAGAGTTTCTAGTAAGAGATCGAGTACAAAACACTTTAAAACAAGAACCACACCAAAAGAATACACATCAGATTTGAAATATTCAAGATCAAGATAACCTGAGCTACCTTTCATACCAATGCTTATATGGTCAGGATCAAGCATTCTTAATTTAGAAAGACCGAATGTGAACTTAACATCACGGTGAAAAATGTTTTCAAATACGAAGAAAAGTGTGTGTTTGTATATACAGGATCAAGCATTTTTAATTTAGAAAGACCGAAATCAACATCTTCCACCTTCTAATGTTCATCAAGCAAGATGTTTGTGAACTTAACATCACGGTGAAAACATTTTTCAGATACAAAGAAAAGTGTGTGTATATCAAAATAACTAAATATTTTGCTTTAAATTCAAAAACTAAATATTTAATCTTAACTGTACAATCCGTATAAGATCTACAAGAATCAACACTACCTCTCAAGTCAGTTCATAAATGTCACATATTCCCATCTTGTTTAAAAACTTTAAAAACACTTGATTTGAAACTGTTTTGGTGAAAATATTGGCCAATCAATCCATAAATCTAACTAATCTTAGAAAAATCCATAATTTTTTTATCCAACTTCTCTTTAATGAAGAATTTATCTACCTCTACATGTTTCATATGATCATACTGAACTAGATTATAAATAATATCCATGCTGCTTTATTATCACAATATAGTCAAATCAGTTACCTTGATGGATAACCTAAATTCTATTGTGGAAGTCTTAACCACAACGCTTCA
>Ga0307518_10001748_pt1 | contig 16039 bp, 11 predicted proteins | sample 25_EM_MG_FD_203889 | JGI IMG/M metagenome (GOLD analysis project Ga0307518, IMG submission 203889) | Populus trichocarpa ectomycorrhiza microbial communities from riparian zone in the Pacific Northwest, United States - 25_EM | ecosystem: Host-associated > Plants > Roots > Unclassified | place...
TAAAACTTGGCTGTTCTTTGTCTCGGACCAGGTTTACTTCACGGTTTCGTAACTAATTCCAGTGTTAAAAATTCTCCTAGGAATTGAATCATTGTTTCTGTCACTTCTTTTATGCTTGTTGTTTTGGTGTTTTTGAGCAGATTGTAGCTTACTTGATGGTTACATCCGGGACTGCAGTCTTAGAGATATTATACTTGGCTTACAATGGTGATAGAGAAGTCTCATGGAGTGAAGCCTGCACTTCTTATGGGAAGTTTTGCTATAGAATGAAGCTGGCTGTGATTCTCCATGCTTTGGCTCTTTCCTGCTCTATTATTTTAGCTGTAATCTCGGCTTATAGAGCTTTTAGCATATTTGAACCTCCTCTTGTTCCTTCTAAAGTAGTTGAAGAAGATAGAGCTTAAATGGCTTTTTTTTTTTAATGGTCATGTTGTTGATCTGTTTATGTAATTGAATAGGGTTCCGTCGCAGACAATCTACGCTTTTCAGTTAAATAACATGGATATGAAAGCCATGGATAAATTTGCTATTTGTTTTCCCTTACCGTCTTTGCTTTCAAAATGGTAATTAAACATTTGTGTTCATATGCCGAATAAGCGTTGGGTTGGCCTATTAAAAAATAATGATTTTTTTTAAAAAAATTTATGTTTAACTATTTCTTGAATATATTAATTATTTTTTTATTTTCTGATCGTATGGAAGGGACAAAAGAAACATCTTATTATTTTTTCAACAATTTATGATTTTTAATGGACCTCTCAGTAGAATTTGAAATTAGATGAAGTTCTGACCATCTGTCAGAGAAAAAAGAACGAATGGATCTTGTAGGATTCCTAAGAAATTCTTCAATTTCTTTCGAAAGTAGATGATTATTCATCTCCTTTGCACCTTTCTTGAATAGCCGGGACATTGAGGAATATTCAGAAAAGCATTTAGAGAATCGGTCTGATTCTATCTCTGTTCGTTTCGTTTGAAGAAAAAAAGGATTCCAAAGAATCGATCTTTTTTTTAGTTGTTGAATCTCTTTTTGATTGATCAATGTGTGATATTCTGAATCCTCATTACTAATGAAATCGAAATGATCTCTGGATTAATCAAAAGATCCCTTTAATTGGCTAAAATTCTTTAACGAAACTAAATCTTTTAGAATCATATTGAATATTTCACGATATCATACGTGTCTTGCTAAAAAAGATTGGAATTGTAATTAACCAATTTCTATCTTTTTAAAATAAAAAAAATACTTAAAAAAAACCAAAAACAAAAACAAACGGAGGACTACTAAACAAAAGAAAAAATGTGTGGTGGGAACAAGTGTGAATGCTGCGCCAACACAAATCCCTCAAACAAGATAAAGTGAAAAGATTCTTGCTTAAAAAATAAAAAGATAACACCGCCATGGCCCATTTTACCTAACCTAGAAAGAAATCTGCCTTGTAGCCTCTTTTCCACTGACGTCGACGCCAGAGGCAGACCTGCTGGAGAAAATCTTTCACGATTCCTTATTGCGACACGTGTAGTCTTCGCTACATTAAACACAATCCAACAAAGTCTTCATTTCATGCACTAAAAATATCACGGAAAAAACAAGTTCGATTTGGCATCATTTTGTTTTTTTTTTTCATGCGGGCATCACTCCAGTCATAAATAAACTTGATAACACCCCTAATTTTTTTTTTATCAATAATATCTGGATTAAGTTTTTATGTGTTTTAAACTTGAATATACAGAAATTGCAATATTATTTATATACCAATTGAAACAAAAAGAAATTCAGATAATTTAAAAAATAATCCTTTCTAGATTTAAAGTGTTCAGGAGAATGAAAGAACAAATCTCTGGAGACACAGATCTATGATTGGGCTTGGGCTTGGGCTTGGGCTTGGCATCATTTCATTGCAGTAAAAACTATAAAGCATAAAAGTAAATGAAAAACTGGCTCGATTCACAGTCGAAGCGTCCATATAAGGCTGCTACTGAACTCTTCTCAAAAGCAAACAGCGATCCACTAAAGGCCCGGACTCTGACCCACTGAAATGAGCTAGGCCCATCTGTGAATAATTTCACAGCCCAGACAAATAACACTCGTGCCGAGTCCAACTTTACCTTCTTCCCCAGCCCCACTAAAGGCTAGCTAATCAAACCGCCAAAGTTACAAACGTTAAACCCTTCGAAAAAAACCCTAAGAACTCCATTTCTCCATGTAATTCTCTGCTTACAGAGACAGAGACAGATTGTAAGGTAGCTAAAGAGGAAAACGATGAAAAACCTGAAGCTATACGGGGAGATTTCTCAGAATCTGGAATTACAATCGCCACAAGAAGTTATCCTCTTCTCCGCTTTCGATATCGAACGCAACCGCCTCTTCTTCGCTTCTTCGGCCAATATCATTTACACAGCTCACCTTTCTTCTTTCCAGGTATTTCCTCTCTCAATCCTTTTATTTGCACTCTGCACCCACAAATTTGTAATTTTACGTGTCTATTTATTTGTGTAACAGAATGGAAAATCAAAAGGCTTGCTATTACCGTCGGAGATTAATCAAATTGAATTGGAAGACGGAGACTTAATCACTGCATTTGATTACCTGATGGAGAAAGAAGCCTTAATTATTGGAACTGAAAATGGACTTTTATTATTGCATAATATTGATGATAATTCTACTGAAATCGTCGGTCAAGTTGAAGGCGGGGTTAAGTGTATCTCGCCGAGTCCCGATGGAGATTTGCTTGCTATTCTTACTGGTTTCAGACAAGTGTTAGTTATGACTCATGATTGGGATTTGTTGTATGAAATCGCGGTTGAGGAGAAGGAAAATTACGGTGATGGTCTTGACGTACGTAAGGGCCAACCTTTCTCTCTTGTTACTTTAGTATGTATTCTTGTTGTTTGGTTTAAGTTTATTTTGCAAAATGCGATAGTGTTAATTTGTGTATAATATCGTTAGATTGATTTGGAATGTTTTATTGATTGGTTGTATTATGGATTTTAGGTGAATTGGATGGAAAGAATATGTTTGGGAGTTTTATTTCATGGCGAGGTGATGGGAAATATTTTGCTACGATAAGTGAAGCGAGTGAATCTTCTGCCTTGCTTAAGAAGATTAAGGTTTGGGAACGGGATTCGGGTGCATTGCATTCCACGTCAGATTCTAAGGTATTTATGGGGGCGGTTTTGGAATGGATGCCAAGTGGAGCGAAAATTGCTGCTGTGTATGATAGAAAAGTGGAGAATAGGTGTCCTGATATTGCTTTCTATGAGAGGAATGGGTTGGTGAGGAGTTCTTTTAGTATTAAAGAAGCAGTTGATGCAACAGTTGAAAGTCTTAAGTGGAATTGTGGTTCGGATCTTGTTGCATCTGTTGTTAGATGTGAGAAATATGATGCTGTTAAGCTCTGGTTTTTGAGCAACAACCATTGGTATTTGAAACATGAAGTTAGATACTCGAGACAGGATGGAGTTAGGCTCATGTGGGATCCAGTAAAGCCACTACAGTTGATTTGTTGGACTTTTGGAGGCCAGATCACAATTTACAACTTCACCTGGATTTCTGCTGTGACAGAGAACTCGACAGCATTGGTCATTGATGACTCCAAAATACTTGTAACTCCACTTTCTTTATCCCTGATGCCACCTCCCCTTCATTTATTCAGCCTCAAATTTCCAAGTGCAGTGAGGGACCTGGCTTTATATTCCAATAATTCTAAGAATAGAGTAGCTGCATTTTTATCAGATGGCTCTTTGGGTGTTGTAGAACTTCCTGACCCAGATACATGGGAGGATCTTGAAGAAAAAGAATTTACTGTTGAAGCTTCTATTTCTGAGACAGGTTTTGGATCCTTTGTGAACCTTGCATGGCTGGATTCACACATATTACTTGCTGTTTCTCATTATGGCTTCTCTCATAGTAATTGTGCATCCCACAGTTCAATGGGCGAGGATGGACTTAGTGGTTTTTGTTTGCAGGAAATTGAACTTTTGTGTTCCGAGGATCATGTACCAAGTTTGGTAACAGGATCAGGCTGGCATGCAAAGATTTCCCATAGAAATTATTTGGAAGGGCTTGTGATTGGCATTGCTCCTAATCCTGCCAAGAAACGTTCAGCTTTTGTTCAGTTTGACGGTGGAAATGTTGTTGAGTACACTTCAATGTTGGGCTTGGCTGTTACTGGAGGTTCAACAAAACATGATGATATGAGCTTTTCATCATCTTGCCCTTGGATGAGTGTGGCTAAGGCCAGTGACAGTGGGTCATTAAAGCCCTTGCTTTTTGGTCTTGATGACATTGGGAGGCTGCATTTTGGTGGGAAAGTACTATGCAACAACTGCAGTAGTTTCTCATGCTACTCAAATTTGGCTGACCAAGTAGTCACTCATTTGATACTTTCAACCAAACAAGACTTTCTCTTTGTTGTGGAAATCGGTGATATACTGCATGGAGAAATAGAGTTAAAATACGAGAACTTTGTCCACACCGGTAACAGAAGAAAAGAAGAAAATATGAACTTCATAAATATTTGGGAAAGAGGTGCCAAAATTATTGGTGTCCTGCATGGTGATGATGCTGCTGTTATTATACAGACAACTCGGGGAAATCTGGAAAGCATTCACCCTAGAAAGCTGGTTCTTGCTTCAATTGTCAATGCTTTGATCCAAAGGCGTTTTAGGGATGCACTGCTGTTGGTCAGAAGGCATAGAATAGATTTCAATGTTATCGTTGACTATTGTGGATGGCAAACTTTTCTTCAGTCAGCTTCAGAATTTGTCAAACAGGTTAACAATTTGAGCTATATAACCGAGTTCATTTGTTCCATAAAGAATGAAAACATTATGGAAACCCTATACAAAAATTATATCTCTACACCCTGCCAAAACAGAGCTGGAGATGTTCAAGCTAAGGATGTCATGAGCTTTGATAGTTCCAGCAAGGTTTCTTCTCTCCTCCTGGCAATAAGGAAGGCTCTTGAGGAACAAGTCACCGAAAGCCCTGCAAGGGAGCTTTGCATTCTAACCACTCTAGCTCGCAGTGATCCTCCTATGCTCGAAGAAGCTTTGAAAAGAATCAAAGTTATTCGTGAAATGGAATTATTAGGTTCAAGTGACCCTAGGAGAAACTCTTATCCATCTGCTGAAGAAGCTCTGAAGCATCTGTTGTGGTTATCTGATTCCGATGCTGTATTTGAAGCTGCCTTAGGACTTTATGATTTGAACCTTGCAGCTATTGTGGCAGTGAACTCTCAAAGAGACCCAAAGGAATTTCTTCCTTATCTACAAGAATTAGAACGCATGCCAAGCCTCGTAATGTGCTACAATATTGACCTTCGGTTACACCGGTACGAGAAGGCTCTCAGACACATTGTTTCCGCTGGTGATGCATATTATTCAGATTGTATGAACCTCATGAACAAAAATCCTCAATTATTTCCTCTTGGCCTTCAAATGATCACTGATCCTGCAAAGAAAATGCAGGTCCTTGAGGCCTGGGGCGATCATCTTAGTGATGAAAAATGCTTTGAGGATGCCGCGATAACTTATCTGTGTTGTTCCAGTTTGGAAAATGCCTTGAAGGCATATCGCGCTTGTGGTGATTGGAGTGGGGTGCTTACTGTTGCTGGGCTCCTTAAACTGGAAAAGGACGAGTTAATGCAACTTGCTCATGATCTTTGTGAAGAGCTCCAAGCACTTGGTAAACCAGGAGAAGCTGCCAAAATTGCTCTGGAGTATTGTGGAGATGTTAACAGTGGGATTAATTTATTAATTAGTGCAAGGGACTGGGAGGAGGCTTTGAGGGTTGCTTTCATGCATAGGCAAGAGGATCTGGTATTGGAAGTGAAGAATGCAGCTTTAGATTGTGCAAGCACACTAATCAGTGAACACAAGGAAGGCTTGGAGAAGGTAGGGAAGTACTTGACTCGCTATTTAGCTGTTCGACAGAGAAGATTACTTCTGGCAGCAAAGCTTCAGTCAGAGGAACGGTCAATAAATGATCTGGATGATGATACTGTTTCAGAAGCTAGCAGTAACTTCAGTGGCATGAGTGCCTACACCACAGGGTATCTCTTTCTGAACTTTGTGTCTTACTAATTTAGTGGTTCAAAGCCTTATTTATTGGCTGTAATTCAGATGCATGCACTTTGCTACAATCCTATGATTTTCATGCCCACGAATATTATGATAGTTCACCTTAAGTTAATTTTCTTCAGAAAAAACATTTCACGTCAATTTATAAACAGCAAAATGTTAGAATTGGTGGCAGAGCATGTAGTTTCATTGTGTCCTTGTCATATTTATCTGTCATATCTGTTATTCAACTTTTCTTCTTGCATTTGAGTGGTTTCAACCTAGCTTTCCTGGAAACTTTTTGTCTTGCCTGTTCTGCTTGTCTCTGTCGAATTGCCATTTTAGATTTTTAATGCAACTGCTCTATTTTGTCTCTCTCGCAACCTCTTGTTTGAACTAGTCTTGAAGCTACATTAGTTTAGCGTGATCAATTTATCCCAACTGGCATGCCAAGTTACTTGTTTTTCTACTTAGTTTCTCATGCATCCAAATGATTCTGGTTTTGCCAATCCAAGTCGCTTCATGTGGTTGCTTTATCTCATGAACAGAACAAGGAAGGGCTCTGCTGCTTCTGTAACCTCCAGTGTCACTAGCAAGGCAAGAGACATGAGGCGTCAGCGGAAGAGAGGAAAAATTCGCCCTGGCAGGTATGCATCTTCATTCTTAATTCCCAGATTCCTTTCCCTCTTATCTTATTCAAGAGCCCTTGCATGAAATATTTCTTGACATTGTAGCCCTGATGAGGAGTTAGCACTGGTAGAGCATTTGAAAGGCATGTCTCTAACAGCTGGAGCAAAGAATGAGCTTAGATCTTTATTGTTTACCCTTGTGAAGCTTGGTGGTGAAGAAATAGCAAGAAAGCTACAATTGGCTGGAGAGAATTTTCAACTTACTCAGATGGCAGCAGTCAAACTAGCAGAAGATACAATTTCTACTGATATCATAAATGAGAAGGCACACACTTTGGAGCATTACATTCGGAAAATGAGAAGTGAACTGCCAAATTTGGATTATTTTTCTTGGCGATCTAAAGTTTTCATTTCTCCTTGAGAGGTAAGTATTTTAAATGCCCCAACAATACCTATGAGCTTATGGTTAGATATACGTGGATTTGCTCCTCTGTGTGGCTACCTTGTAGACGAGGCGTGCAAGTGTATAGTGAATCGATGGTTTTAACCAAAATTGATGCTCGACTCCTGCAACTATGCCCTTTATGCAGCTGATATAATTAAATTAACATGTGTCAAATGTATATCTACATATTTTACTCTAAATCATGCATACCTTGCTTTCTTATCGATAATGGGTTATATCTCATAATTAAACATGATTTCATCACAACTTAACCTACCCTGTTGGTACAGGTGCTATTATTGCTGGCCATGTAGTTCCAAAATCCGAATGGTGGTCCTGTATGCTTGCTTGTGAGGAATCGGTGGTGAAGATCGTTTTGGAGGGAGGAATACCGAAGAATTAGGCGGATTGTTTTCCTGGAAGTTTATAAATAATTTCGTTCTTGGCTTTGTGTCAGCTGCTTAATGTGCTTTCGTTGCAGCTGGGCTCGGCCGTGTTTGTGTTTGTTTTTGATGTATCATTTTATTACTAGTGGCTAGTAGCTGAGTAGTTTTCATTTTACTGTGACTAGTGTTTTTATTTTATGAGTAGCTATGAAAGCCTTCGTGGCTACTTCCTACTCTTGTGCTCGAGGATTTCCCCTTTAAACTAGTTAGTAGTTTGCTAGTCTTGAAGTGGGCTTAAAGCCTTAAAATTGAGATTTTGCTAGTCATGAATTTAGCACCGATCCAAACCCAAGTAGTCAGCAAGGAGTGATGTGCTCTGTTTTTGACATTTCATTGGTGCCAAGGGAATTGATTTGCAAAGATTAAGAAGCGACCCATCAGAAAGGCTGGAGCATGATGAAATATACCGACTTATGTTTTAATTTCTGCTCTGACTACAGAATTTATATTTTTTTAAGGACGAGTTGCATCCCTTGCTGGCTTTTTATGCGATTCTGTGAGGTCCACTCTACAACAAAAGACATAATCTGGTAGAAACATGATTGTTTTGCCATTGTTGCCGTTACACAACTGCACAGTCCACACATCTCCAGATGCTTGCTCTCAAAATCTCAGTTTCTACAACTTCACCACTCCTGGTGGCACCAAGAACCGACCGTGACAGTGATTGATAAAAAAAATTCAAAAAGCAGCACGCCAATTAAAAGACAGCGCCAGTAAGAAGACCGAGCTTGAATTGGAAAAGACAGGGACATAGCGACTGGCACACACCATCAAGCAAAAGCTACATGGGTAAATTTACTAGCCAAGCACACATCATCAAACTTCCAATGTCTGTCTGTCTTAGATAAAAGATTGAGGTTCATTTCTCCAAGGTGATAATATCTGACCATTCAACGCTTGGGGATACCACTCGGTGACCTCTTAATCCATAATCAAGGCTCAACATATAATTGAAATTATCACAATCATGCATGACTCTCTTTGGTTTATTCATTATGGACAATGAAATGGTACATAATTTAATTGAAAGTAGGGTAAAAGACTATTACGAGTGCAACATATAATAAAAGCCTTCAAAGAAATCAAACTGAACTATACCCCCACAGAACATCATATAACTGTATGCAAGTATCACACTGGAGGGGATACTCGCCCCATGAATCCACAAACATAACAGAAGAAGGCAAATTCTAGGTGCAGATATATAAACATTACACTTAATGAACCCAATGATATGGACCCCTTGCATGGTAGGCAATGTATTTTAATTCGAACGGCTTCTAATAACATCAAGCCCCATCTCTGTAGGATCAGTAGCTTGCAGCTCAATCTGAATACCATCTAATTCTCTCTTAAACCTGTCCTTGGAGCTTGCATAAATCATCTTGCTTCTCACCCTAGCCGTGTCAGGGCACCTTCATACATGTAAAAGCAATAGATGAAGCAAACAGACGAACAGAAATCAGACAAGAAAAAAGAAGAATGGTAACATAAGTGGTTGATAAATTCTATGAAAGGTAACCAATCACCATGCAATAAAAACAATCCTGCTCTTCTGGCAGTTCTCCTCTGTTACATAATCAAAGTCATAAACAGCATATCGACACTCATCAGCGGGCAGACTGGCAGAGAAATTTTCATAGCTATCAGCTGGTTCACCAAGCTTCTCCACAATCACCTGCTTTTGCTTCTCCTCAATCTTGAAAACAATGAAACGGTAAGTCCTTTTTGCCTTCAAATCCAAAAACCTCAGCTTGCAGTCATCATGCACAGCCATCCCAGATGCTGCGTTTGCCTGCAGATGGGATGAACAACTAGTAAGCAACACAGATATCTGCACCACAAGCTATTAAACTTTGCTACCTGCTTGATAAAGTACTATAGGTCAAAGTGTATTCCTGTGGGACCATCTATTTAAAAATGCAGCTGCTTTACAGCTTGAGACGTAGTTCATCAAAGAAAATGAATGCTTCATTGCACCTATAACTATTGACCAGGTTAAGCAATGCCCTACCCCTATATATATTAGGAATTGGTAATACTCACAAACCTTCCTCCTCTACATAAATTCCCACATTACACCTCATCTTTTTTTCATAGACAGATACTTCGAATCAATAACAATCATCAAAGTACAGTTCACAATGACGACAAAGTCCTAAAGAGAAATACACTTCTGATCAATTCCCAACTTCATTTCTAAGCTTTTATCACATCCTTCACAGTTAAGTAAACAAACCACCAGAACCTTCAATCTAAATCATCCATCCCACTTTTTCACGAGTTTTTCAATTTATCCCAAAAACTCCTGCTTTCAAATCCTATTTTATTCATCCAACCGAGAAGAGAAAAAAATATGAACCCAAATGCGAAAAAAGATTATATATATATATATATTCAGGAAATAATTTTTTTCTATAAAAAACCCAAAAAAGTCATTTCCCGACACAACTGCAGATATAGTAAAAACACAAAGTAAAAAAAAAAAAAAAACACAAAGTATCACCCGCTGCCAACTGAACCAAAAAACAAACTCTAAAATTAAATTAGAATATTACCCAAAAAAATTCCATCAACATCACAAACATCATAATCCAACACATATGAAAAAAGCCAAAATAATTATAAAAAAAAGAGAGAGAGAAGAATTCAGATCGGTGAACCAGTAAATAAAAAGAAAAATCAAACTTGTTATCTACCAATAAAATCATCAAATTACGAATTAAATTTCATAGATCAAGCACAAAACCAGCACCGATTTCACTAATCCACACTAAATCCCCAAACAGAAAAAAAAAAGTAAAAAAATTGAAATGATGAAGACACGTACAGTGAAACAGAGCAAAGAGTAATCCAAGTGCTTACCATTTTTTTCTCCTTTTGATTTGATAAAAATAACGGAAGCGAAACTAATGAGAGAAAATCTAGGGCCAAGAGAGAGGAGGGAGGGGGGGGCGAGGTGGAGGAGGTGATAAAGATAGACTTCTCTTCTTTTTCTTTTTTTTCTCTCTCCTTAAATTTTTTTTTTTTTCCACTTTTTTGTTTTTGTTGGGCTTGAAAAAATTTAAAGTTGTGGTGGCCTTTTTTCTTATTTCCTTTCTCCGACGTTTGGTATGTGTGTCTGTGGTGATTTTTTCACTAGTATTACCGTCACGGTCATTGATCGCTGGCGTTTTGCTCCATTGATATGGTGCCACGTTTTGGGATATGGTGGGAAAGAGTGCCGCGTCTTGGGCGGTGAAACTAGCGTTTATTGAGTCAGTACGACTACGTTTTATGCTGAGTTATGATGGACTGCTGTAGCCCATGTTTTATGGTTCTGTGATGGGCTTTGAGGCCCAAACCGACGAGTTTTGTCAAGATTAAGGGTTGGCCCCGTGTTTTTGGTCTTTAGAAATTTGAACTGAGCCTAGGCTAATAATAATAAAAATCCTGTTGAACAATAAAAAAAAAATTCAGACAATCAAAATTTATAAACTTCATGCATCTGAGATTGTGATCCAGAAAGAAAAAAGGGAATGCTGCTGCTATGAATTGATGGCCTCAAATTAATTGTGAATTGTGAGGGCAGCCCACTTGAATCGATCAATACCACATGTTCATGAAACTTTGACAAGGGAAACACACAGGGCTAACAAAAAAAGATGAAGAGTAAAATGGCAGTAGCAGATGAACAAGAAATCAGATCTCTTTATAGGTCAAGTCCCCAAACATAACAAAAAACTAAATATCCCACCAAATAACAATCAAAATTGGTGCCCTTAAGTATGAAAGCGACTAGTTTCCTTGATAATGGGAGCTTTAAAGTGGATTAAGAAGAAAATTCTGCTGTGTTGAGGTCAAGCTAAATATGTGTAATTGGGGGCAGAAACTAGGAATTTATGGCATAGACGATCTTCCTTGGATCAAAATTAGGATCAACTTGGTCTGGATGCTGAGTCATTTTTCAGCATAAACGATATGGGAACCAAGCAAAGTCCTCTACTTTGTAGGTCGCGCAGTTCACCATCAGTTTCCTGTGATATGCGCAAGTTTTTAACAGAAGTATTAGAGTGATAGAGATATGCTTGCATGAATTAATCTATGGCTAAAATGCTAAAGATCTCATGTAAATCTAGCAACCTGTGACTGTTGAATAGGTCTTGTACTATTGCATGATCTTGTCAGCATCTGAAACAGATTCTGTACCGGAACCAGGAATAATTTTTTTAAAAAAAAAATATTAATCAACATTGAATGATTCATTACTAAATAATTCAAGGGTGTTCTTTCTCTACTTTGATCTCATGCTGCCTGAGTGATAGATAATAATTAGCTGGGCAGATTTATACCTGGATTTGCTCTTGAAGGAGTTTGATGTGAAGAGAAGCCTCTAGTAGAACAGAGGCAGTGTCTGCCTGCAATAAAACCAGAACCATAATCGGTTTTCTAACATGATAAGGGAATAAATGTTTCCACTTGAGGAATAGAAAATCAACAACTATAAAACCAATGTTATCAATTTACATAGAGATTAACTAACCTTGCCATATGGAGAGACCAACTTTTGAAGAGCTGTGATTTTGTCACTCAGCTTTTGGCTTCTCCTCACAGGCACCTGCAACTGCCAGTCAAAAAAGAAAACCTTAAGAACTTAAAACAGATGCTTGGTTAGAAAGAAGAGATAAAAAAAACTTTATGCTTTTCATGTTCTGGAAATGGATAAAGTTTTTGTCAGTTTTCATTTCTTTTGGTTCTATTTCCGGTTTGTTTCATATTTTGGTCTTGCATTTCCCTTATTGTTAATACTTGACATGCACTTCCTACCTTTTGCTCTTGGATGCTGATTGATTCTCTGGCTTGGTGATTCCATGGTTCTTCAGGGGAATTAGCCTTCTTTCTCTTATTAGTCTTCCATGTACTCAAAGCAGTCTTGTTTTCAATGAGATCGCTAGGTTCTCTTTGGGGTAATAGGCTTGTAAGCTCATTAATTGGCCTTTTCCTCGTTTGCATGGCCTGAAAGTCCTGAAGAATAAGGGTAAGATTAGGAGATTGATGCTCTACTTTGCTGTTCTACAGACTGTTATTAAATCAAATTTGGTGGTGCAGTGCAGGCAAGTCCATTAGGATGGCCACAACAAAAAACTATCCATCAAGTTCTTCAATAATATATTCTTTTCCAGTCCATATGTGACAAGGACTGCTCTATATATTATCTAACATCCAATGAATTTTATTTTCCATGAGGGATATGCAAGCTAGACCTGCATTTTATTTAATTCACTCAATCATTTTCTGTTCTTGCACTGATTGTCACTAATCTTTTCAAATGATCATTAACTAGTGGTTTAGCAAAATATGACAAGATTTATTAAGGGGCCTGAGATGAACTAGAGACATTACCTTGTATAAATATAATAATAATTAAGCCAGAATTAGTTTAATGTACAAGAACATCTAGAAAATATTACTTCAAATCTTTCTCACATCACACATAAATTAGTAACAGGGAATAGTGTATTGTTTACCATTTGAACCTCTGTAATAGAGACCCTCTTGCTTAGTAGCGTTGACTGCTGTGGGATGTTGCTGCAGGTAGAGGATATAGATTGATAGCCTGCCACTAAACAAGGTAAACAAGCCATTAAATGGAGGATATAGGAAACTGAGATGGTTAGCTGGGTGGAAAGAGAACTCCAAGATCAGGCATAATTGAGAAATATTTTCTGAAGTTTATAATGGATGGAGATTCACTGAACCTGGTTGATAGCTAGCAAGGGATTGATAAGGTATACAGAAGCCTCCATCTCGTAGCTGGTGGCCATCATTGAAGACTTTGGAGTCCAAATAAAAGCTAGTACCATGGACATTTCTGCTAAAAGGAAATCAGAAAGCAACATTAACAAGAAGTGGGCCTAATCTTTTTTGCACAAATAAGGATGAATCTTTCCTATTATAAAAGTTTAAGCTTCAATTTTGAATGCTCACATTGGCCAAATAAATTCTAACCTAATCCAAATGTTAAAAAAAAAAATGACTTTGAATGTTCACAACAAGACATACAATAAGCCTGTCAAGTAAAGGTTGATGTAATAAATCGCATAGACAAAACAAGGGTTACATCAAGTGCTTTCAAGTCTAACCTTGAATGTGGTTAATTGTATTTGAGCCAAACAACAAAAGAAAACTTCTCTGTAACATCATGTAAGTCTAAATTTGAATGGTATGAGTCTATTAGATTCCGTTCGTTCATGTATGTTCATGCCATCACTTCTCATAGAACCGTACAGAAGAGATACTGATTACAACGAGTCAATACAGCCCAGCATCACGGAAACTCGAAATCAAAGCTCAGGGGACAATAGTTTAAATTAACATGATCCTGAGGAAATTCAAAAAATACTGTCTTTTGTATCAGCAATGTGGTCATGAACTGAAAGAACTACGTACTGGTATCTTTCTACTTGTCTTTCTTTAATGGGATCTTGATTTTAACAACTCATTTTCACCACTGACAAATAAAACAAACAGAAAGCACCTTTTAAGATGATTCTTCGTAAAAATAAAAATAAAAATCAAGGAGAGCAAGAACACATACATTTTGGCATCCATTGACATAGAGACTTCCAGATTTGGCCTCTGAACCTCATCGTTCCCTGAAACAAATTGATTATATACAAACAACATCACATCATTGATAGCCCAAATCCCTCTTTCAGGAGTATACTACTAATTTTTTTAGGCAATTGATGATCAAGGACTCTGGTCCAGTTTAAGCTTGTTTACATAGAGCCTCTTCAATCACAGTTTAAGCTAGCCAAATATTTTGAAATCTTGAAGATCTTAAGAGATTAAGATGATTACCGAAGTTGTAAAGGTGTGAAGATACTGGTGGAAGAAGAGCATTCCTCATTTTGATAAATTATAACTATATGTTCTCTGCGATGAGATTTCTTAAGAATCTATGTTTCCTGACCAGAAGCCTGAACTCAGAGGCTTGTTTTCTGCTCTAAACGTAGTGACCTGATGAAACAAGAGTGAAAATAAGGGGGCAGAAGTTAATTAAATTGTGATTAAACCAAATTGGAAGCAACATATATATGCATATATACAATAAAATTAATAAGCATACGATGTTAAAGCTCTTCTTAGTTGGAAGATGAGATTTATTTTCATGGAAAAGGATTAAAAGTGGTCCAACAATGACTGAAAATTGAGGGGAAGTGAAAATTCTAGCCTTGCATAAGCATGCTGTGATGTTTGAAGAGAAGAAAAAACAACTAAATTTGAACATTGGAATCAGTTTTGATCGAGCAACTGCTAATTGACGTGCATGCGAACATGCTATAATTAACTTACAAAATAAATTCAAGTAATTAAGCCCAGTGCATTGCAATAATAGGCTTTCTTCTTCTCATGTTAACAGGTTTTGACCCAATGTCCCTCGTAGATCCTTAAACAATTACCATAACCAAAACTGAGTAGAAAATGTTCAAAAGATAGTAGTAATATACGTAAATAAATCAAGAGCTTTCACCACCTCAGTCTGATAGTAGTATCCTTTGCTCTGTTGCCTGCTGTTAACAACTTAATTAAAAAGACTCTTGAGTGGAGAAATTATTGTCTTGATGTAAATATGATCGCGCAGGATTTGTTTGAGTATAGCAACGACTCTTTCCCTTCGAAGAGAGAGTGGTTTTGTGGTCACAGCAAAGCTCGAGTCTATTTACTGCATGGTGAGAGGAACAGGGTGACTCGTCTGGAGAAAGAACAAACTCAATAAGTAGGTGGAATGGCTCTGAATGGCAGTTAACTACTCTTCCATGCTGTCCCTTTCTTTTCATATTGACTTGTTTTGATTAGTGGAAATTAAGTATTCTATTAAGATTCAATGAGTTAATTAATTGTGTGATTAGAGAAACACAGTAAAAACCTGTGTGGCACTGGCGTCAACCTGGCATGTTATGAAGACAACATTGGATGTTTTGGATTCGGCTTGTTGCGAGTTCTTGTCTTGGCTCGGGATAAAAGTTAAAATATACTTATTTTCTTAAATTAAATATTAGTAATGCTTTGACGAGGAAAACCATAGGGATGTTTAATATTTTGTTTTCACAGCCTCGGTTTTTAAACACAAATAATAATAAATAAATAAATAATCAAATTAAATGCTAATTTTTTTATATATAACCTGGGATGTCTGAATTAGCTTACACACAGCATGACTAATCGTTAAATAATATAGAAAGCTAAAGCACTTGGATTTATGTTAAAATTGAGTTCTAGATCTTCAAATAAATTTCAATTTGGGATACAATATTTACTCCGAAATAAATATAAAAAAGAATCTACCAGCCAGGCTCGTTATCTTGTCTTCCCTGCATGGTTCTTGCTGCTTGTCGGCTCATGCCCCGGCGAGGCTTAATCCTCCTGGCCATTGGACACAAGGAATGCTGACCTATGCCCTTTCTATCGTG
>Ga0307518_10001750_pt1 | contig 16032 bp, 15 predicted proteins | sample 25_EM_MG_FD_203889 | JGI IMG/M metagenome (GOLD analysis project Ga0307518, IMG submission 203889) | Populus trichocarpa ectomycorrhiza microbial communities from riparian zone in the Pacific Northwest, United States - 25_EM | ecosystem: Host-associated > Plants > Roots > Unclassified | place...
CACTTTCGCAACCTTCAACGTTGCGAAAGTGGCTTTCGCAACACGCCGCCTTCGGCGTCCGCTCTAGTGAGGGGTAAGGCAGCCGTGTTGGGGTCGCGGTGGACTGAAGGCTCCCTTCGCCGAGTCTGATGCGCCGATGGAAGCTTTCGGCCCTGGTCGGCACGGGTGGTCGTGAGCGGGGTTTCGGGTTCTACCTGAGGGATAAGACAAACCTGGCGTGTGCGTGCCGAGGGCTCGCCTGCGGGACCTGATACGCCCCTGCAACCGCCCACAAAGGACGCGCGCTCCGACATTTGCGTCCGGTTTGGGCGCTTTGGGCGGGCGTCGTGAGTGGTAATGATCGCTCTAACCCTCTTTGTCACTCACGACCCCGTCGGCGAAGACGGCCTGCGCGACAGGGGTTCGATCACGCCACGTTCGCCTCGCCTCTCGCGACACCCGCGCAAAGCGCTCAAATCGGGCACGCGGGGTTGTCCTGGTGTCCCTTGTGGACGGTGAGGGCTGAAGGCTCCCTTCGCCGAGTCTGATGCGACGAAGGGAGCCTTCAGCCCTTGTCGGACACGGCGTCGCCACTTCGGCTCAGACACGCCCTACGGCACGCACCACTTGCCGTCGCGCTTCTTCAGCGGGAACGGCGTGTCCTTCTGGCCGCCTTCACCTTCGACGTGAACGGTCACGGAGGCGGAGTCGCCGCTGACCGCCGGCGGATCCGGGACGGTCGCGGTCACCTTCCCCGCGGCCTCCCACTTCCGCTTGAGCTCGGCCAGATCGGCCGAGGACTGCTGGACGCAGGTGAGCTTCCCGAACGCCGTCGCGTCATGGTTGACGATCGCCGCGGCGATCGCCTTGCCGACGACCTCGACCGCGGCCACGTCCGGATCCACCGGCACCGGACGGGACGAACCCGGCCCCGGCGAGGGCGTGACACTGCTCGACGCGGCCGGGTCGGAGCCGGAGGGGGCCACCAGGAGCAGCCCCACCACGACCCCGGCCACGACCGCGCCGCAAACCACCGCGACGGCGGTCAGCTTGTGGCTCACCGTCACGGACAGGTCACTTCTTGTCGGCCTTGATGTCCTTGAGGCACCACAGGTCCGATTCCTTGGCCGCCGTGATGGTGCCCTCCGCCGTCTTCGTGCCCTGGGTGGCGCGGTAACGCCCGGTCGCCCGGTCACCGCTTTCCTTGGCGGGCTCGATGATCTCGAGCTTGATGGGGTCGAGCGGCTTGCCCTCGTCCTTGGTGTTCTCGCTCCGGCAGATCAGGTCGAGGAAGGTTTTCTTGTCACCCGCGCTATAGGAGGTCGCGGCGCCTTCGAAGACCTCTTGCGGCGTGGCCTTGCCGCCCGGCGCCGGACCGGAGCTCTTGGTCGACGACGTGCTCGGCGAGCTGGACCTGGTGCGCGTCGAGCTCGGCTTCTGCGACGAGGACGGGGCCTCCGACGGGGCGGCGCTGCTGGAGGGCGGCGCGGCGACCGGGTTGTCGTCGCCGGAGTTCAGCGCGATGACCAGCGCGGTGACACCGCCACCGACCAGCACGACCGCGCCGATCGCGATGCCGACGATCAGGCCGGTCTTCTTTTTCTTGGGTGGCTCTCCGCCGCCGTAACCGCCTTCCTGCGGGTACGCGTTGAAGCCGCCCTGCTGCCCGTACGGATCCGGCTGGCCGAACTGCTGCGTGCCACCGGGGTATCCCTGCTGGGGCTGAGGACCGCTCTGCGGGTAACCACCTTGCTGCTGGCCGTACGGGTCCTGCTGTCCGTACTGACCGGCACCGGGGTATCCCTGTTGCGGCTGGGGGCCGCTCTGCGGGTACCCGCCCTGCTGGCCGTACGGATCCTGTCCGTAGCCGCCGGGCTGCTGCGGCGGGTATGTCATGGCTGGTGCCCCCTAGCTGTTCCGCGAAAATGCTCAACATGACCTGCGGGTCCGCCTCCCCGGCGAACGTCGCCCGATGCTAGCCATCGAGCCGGATCGCCGCTCGATTAGGGCCGAACTGAGACCCGAAACCCGTTTGCACCCGGACGGAGCCGGGTATTCCGTCGCAGGTCAGGCCAGGTGGACGGATTGTGACCATGAGTGCGCCGGACCCGGCACCGGGATGGCCCCTTGCGCGTCGCGGAGGTACGTGCTGGCGGATCGTCCGGAACGCGACGCGCCGATCTTGTGATGCGGAAAGGCCTTTTATTGTCGGTGATCGCCGGTACCGTGGAATGAAAAGCACTCCGAGGAGGTGCCCGATGCATCATGACCTTCCCGGAGGTCGGCGCGAGGAGGCCGACCCTTCAGAAACGACCGGAGCTGGAACCACGTCCGACGAGCAGGCACGTCAGATCCGCTTCCTCGAGGAGGAAGTCGCCCTGCTGCGCCGGAAGCTCACCGATTCCCCACGTCAGAACCGAGTGCTGGAGCAGCGACTCGCCGAAGCGTCGGAACGAGTGAGCCAACTCACGGAACGCAACACGAAACTGGTCGAGACGCTCCGCGAGGCGCGTGGCCAGTTGCTCGCGTTGCGGGAGGAGGTCGACAGGCTGGCCCAGCCTCCGAGCGGTTACGGCGTGTTCGTCACCGCGTACGAGGACAACACGGTGGACGTGTTCACCGCGGGCCGCAAGATGCGGGTTTCGGTCTCACCCGCGGTCGAGGTCTCGTCGCTGCAACGCGGACAGGCGTTGCGGCTCAACGAGGCGCTCACCGTCGTCGAAGGCGGTGACTTCGAGCGGATCGGCGAGGTCTGCGCGCTGCGCGAGGTGCTGGCCCCGGACGTCGAGGGCGGCAGCCCCCGTGCGCTCGTGGTCGGTCACGCGGACGAGGAGCGGGTCGTCCTGCTCTCCGATCCGCTGGCCGAACAGCCCCTCAAGCCGGGCGATTCCCTGCTGGTGGACTCGAAGGCCGGTTACGCCTACGAGCGCGTGCCGAAGGCGGAGGTCGAGGATCTCGTGCTGGAGGAGGTGCCCGACGTCCGGTACGAGGACATCGGTGGCCTCACCCGGCAGATCGAGCAGATCCGCGACGCCGTCGAGCTTCCGTTCCTGCACGCCGATCTGTACCAGGAGTACCAGCTGCGTCCGCCGAAGGGCGTGCTGCTCTACGGGCCTCCTGGCTGCGGAAAGACCCTCATCGCCAAGGCGGTGGCCAACTCGCTCGCCAAGAAGGTCGCGGAAGCCCGCGGCGACTCGGCGGACGGGAAGTCCTACTTCCTGAACATCAAGGGTCCGGAACTGCTGAACAAGTTCGTCGGGGAGACCGAGCGGCATATCCGCCTGATCTTCCAGCGTGCTCGGGAAAAGGCCTCCGAAGGCACCCCGGTGATCGTGTTCTTCGACGAGATGGACTCGATCTTCCGCACCCGCGGTTCGGGCGTGTCCTCCGACGTGGAGACCACGATCGTCCCGCAGCTGCTTTCGGAGATCGACGGTGTCGAGGGCCTGGAGAACGTCATCGTCATCGGCGCCTCCAACCGCGAGGACATGATCGACCCGGCGATCCTGCGGCCGGGCCGGCTCGACGTCAAGATCAAGATCGAGCGTCCGGACGCCGAAGGCGCGAAGGACATCTTCTCCAAGTACCTGTCTGACGGTCTCCCGATCCACGCGGACGACCTCGCCGAGTTCGGCGGGGACCGCAGGGCGACGTTCGACGCGATGATCCAGCACACGGTCGAGCGGATGTACGAGGAGACGGACGAGAACCGGTTCCTCGAGGTCACTTACGCCAACGGTGACAAGGAAGTCCTGTACTTCCGCGACTTCAACTCGGGCGCGATGATCCAGAACATCGTGGACCGGGCGAAGAAGTCGGCGATCAAGTCGGTGCTGGAGACCCAGCAGCCCGGCCTGCGCGTGCAGCATCTGCTGGACGCGATAGTCGACGAGTTCGCGGAGAACGAGGACCTGCCCAACACCACCAACCCGGACGACTGGGCCCGGATCTCCGGCAAGAAGGGCGAGCGGATCGTCTACATCCGCACGCTCGTCACCGGCAAGAACCAGGATTCGGGGCGGGCGATAGACACCGCCACGAACACCGGTCAGTACCTGTAGCACGAACCGAAGGGGCCCTTCATCGCATGCGTTGCGGTGAAGGGCCCCTTCGCGTCACACGGCTACGGGTTCCTCGACCTTCTTGCGCGGGCTCAGCCGTCCGTGCGCGGCCAGGATGCCCAGAACGACGAGCAGCGCGCCGACGGGCTGGTTCCACGCCAGGGGTTCGTCGAGCACGAGAACGCCGAGCAGCACACCCACAACGGGTGTGAGGTAAGTCACTGCCGACGCGTTCGACGCTCCCCACGCCGCGATGATCGACGCGTTCCAGGCGTAGGCCAGCCCGGTGCCGAGCGCCCCGAGCGCGATCATGCTGAGCACGATCGGCGTGTCGAGGCGTACCGGCGTCGTCGCGATGAACGGCGCCAGCGCCAGCATCACGACGGCGCCGCAACAGACCTGCCCGAGCGCGATGGTCGGGGCGTCGAGGTTCCGCCACGAAATGAACCGTCGCACGTAGACGAACGAGATCCCGTAGCAGGTCGTCGCGCCCAGGCAGGCCAGCTGCGCGGTCAGCTCGTGGGAGACGTCGATCCCTTGCCAGACCCCGACGATGGTGAGCACTCCCAGGAAACCGAGGACCAGTCCGGTCGTGCGGGCCTTCGTGAACCGTTCCGACGGCAGGGCCGCGGCGGCGATGAGCATCGTGATCAGCGGCGTCGTCGCGTTGAAGATGCTGGCGAGCCCCGAGGAGATGTACTGCTCGGCCCAGGAGAACAACAGGAACGGGATGACGCACAGCAGCACGGAGACGACCGCGAGATGGCCCCAGAGCGCCGGATCGCGGGGGAGCGGCTTACGACGCCACGCGGCGATGGCGATCAGCGCCACCGCGCCGAGGCAGATACGGGCAAGCGCCACCTGAGCGGGCGACAGGCCGGTGAGACCGACCTTGATGAACAGAAAACTCGCACCCCATACGATCGCGAGCGCCGCGAACCGGATCGCGATACTGAAACGTCCCAATTGTCCTTCTCCTGATTCCACAAGTCCGGCTCAGTGAATCCCGGCATCCCCCTTGCGCTCCAGCGGTTTTCGGACGATGTGTTCGACGCCTCCCGCGTGGCGCTCGGCCGAACCGGCCGTATAACGCCCTATACTTCCGGGCTGTGAGCGAATCCTCCGGGCGCCCGCGCGCGCCGATCACCGAAGCCGATGTCCTGGCCTGGCTGGAAACCACGGCCGCCGCCGTCCGGTCGGGCGAGGTGAGCGCCCCCGAGCTGATCGAGCTGCTGGGCGAGTTGCGCCGGGCTTCCGCCGCTTGTGCCGACGCCTCCGACTGGGCGTTGCTCGCCGCGAGGGAGGAGGGCGCCAGCCTCCGTCAGATCGCGCCGGTGTTCGGCAAGGGTTACGTTCGGGCCCCGGCCGCCCGACTCGAAAAGCTGCACCGGCAGGCGCAGAATTCGGGCCAGTGGCTCGCGATCCTCCGCCACAAGAACGAAGGAGCCCGGTGACGGACACGGAAATCCCCGTCGGCGACCGGATCGCCGTCGGGCTGGCGGCACTCGGCAGGCCCGCGTACATCAACCTCGGCCGGGCCGAGGCGCTGCCTCCCGGGCGTGAGTTCGAGGCGATGCGCGCGGCGACCTACGACGTGCTGGACGACGCGTACGGCGCGGGCGTCCGCTGGATCGACGTCGCCCGTTCGTATGGTTCGTCGGAGGAGTTCCTGGCCGGCTGGCTCGCCGACCGCGGGCACGCGGACGTGACGGTGTCGAGCAAATGGGGCTACCGGTACGTGGGGGAGTGGAAGCTCGACGCGCCGGTGCACGAGGTCAAGGAGCACACCGCGGCGCGGTTCGCCGAGCAATGGGCGGAAACCGTTGACCTGCTGGGGAAGTCGGTCTCGCTCTACCAGGTCCACTCGCTCACTGTGGACAGTCCGCTGTTCACCGACGACCGGCTGATCGGCGCGCTCGCCGAACTCGCCGCCGGTGGTGTGCCGGTGGGATTCTCGACATCCGGGCCCGCGCAGGCGGACGCGGTGCGGCGGGCGTTCGAGCTGGAGGTGGACGGAACGCCGGTCTTCAGTGCCGTGCAGTCGACGTGGAACCTGCTCGAACCCTCCGTCGGCCCGGCGCTCGCGGAAGCGCACGCCGCCGGGAAACGGGTGCTGGTCAAGGAAACCCTCGCGAACGGACGGCTGGTGGTCGAGCCGCCGACACCGCTGGCGCGGATCGCGCGGGAGCACGGGACGGGTCCCGACGCGGTGGCCATCGCGGCGGTGCTCGCGCAGGACTGGCGGCCGGTCGCGGTCATCGGCCCTTCGAGTACGACGCAGCTGCGGGAGAATCTCGTTGCCACGAAGGCGAAGCCGACCGCGGACGAGCTCGCTGAGCTCGCGACGCTCGCCGAGGAGCCGTCCGCGTACTGGCGGCACCGATCCTGCCTCGGCTGGCATTGAGGGGCTGGACTACTCTCGCGGCAAACGTCAGGCGGGACATCGGGGAGGACTCGAGAGTGCGTCATCGGCAGGTGCTCGCGGTGGCGACGGTCGCGCTGTTCGGTCTGTCGGGATGCGCCGACCGTCCCAACGACCTCGACACCTACTACGACGACCCCACACCGACGCCCGCGGTCGAGCCCGCACAGCCTTCGGTCAAGCCGCAGGCGAACCCGGTCCCGCCGCCGTCGACCCAGGCCCCCGTCCCCGCGGCCGTCTCCGCCGCGTTGCTGACCGACGAGGACGTCGCCGAGGAAGAGGTCGTTCCCGGCGAGAGCAAGGTGTCCGGCTGTCTGACCGGTCTCACGCGCGGCACGAGCCGTTCGGCGTCGTGGTCGTACCCGAGCGGTTCGACGCTGGAACACCAGGTCACCGAGTACACCGACCGTGACGCCTCGGACGTCGTCACCCAGGCGGACTGCGAAGGCAAGAAACTCACCCTGACGAAGCAGACCGGCATCGAGATCCAGCGCGCCTGGTGCGAAGGCACGACGTGCACGGTGTTGCTCGCCAAGGGGAAACTCGTCTCCGCCCTCAGCGTGACCGCCGGAACCGAGGCGCGGGCGACGGACGCGGCGAAGCGGTTGCTGCCGATCGTCGCGCAGCGCCTCCGTTCGGCCTAGCGGGCCTCTCGTCGCCGGAACCACTCCAGGGCGCCCAGGCGTCCGTCCGGGATGAACCGGCTCTCCGGATCGTCGAGCCACGAACGCAACTCACGCAGCGTCAGCCAGCGTCCTTCGACCACTTCGGACGGCTGATGGACGAAAGGGCCGTCCCAGCGCGTTTCGAAGGCGAAGTTGTGGGCACGGATCGTCTCGTCGTCGGTGACGTGGACGAAAAGCGGCCGCAGTTCCACTCCGTGAACACCCAGTTCTTCGGCCAGTTCCCGGCGCGCGCATTCCTCCGGGGTCTCGCCCGCGGCGACGATGCCGCCCGCCCAGCAGTCCCATGTGGAGGGATAGACGTCCTTGGTGGCCGTCCGGAGATGCACGTAGACACGCTCTCCGTCACTCGAACGGACCAACACCACGCCCGCCGCGTGCCAGAGTCCCTCGGCGCGGACCCGGGAGCGCGTGGCCGCTCCCACCGCGGTTCCGTCGAGGTCATAGAGCGCAACGAGTTCGTCACTGCCTGACATGGGGGGCATCGTCGCACGCCTCCGACCCCGTAGGGTGGTGGGTATGCGGCGGATCATGGGAACCGAAGTCGAGTACGGCATCGCGGTGCCGGGCGACGCGACGGCGAACCCGGTACTCACCTCGACCCAGGTCGTGCTCGCCTACGCGGCCGCGGCGGACATCCCGCGGGCCAGGCGGGCACGCTGGGACTACGAGGTGGAATCACCCCTGCGCGACGCCCGAGGGTTCGACCTGACCGGCCCGAGCGGCCCAGGGCACGACCCGGACGTCGAGGACCTCGGCGCGGCCAACGTGATCCTGACCAACGGGGCGCGCCTCTACGTCGACCACGCTCACCCGGAGTATTCGGCGCCCGAGGTGACGAACGCGCGCGACGCGGTCATCTGGGACAAGGCGGGCGAACGGGTCATGGAGGAGGCGGCGCGCAAGGCGGCCACCGTCCCCGGGCAGCCCCCGCTGCAGCTGTACAAGAACAACGTCGACGGCAAGGGCGCGAGCTACGGCACGCACGAGAACTACCTGATGCAGCGGTCGACCCCGTTCACCGCGGTGATCGGGGGACTGACGCCGTTCTTCGTCTCCCGTCAGGTGATCACGGGTTCCGGCCGGGTCGGCGTCGGGCAGCAGAGCGAGGAAGCGGGCTTCCAGCTCTCGCAGCGGTCCGACTACATCGAGGTCGAGGTCGGCCTGGAGACGACGCTCAAACGCGGCATCATCAACACCCGCGACGAGCCGCACGCCGACGCGGACAAGTACCGCCGCCTCCACGTCATCATCGGCGACGCGAACCTGGCCGAGTACTCGACGTATCTCAAGGTCGGCACGACGGCGCTGGTGCTGGACCTGATCGAGGCGGGCATCCGCTTCGACGACCTGAAACTGGACGAGCCCGTGCGGGCCGTGCACCAGATCAGCCACGACCCCACGCTGAAGGCCAAGGTGTCGCTGGCCAACGGGCGCAAGTACACCGGGCTGGACCTCCAGTTCGCCTATCACGAGATCGCGTCGGCGAACCTGGAGCGCACCGGCGCGGACGAGGCCTCCAAGGAGGTCCTGCGGGTCTGGGGCGAGATCCTCGACGCGCTGGCACGGGACCCCCAGGAATGCGCGGACAGGCTGGACTGGCCGGCGAAGCTGCGGTTGCTCGAGGGCTACCGCGCGCGGGACCAGCTGGCCTGGGGCGCGCCGCGGTTGCGGCTGGTCGACCTGCAGTACTCGGATGTCCGGTTGGACAAGGGCCTGTACAACAGGCTCGTCACCAGGGGCTCGATGAAGCGCCTGGTGACCGAGGAGGAGGTGCTGGAGGCGGTCACGACCCCGCCTTCGGACACCAGGGCCTATTTCCGGGGCCGCACGCTGGAGAAGTACGCCAGCTCCATCGCCGCGGCGTCGTGGGATTCGGTCATCTTCGACGTCGGCAGGGAATCGCTGGTGCGGATCCCGACGTTGGAGCCGTTGCGGGGCACGAAGGCCCACGTGGGGAAGTTGCTGGACGACTCCGCGACCGCCGAGGAGCTGGTGGAGGCGCTCACCGGTTCGGACTAGCGGGATTTCCTTTCATCGGGGTTAAGCGATCACGGATCCCGCGGATTGTCGGGACCGCTGGGTAGGCTAGGAAACATCGGCCACACCGGGAGGCGAGATGGCTCAGGAAAAGATCGAAAAGCACGGCGGCGGCGACTCGGACGAAGAGTTCGAGGAAGGCGGTCCGGCGGGCCAGGAGCGGCGCGAGAAGCTCGGTGAGGACGTCGACACGATCCTCGACGAGATCGACGACGTGCTCGAGGAGAACGCCGAGGACTTCGTGCGCGCGTACGTGCAAAAGGGCGGCGAGTAGCTCGTTTTCCGGCGGCCCCGGGCCGGGGCCGCCTGTGCGGAGCCGGCGGATCACACAGATTGGAACTTTGAGCACGTATGGAACACACCTCGGGTAAGTCGGCGCTGCCCGCCGCGTACTTCTCGTCGGCGACCTCGTCGTTCTCGGACTTCCTTCGGGCGCAGGCGCCCGAGCTGCTCCCGGAGCGGCGGGTCGCGACGGGCGCGGGCGGGCTGGACGCGCCGCACGGCACGACGATCGTCGCGGTCAAGTTCGCGGGCGGGGTGCTGATCGCCGGTGACCGGCGGGCGACGTCGGGCAACCTGATCGCCTCACGCGACATGGAGAAGGTCCACGTCACCGACGAGTACTCGGCGGTGGGCATCGCGGGCTCGGCCGGGCTGGCGATCGAGATGGTGCGGCTGTACGCGGTCGAACTGGCGCACTACGAGAAGATCGAGGGTGTTTCGCTCTCGCTCGACGGCAAGACGAACAAGCTCGCGGGGCTGGTGAAGTCCAACCTCGAGATGGCGATGGCCGGGCTGGCCGTGCTGCCGCTGTTCGTCGGGTACGACCTCGACGCCGAGGACGCGAAGCACGCGGGCCGCATCGTCTCGTACGACGCGACGGGCGGGCGCTACGAGGAGAACGCCGGCTACCACGCCATCGGTTCGGGTTCGCTGTTCGCGAAGGGCTCGCTGAAGAAGCTGTACGACCCGGACGCGGACGCCGAAGCCGCGATCCGGACGGCGGTGGAGGCGTTGTACGACGCGGCGGACGACGACACCGCGACCGGCGGGCCGGATCTGGTGCGCCGGATCTTCCCGACGATCGTGACGGTCACCGCGGAGCAGGGTGCGGTGGCGTTGCCGCTCGAGCAGACGACAGCGGTGGCCGAGGCCGTCGTCGCCGCACGAGCCGAGCGCGGGCGCTAGCCGTCCTTCCCTGTCCCTTCCCGATGAGAGCCCGAAAGAGCGGAGCACCACAGTGACGATGCCGTTGTACGCCTCTCCCGAGCAGCTGATGCGGGAGCGTTCCGAGATCGCGCGCAAGGGCATCGCGCGTGGCCGGAGCGTGGTCGTGCTCAAGTACCGCGGTGGCGTGCTGTTCGTGGCCGAGAACCCCTCGGCGACGTTGCACAAGGTGTCGGAGATCTACGACCGGATCGGTTTCGCGGCCGTGGGCCGCTACAGCGAGTTCGAGAACCTCCGTGTCGCCGGTATCCGGCACGCGGACCTGAAGGGCTACCAGTACGACCGGCGGGACGTCAGCGCGCGTGCGCTGGCGAACGCGTACGCCGCGACGCTGGGCAGCATCTTCACCGAGCAGCTGAAGCCGTTCGAGGTCGAGGTCTGTGTCGCCGAGGTCGGCGCGACCGCCGCCGATGACCAGCTGTACCGGTTGACCTACGACGGTTCGATCTTCGACGAGCCGAAGTTCGTCGTGATGGGCGGTCAGGCGGACACGCTCACCACGAAGCTCAAGGAGAGCTTCGAGTCGGACATGGAGCTGGAAGCGGCGCTCGGCGTCGCGGTGAAGGCGTTGCGCGCCAACACTCCCACACCCACGAACGGCGACTCGGACCCGGTGAAGCTCGAGGTCGCCGTCCTGGAGCGGGAGCGGCGGGGCCGCAAGTTCCGCCGGGTCGCCGGTGCGGCGCTGGAGGCGCTGCTGCCCGCCGAGCCGGAAGAGCCGGAGAAGGACGACGCCGACGGCGACAAGCCGGATGGTGAGTCCAAGAAGGACTGAGCCTTTCTGTCCGCGAAGGGCCCCTTCCCGCGTGGGGAAGGGGCCCTTCGCGTTCTCGCCCCACGTTTGTACACAGTGGAACGCCGTGAAGGCCTCCTTGAGGGACCCAGAGTCCCTCAAGGAGGCCTTCACGATCAGGCGGGGGTGTCGCCCCACCACTGGCTGCGGCCACCGGCGATGAAGCTCCACAGCTGGAGCCGCGTGCCGTTGGTGGACGAGTTGCCCTCAGCGGTCAGGTAGCGGCCGCTGGCCGGGCTCTGGAAGCGGACGTAACCCTCGGGGTTGACGGTGCCGGCCCACCACTGGTTCTTGGCCCCGGCGATGAAGTCCCAGAGCTGGACGATGGTGCCGTTCTTGTTGATGCTGTTGAGGTCCGCGTCCAGGTAGCGGCCGCTGGCCACGTTCTGGAAGCGGGAGTAGCCCTCGGGGTTGTCGGTGATGTAGAACGCCTGGTGGTCCGCGTTCAGGTTGCAGTCCCAGAGCTGCATCTTGGTGCCGTTGCGGTTGATGGTGTTGAGGTCGGCGTCCCAGCACTTGTTCGGGTTGAGCCCGGACGGGATGAGGTACATGTCCGCGTCGGCGACACCCGCGGCCTGCGTGCGCGCGCCGGTCGAGGTGCGCTTGACCGGGATGAGCTTGATGCCGTGCACCGAGACCGTGTTGAACCCCTCGCCGGTGGGCTTCGGGGCCGCGGTCGCGGCCGGAGCGGTGACCAGGGTCAGGACACCCGCGGCGGCGGCGATGATTCCCGCGAGGCGCTTCATTTTCGTCATTTTCTTTCCCCTTTGTGGAAAGCGTTTTCTCCCAGTGGGTGAAGGAGAACGGCAGAAGACGACGGGCCGCGACGAAACGCGGCCCGTGGGCCCAGCCGGTGAATCCCCCTCGTGGAAGGCGCCGCGTAAACCCCCGAGAAGCGGGCCTTCTCCGAACATCATTCAGGTCTGAACCACGGTCGTCGAGGAGATTTCCGATAGCGGCAATAGGGCAGTTCAGGGATGTAACGGAATGGCGCGCCTAGCGATCTCACGGCGACGACTTCGATCAAGGCGAGGAAATCCGTGCGCATCGAGCTGACGTTGCAGGACCTGACGCGCGTTCGGCTCGCACCCGAAGCCGATCCCTTGGCCGAGCTGGTTTCGAGTCTGCAGATCCTGCAACGGCGCGACGCAGGCTCGGCGTTGTTCAACCGGTGGCGGCATCGGGTCCGGCTCGGCTTGGGGGAGTCGGCTTCGGTGCTGTTGTGGTTGTGCCGCCCCTATGCCCCGATTCCCGCGTTCCTCGTGCCGGCTGCGGACGAAAGTGGTTTGGAGGCGGGTCTCGCGGAAGTCGCCCGCACCGACCCGCTGTGCTTGAAAACGGCGTTGCGGGATTTGCCGGTGAACCGGGACCTGCCGTCGTGGGCGGCGGGATTGCCGGACGGGGACACGGCCGGGCTGCCGAAGCTCGTCCAGGCCATGCAGGACTACTTCGAACTTTCGCTGGAGCCGGGCTGGGAGCCTGCGCGGGCGCAGGTCGACGCGGACCGGGGGATGCGGGCGCCGCTGCTCCTGCACGACGGGGCGGACGCGATGCTCACGAGTCTGCGGCCGCTGGTGCGCTGGTCTTCGCCGGTGCTGGAGGTCGGCGACGGGATCGTCGGCTCCTGCGGCGCGGACGGCGCCGGGCTGATCCTCTCGCCGACGTACTTCGCGGTGTGCCCGGTGATCGTCCCGGCGGCGGGACGATCACCGGTCCGGCTGCTCTACCCCTCGGTGCGGCAGGCGGCCCCGTCGACCGGATACGGGCGTGACGTGCGGAGATCGCCGGACACCGCCCTCGCCGACCTGCTCGGCCCGACCCGGGCGGCGACGTTGGCGGTCCTGGCGGTCGGCTGCAGCACGTCGGAGCTGGCCGCCCGGCTGGGCGTGACCCCGTCGGCGGCCAGCAAGCACGCCGCCGTATTGCGGCGGGCCGGGCTCATCACCACCGAACGGGACCGCAACGCCGTGCTGCACGCGCTGACGCCGCTGGGCACCGCGCTGCTGGGCTCCTAGAGCCGATAGATGGTGAGCGCGCTGGGCCGCGACCGGAAGCGGAAGTCGTTGCCGAGCGGGCCGACCTCGCCGTCGGTGGCGACGCGGCGGTTGCCGTTGAGCAGCCGGACGTGCAGCTCCGGGACGTCGAGCTCCTGGTAGACGTGACTGGCGTTGAGGCTGTTCGTGATCGTGGCGAGGATGAACCGCGCCCGCGAATACGGCACGTCGGCGCGCAGGTAACGCACGTCGAGAAGGCCGGTGTCGAGGGCCGGGCGGCGCGACGGCGCGAACCCCTTCGGCGAGTAGGTGCCGTTGCCGACGAACAGCAGCCAGATGCTGGTGTGCTTGCCGTTGAGGGTCACTTCGAGCGGCTTCGCGCGCCGGAGGGTGCGGGCGAGCGCGATCGCCGCGGACGGCCACTTCGGATGCCGTTTCTGCAGCTTTTCCCGGATGCGGACCATCTCGGGGTAGCCGCCGAGGCTGGCGGTGTTGACGAAGTAGCGGTGGTCATCGTCGTCGTTGATCTCGACCTCGCCGAGGTCGACTCCGACGGCGTTGCCCGCTTCGGTCGCGGCGTCCGCGTCGGGCATCGAACGCATGCCCACGTCGCGGGCGAAATGGTTGAGGGTGCCCGCCGGGATGAGCGCGAGCGGCAGGTCGTGGTCGGCCGCGACGGCGGCCACCGCGGCCACGGTCCCGTCGCCACCGGCGACACCGAGCGCGCGCACGGTGTTGTCGCGGGCGGCGATCTCGTCGCAGAGCTGATCGCGCAGATCCCGTTTCGCGTCCGGGTACAGGATGGTGGCCTTGGGCCAGGCGAAGCGGGCTTCCTCGGTCGGGTCCTGCCCGTCGATCCCCGAATGCGGGTTGACCAGGACGAGCATGTCCTCGCCGTCGCGCATCTCCGGTGCCTCGGCGGTGTGGGCGGTGCGGCCGGGCACGTCGTCGTTCAGCGGCCACCAGTGCCGCGTCAGCAGGCCCGCGCCGACGCCGATACCGATCCCCACCCCGACGTCACTGGGCCAGTGGACGCCCGTGTGGATCCGGGAGTAGGCGACTGCGGCTGCCAGCGGCGCGAGGGCGGCGCCCGCCTTGGGCGATTCCATCGCGACGGCCGTGACGAAGGCCGCCGCCGACGCCGAGTGTCCGGACGGGAACGACGACGACGTCGGACGCCGGACCAGGCGCCGGTGCATCGGCACCTCCTCGGCCGCGGGACGGCGGCGCGGGAACAACGGCTTGCCGATCAGGTTCGCCGCCGCGCTCGCCCCGGCGATGGCGGCCACGCCGCGAAGCGCGCCGCGACGCGTCGGGCCCTTCTTCGCCGCGAGAGCGATCGCGACACACCACCAGAGCTTGGACTTGTCCGCACTTTTGGAGAGTGAGGTGATCACGTCGTCGGCCCGGGTCCTCGGCAGGGCCGCGCTCCGGGCCATCAGCCGCCGGTCGGTCCGCCCGACCTTCCGGAAAGGGCGCTTGAGCTGCTTTAACACGGGTTCCCCACTTCCGGGCCGGGACGTCATGCGCGTGATACCCGATCGGGACTTCCCGCACACCTTTCACCGAATGCAACGTACCGACCGCGTGTCGCCGCCCGAACGGCGCACCGTCAGTGGGTCCTCACCGCCTACTCTGGTGGGATGCAGCGGCGGATCTTTGGCATCGAGACCGAGTACGGGGTCACGTGCACCTTTCACGGGCAACGCAGGCTCTCCCCGGACGAGGTGGCGCGTTACCTGTTTCGGCGTGTCGTGTCCTGGGGGCGTTCGTCGAACGTCTTCCTGTCGAACGGCTCGCGGCTCTACCTCGACGTGGGCTCCCACCCCGAGTACGCGACGGCCGAATGCGACGACCTCGTCCAGCTCGTCACGCACGACAAGGCCGGTGAGCGCATCCTCGAGGATCTCCTGGTCGACGCCGAGCGGCGGCTGGCGGACGAGGGCATCGGCGGCGACATCTTCCTGTTCAAGAACAACACCGACTCGGCGGGCAACTCCTACGGGTGCCACGAGAACTACCTGGTGACCCGTGCCGGGGAGTTCTCCCGGATCGCCGACGTGCTGCTGCCGTTCCTGGTGACCCGGCAGCTGATCTGCGGCGCGGGCAAGGTGCTGCAGACGCCGCGCGGCGCCGTGTACTGCCTGTCCCAGCGTGCGGAACACATCTGGGAAGGCGTCTCGAGCGCCACCACGCGTTCGCGGCCGATCATCAACACCCGCGACGAGCCGCACGCCGACGCGGAGCGCTACCGGCGCCTGCACGTGATCGTCGGCGACTCGAACATGGCCGAGCCGACCACGATGCTCAAGGCGGGCTCGGCGAACCTGGTGCTGGAGATGATCGAGGCGGGCGTCCAGTTCCGCGACTTCACGCTCGACAACCCGATAAGGGCCATCCGCGAGATCAGCCACGACCTCACCGGCCGCCGCCAGGTGCGGCTCGCCGGCGGCCGCGAGGCATCGGCGCTGGACATCCAGCGCGAGTACCACGCCCGCGCCGTCCAGCACGTCAAGGAGACGGGTTCGTCGCCGCAGTCCGAGCGCGTCGTCGAACTCTGGGGCCGGGCGCTGGAGGCCGTCGAGCAGCAGGACTTCAGCAAGATCGACACCGAGATCGACTGGGCGATCAAGCACCGCCTGGTCGAGCGCTACCGCAACAAGCACGACCTCGACCTGTCGAGCCCGCGGATCGCCCAGCTCGATCTGGCCTATCACGACATCCGGCGCGGCCGCGGCATCTTCGACCTGCTGCAGCGGAAGGGGCTCGTCCGGCGGGTCACCGACGACGGCGAGATCGAACTGGCCAAGGACACCCCGCCGCAGACCACGCG
>Ga0307518_10001752_pt1 | contig 16032 bp, 6 predicted proteins | sample 25_EM_MG_FD_203889 | JGI IMG/M metagenome (GOLD analysis project Ga0307518, IMG submission 203889) | Populus trichocarpa ectomycorrhiza microbial communities from riparian zone in the Pacific Northwest, United States - 25_EM | ecosystem: Host-associated > Plants > Roots > Unclassified | place...
TAGGAAAGAGAACTATCATCATTTTTTTTGGAACAAATATTTTTTTTTTATTAACGTGAGTGTCTAGACCAGCTTGCGTGCACCTTGACTAATCCCACGGGTCCTGAAGTTAACGACCATGTAAGGCTTCCGTGGCTCTGAGGTTTGTGAGACTCGAACTGGTAACCTTTAGGGAGCAAACCCAGGGTCTGATCAATTGAGTTACTCGACTAATCTCACGGCCCCTGAAATTAATTTTTTCTTCTACACGTGTTTATCTTTTTCCTATATTGAAAGTGTTCGAAAGTTGCACTTTTTAAAAGGGTTTCATTTTTTCAACTTATTTACTTCTTTCTAATTTTCTTTCTTCTTCAAGATCCTCATACTAAATTATAAATTAAAAAAGGATAGGGTTATAAAATTTAAATTATAAAGGGATAAGTGGAACATTGATGAATGTATAAAAGCAAGAATGAAGTTTGAACAAATGTCCACCAATGGAGTTTGGTTCTTTCTTCCAAAAAAAAAAAAAAAGTCATTATTATATCATTTCAAGCATTGTCGTTCTTCAGCATGAAAGTTCAGGATATACTCTTCCTATTCAGCTAAATTATCTTAAATAGATAAAGATAATATTTGTTTTTGTATTTTAAAAGTGTTTTTAAAAATATTTAAATTTTTTTTATTTTAAATTAATATGTTTTTAATGTTTTTAAATCATTTTAATGCGCTGATATCAAAAATAATTATTAAAAAATAAAAAAAAATTATTTTTAATATATTTTTTTTATAAAAAATACTTTAAAAAATAATTGTAATTACATTTTCAAATAGGCTATGTCTCACTCACACTCTTTCATACCTTTTGGATTGAGATTTTTTTATATTCTTAAAAATATAATAATTATGTTAATTCAATTTAAATAACTATTTTAAATTAAAAACTCAATAGTAATAATGATGACCGGTTGTATTTCTAAAAAAATATAAAAAAAGAGGAGAAAATCAAAATCCTTACCATCCTTGACTCTCGTGTTTGATTACAAATAGCATTTTGTCTAGCAGTGATTTAACTTGCACCTACCAGCTGGAAAGCAAGAAGATTTAAATAGATTCAGACTTCGAACATAGCCCAATATAATCATATAAGACTATAAGTATTGCAGAGAAGTCTTGAAAAGACTCCTAGGGTTTGCGATGTGGCTGGAGATCTTTGACTTTTGGATTTCGTATATTATGACTTTTAATTGATTGAATGTTTATTTTTAAGTTTTAAAAATATTTTTAAAAAATTATTTTTTTATTTTTTAAAAAATAATATATTTTTAATATTTTTAAATTATTTTGATGTATTGATATCAAACATAATTTTTTTAAAATAAAAAAATATATTATTTTGATAGATTTCAAGTGAAAAAAATTTTAAAAAGCAATTATAAATTTCAAATTTGATTTCAAATATCTCCTCAATGTGATATTAAAATTTTAGTAAATTTTGAATGTTTATTTTTCAAATTAATTTATTTTGATATCTAATATTAAAAATAAATTTTAAAAATAATTAAATATTATTTTAATATATTTATCTACAATTTAAAAAAAAAAAATCTCTATTGTGCTTTCAAATAATCCCTATATATGTTCATGCTATTAATTTCAAAATATGATCGTAACTTGTAATAATTTCTGCCTTATCGATCCAAGAAGAGGATACAACCCATCAAATCTTGCCTTTTTTATTGGATAATAAAAAATATATTTGAAAAAAAAACGTATTGCTTTACAATTAATTATAAGTTTTAGGGTATAGTTTAATCGTTATTTTAAAATAAAATATACGAATATAACCTCTTTTTCCTATTTTAAATCAATAAAAGTTTACTTCAGTAACATATCTATATTTTTATTTTTTAATCAAAAATATTATTTTTATATCCGTGCCTTTTATTCCAAAAAAGTAGCTAAAAACAATTTAAAATATGATAAGATTAGATAGAGAGTTTCAATGACCTTTCTCCTTCTCATCAGACTTGCCCTCGCCGCACATATTAAAAGAGAGGGAATTCCGCAACGGAAATCTATGGGGAAAAACACGGACAAGTCGTGAAGTCGGACAATTTAAATATTTTTGATATAAATATGTTAAAATAATTTAAAAAAATAAAAAAAATAATTGAAAATAAAAAATTTTAATTATTTTTAAAATATAAAAGTATACAAGGTTGGTGGGGGTGGGGGGGAACTATCGCTGGAAAGAGAAGAGTTGTTGGGAGTAGAAAACTATCTGGAGAGGTAAATTCTGTTTCTAGTCTTTGAATCTTGAGCCGAGTCATTGTCTGATTATTAATTATTAATACCAAACCTTCTTGTAGGATGCTGCCCTGATATTTCTTTTCAAGGACTGTCACTCTATATATTATATTATATTATATTATATTGTATTGTATTATAGTACGTTATTTCTTTTTTCTTTGAGTGCCCCAACAAACGCAATTATGAGTATTTAAAAAGGTAGAAAAATTTCACTACTAGTTTATTGGGATTCCACTTCAAGAAATCACCATGAAATTCCACTAAGTGGGCCCAATTGCTTACCACCTATTGATTTGTGTCCACGTTGTATAGCATTTCATAAAAAAAAAATAGCATCATTTTTTTAAAAAAAGTAATTTTTTCAAAAACATGTAAGAGTATTGATGAAAAATTCAATTTAGATAAAAAGATTTTCTTAGGAATTCAAAGAAAACTACCTCTATAATTGATGGATTTTTTTTTTTTGATTTACCCATGATATTAAAAGAAGCTAGAAAGAGTTGTGCTTTTACTGTAGCACAAAACTTTGTTAATCCTTTTATAAGTCGCAATGAATTGAAGTGGTGATGTTTTTTTAAAAAAATTAATTTGGTTTTTAAACTTTTATTTTAAACAATTAAATTTTTTTGATATCAAATTAGCACCCAATTGCATATTTTTTTTAAAGAATGGTTGAATTTAAGACAAAGGACAGAAGATAAAAATACAAGTAACATAGGTGGCAGCTTCGCAGTTTGTTTGGAAAGTAAATTTTAGTCCCTTAATTTTTTTTTCTATTAGGATACTAGTCTCTTTAATTTTAGAAAATTATATTTTAATATAAAACTTTATTGTCGTTATTTTTCATGGAAAGAGAGAGAGGAGTCATCGGATTCTAATGAAGAGAGAGAAAGCTCTTAATTGGTGACGATTTCAACCACCAAACAAGTTAAAATTGGTGTTAAAGGGTTCTGCTAGGTGAGAAAAATTCTATTGTTGTTATGTTAAACCTCAATGTAGCCTAAAAATCATATTTAAGTCAAGATTGAAATATTTTTTCCAGTTTAATTTTGTGGTTTAGATTGTTTTTTAGGTTTGTTAGGTTGACATGTTGGTTTCTTGGTATTCTATGGGTGTTTGTAGGGTGTTTTGTGGTTGAAAAACGAGTTTTTCAAGTAAAAAACTCCTAGGCTTGATTTTTTAGGCATCATAGTGGCGCCTGAATCTAGACTGGCATACGACTTGTCATATACAACAAAGGATGACATGTCATTTACCTATTTTTGTCGTTCACCCCTTTTAATAAAAGAAAAAACAGTAGGCCCAGACACATGGGTCTGGGCTTCAAAATCCACGTGCCTGAACTTTTTTTTTTAATATTTTTTTATATATTTTTAATGTTTTTAGTTAATGCCCCTCATACGTCATTTTTTTAGATTTTTTAAATAATAATTATTTTTTAATTATATCCGGTGTCTTTAATTTTTCACAAGATTAATATAATTTATTTGTATTTTTTTATATATATTTCACATAGATTAAATTTATTTTTTTAAATTAAAAACTTTTATTTTTATGATATTTTTAATGTCTGCAACCTTAGATAATATTGTTTTCCTTTCCTTTTATTTAATAAATTTTATGTGTCTGTCAATTTTTATTAAAAAATTATTTTAATAAATAAATTTATTATACACAGTTTGCTAAATGACTCGTGTTGGGCTTTTAAATATCTTGATTTAAATTTGTCTTTTAATTTTTTAATTTTTATTTTTATTTATCATCAATTTTTTTATCCAATTATCTCGATCTTATGATTTAGGACGCATGATAGACACGTAATCTGGACATATCTCGTGTCCAAGTCATGGACTTCATGTGTTAACCCAACTTCACCTAAGGTAATATTTGTTTTTTTATTTTTTTTTGTTGTTTATTTTTTATTTTATTATCAAATTAATCAAAATTTAATTTAATTACCAAATTTATTTTATTAACAAATTAATCAAAAATATAATTGCCTCTTAATTTATTTTTTGAGGTTAAAAAAACATGATTTGGCACGCGGGCTCCGCACAGGATACCAATTTAGTAATTACTAGAAAAAGAAAAAAAGGGTAAAAACAATCGTTTTCCAGAGCTCCACGACTCTACGACAAACGGAGGTTTTGGTCAACAATTTGAAAAATCCCAACAGTGGAAAACAAACCTAGCTCCACGATTTAACGAATCTCAACTTTTCAGTTGAATTTATTTTTCAAAATGTTTTTTTAATTTTTTTAATTTCATTTTTTAATAATTTTAATATCTTGATTTTAAAAAAAAAAAAAAAAAACATCGTATTACCAAACACGGAAAAATTAATTAATCACGTCGCACATTCTTCACAATTTTCACAACTTGGATTTCCTAGCATTCTTAATACCGCCACACTAGCGGTTGTTGAGGCGGTGCCATGTCACGTGACACTCATCCATTGCACGTGCAAATAGGACACCTTTATTTCTTTCACTGTACTGCAAAAGACACTTCAGTTTCTGTTTCTATTTCTATTTATTTGACAACAGATTTTTTCCCCTTTTTTTCTAATTAAAAAAAGAAATGAAAAATAAAATAAAATAAATCTATACAATTTTAGTAATTTTTTTCTTATCTTAACTACCTCCATTTTTTCTGTGTAAACAGTGACAGACACTGCAATTGCAAAATTTTGCTCGAGCACAGCAGCACAGATATATAAATATATAAATGACATCTCGTGGCCGAAAGATATCTGAGGCCCAAAGCACATAACATTCAGTTGACGAGACGTCTTTCTTTTTTCTTACCTTCAGTCAATTAGTTTTTTTTTGTCAGGTACCGTCTGTGATAGATAATTCATTTCTTCTTTTTTTACGTGAATTGTGTGTGTTTAGGTTCATGAATTTGTTCTTTGTTTTTGTTATTGACAGGGTTTGTATTGAAATTTGAAGTTGGAAAATTGGAGAATGGGAAGTGGCGTGAAGAAAGTGTTGCTTACTTCAAATGGAGATGAGATTTCGCAGAATATCGCGTTTCATTTGGTTAAACAAGGATGCAGGTTGAGTTTCTGTTCTTCTTTTTTTAATTGAATTTCTTAGTATCAATTTTTTTTTCTGGGAGCGAAGCTAGACAAGGAAAACGAAAGGAAATGCCACCAAATTATAGTTTCAGTCTTTCAAAGGAAATGACAGAAAATGGAATTGTTCTTTCCTTCTTTTTTACTGGTTTTGAAATGAAAGGTTTTTTTTTTCTTTTTTCTTTTTTCTTTTTAATACAAATGATATTTTTTTTAAAAAAAAATTTCTACAAGTTTCTTTGGGTTTTTGGTTGGCCAAGGATGTAGTTTAAGGTTCAGTTTTATGAATTTTATAGTTTCATTGATTTGTTGTTTGGTTTCTGAGAAAAGGGAAGGAAATGGCAGAAAAAAGGTTTCAGATATTGAATACTGCTTTTCAATTGTGTTTGGTTTCTGAGAAAAGAGAAGGAAAAGAAGGAAATGGGTTTTTTATTTTCAGGCGGGGAAAGCTGGATATGTTTTGGATTCTTTATAATTTTCTAATCAGTTTCACTTGTTTTTTGGTTAATGAAATCCACAGTTTGAATAGTACCTTTCAAGTAATATTCCCGCGTGTTCTATAAACAAAAATGGAATCCTGGCCGTCTACAATTGACAGTTGATTTTTTATTATGCTTAGAAAAACAGAGCAAAGACTTTTTTTTTTTTAAAAAAAATAAAAGACAGTTAATATACTTTTCTTTGTTCAGTTTTATATTCAGATAACAATCCAACTAGATTGGTTGGTTTATTGAATAATATGTTATTTGGTGATGTATGATCAGGTTGGTTTTGATGGGAAATGAAAAGGGTTTAAGGAGTATCGGTGAGAAGATAACAGGTGCAATCAAAGGTGCTTTGCCAGTGGAGGTAGTGGAAATGGATATGGGAGAGGAAAGGGAGGCAAGTTTTGAAGAGGCAGTGGACAAGGCATGTGGGATTTTGGGGAATTTAGATGCTTTTGTGCATTGCTATACATATGAAGGTAATTTTGTCTCTCTTTACATCTTTCTCCACGGTGTAGATAATACTTTTATCTTGTTTGGTTGATTATCTGGGTATTGTGTCTTCGTCTATTCTATTCTTTGCTTCCATTGAATTTCCTGTTCCACTAGGTGGAATTTGAACCATAACTTCCTAGTTTCTGGGTGTTACTTCGAGTTTTTAATTTGAAGTAGAATTAGAGAGACTAGGAAAGTCAGGTCATAAGTTCGATCTTTTGTTCTGTCATCATTCATGAGTGATTCAATTTTTTTTCTTTTCTTGGATGATAGTGACTGATTGACTACGATTTGGAACTTATATTGTAATGGATCATAGCTAAAACACTAAGGCAATATTTGGTATTTGACTTTGTGTTGAACTTTGTTTTGTGAACTGCATCTGTTTTGGTTAAACCTGCATCTGAAAATAGATTTTAGTGTTGATACTTCACCAGAAGTCAGCAGATTTTGGACCCTTTCTTGCGCATTCACTTTTAATGTAACTGCAACCCAATACCTAATGAATTCTAAAAGTACCGATGAAACCATATTGAAACTCGTGTCCTGTTCATTTTGAACTTCAAGTTACCACTGGAGTATTGAAGGAATTGGCAAAGCTTAATGGCAATACAAGAAAGGACATTAGTAGAGTTATTACAATCAAATATTGTATTTCGTGCCATAATAATCATTCAATTTATTTATTAAGAAGTTGACAAGGAATAGACGCACATGAGTCATAATGTTTAGAAAGGAACAAGCATTGCTACAATTGAATTGGAGCAGTGCTTGCCCTTTTCCTCTGCCATTAATTTGATCAGACCTCCTACACAGGTTACTCTTTCAACTGGAAGATAGACGTGAGATTCTTGACTTTGTGCATGCAGGATTAATGCATAGAGCTATGGTGCTGGCAGTAGTTTTGGTATCTAGAATAGTAACATTGCATAAGTAGGATAGTTGTGATTCAGGGTGGTGGCAACAAAAATTACTATGAGTTGGAAGTGTTGAGAAATACAAGGGTGGAAGAATAAGAAATTAAACACTCTTGTTATATTTGGGCAAACACAGGCACTTTGCACATTGAAAATATAGAAATGAAAAATTGCTCAGAAATTCTATCAGCAACTCGTACAAAACACAAGCTTGCTTAATTTTCTGTTCACTCACCATCCATCACGCACAGAAGGAACACACTCACATATGTAATGTAGCATTCTTATTTTTAGCACCCCACAAAAACTGAACCCAGGTTCCCTATGTATACTAGCATATAATGTCTAAAGTGAAAGGAAGTATTAGATATTCCCATTGTGGAACCCCACCATGATACCTATTTGTGGAACCCACTTTCTGGTGAGTGGAGGAGTACTCCAGGAGGACTGAATAATTGTTGTTAAAGTGCTCCCTTATAATGTTGGTTATACCAATTATAGCTCAACAGTATTCTTACAAAGTAATAATGGGTGAGGTCTTGAGTTCGAATCCATCCCTCTGTCAGCCATTTCTAATATAAAAAGAGATATCAGTTGCGAGACAGCTGGTAGAGAAATTGTACACTTCTAGTCTAATTGGTCTCTTGTACTATTGGTTGCATTGTGCTTCATGGTTGGCTCAGTCTCTAATGTCATTGGTGGAGACACCAACTCTACGAATTAAAGACAGGTATCGGTTGAACTTGGTTGCAATGGCCAGCTGTGATAGTTTGTAAATTCAACAATGAAACAAAGTTGCAGACAATGGATTGAGAGCCGCTTCGAACAAAGTTGTACATTATCTCCACATCCAGCTGTGCCTTAGGAACCGGATTTATGTCACTGACTTATGTTAGTATAAAATGCTTGGTTCATTTGTGTGTGGGGTCTAAAATGTGAGAGCTACATTTATGGGAGTTGAGTTGAGAGGTGTGCTCTATGTGTGTTTATAAGATGAGAGGGCTCCACTTTCCATATAAGAGTTATAGGCAGTAAGAGTAGATAATGCCTTATGTATTTGTGAGCATTTTGTGTATGATCTTTGTATTGTGTTGTAGTATTATAAACATGTGCTTTATTCTTTTTTTCCCCTCCGCCCTTGTGTTTCTCAACAGAAAGAATAGTATCATATATGCTGTACACATACTGTTCTGTTGTAGCTTGGTTAGGTTATACTGGGAACGTATGTTAGCATCTTCTAAGAAATGTGGAATCTGAAATTATCAAAACCATTATTCTCCTTCGTAGCATGTTTTTCTTCTTGGTTCAGTAGAAGGCCTGCTCTTGAATCCCTTTATATCCATCCTGTAATTTGTTAGAGGTAGGAAGCTTAACCTCTGGCCTGTTCACCTGGGACTCTCTTCTTTGCTATTTCAACGCTAAATAAATAGCTCTTCTTTCTTGGAGTGGACTGTGGAGATGATGGGATAGAAAATGGGAAAGACTTAAAGTCACATTTTTGTTTTTTTTTCAATTTCTTGTTTCCCTTCAACATTATCAGTTTGATATATTTGTTATACTGAGGTTTGTGAAATGAAGTTGGAACTTGGAAGCAAGAAAGTGAATTTATTACTTCTAATTTTGTGCTACAGGAAAGATTCAAGAACCTCTGCAAGTAACAGAACATGAGTTCAAAAAAATAGTGAAAATAAATTTTATGGCTCCATGGTTTCTGCTGAAGGCTGTTGGAAAAAAAATGCGGGACTATAATTCAGGAGGCTCCATTATATTCTTGACCTCAATAATTGGTGCTGAGAGAGGACTGTATCCAGGGGCTGCTGCATATGGTTCATGTTCAGCAGGAATACAGCAATTAGTTAGAGTAAGTGAATCGATTAGTATTTAATCATATTTATTTTTGTGTGTTCACAGTTCTGTTAGGGTCCTGGGCCATGCATGCTCACTATCTTAAGGATACAAGTGAGATAAACCCTAGCAAACACCTTGAATTCCTGAAGCCTGTGTCTTGACCCGCCTTTGCATTTGCTACACATCTGCATTTAGCAGTAATGATGGAATTTCTGGTTGTTTTTGTTTGTGTTCATGTCATGCCTTATTCTCTTTTTGCATCTGCGATATAAAGAAATTAATGCATGGTGAGAAGTGGTCTGGTGTGAAGAGGAAGGTGTTCCTGTGTTAGGATGATCAAGACCAGGAATGCTGGTTGAGGTGGTAAGGAAAGGGATAATGAAAATAAATTCCACGGTGTACTTTGTGTTGGATGATAATAATGGCTAATATCATACAATGTTTCTGGATAAGATTGGTTTCATTACACTATTAGGAATTAGATTGTTTTCTTCAATGAATAATCTATCAAAGAAGCCTCCTGTCAATACAGATGGATTGGTTTAGTTTTCTGTAACATTGTTCTGGATAGCAAAATTGGTTTATTTGGCTGGCTTTCCTAAATAATAACTTTTGAATGGCAAAACAGAATTCAAGTGGGACACAACTAATTAGAATAATTGAATCCATTTTGTCAGTCTAGGATCAAGATAATGAATATAACATCATCTGTCTTCTTCTGATACGTCATATGTATGCAAGTCATGCGAAGTCGGGTTACAGCTACATTGAATGGACACTCAAGGTTCTGCTTTCGAGCATCTTTTGAGTTCAATCTTGAGCAATGACATGGAACATAAATGGTTTGCATTTCATCACACTATTGATGCAATGTTATTTTTGTCATATCATGAAAGAACATAATTGTTTTACACCAGCATTTCTGGTTATTGTTTCCAGCATTCAGCTATGGAGATAGGAACATACAAGATCAGGGTTAATGGAATCGCTCGTGGTTTGCACCTAGAAGATGCATATCCTGTTTCAGAAGGGAAGGAGAGGGCAGAGAAGTTGGTGAAAGAGGTAGTGCCGATGCAGAGATGGCTTGATGCCAAGAAGGATGTAGCATCAACTGTCATCTACTTAATCAGTGATGGTTCAAGATACATGACTGGGACAACCATATTTCTTGACGGGGGGCAGTCCTTGACAAGGCCTAGGATGCGCTCATACATGTAGGAGTTATTTCTGGTGCAAAACCTGGAGCAAGAAGGGAATCATGGGGTGATCCAATCAATCAATTTTTCGAAGGGAAAGACATGTCCTCAGGGATTTGTGAATGCTTGGTCGTTTACTATCGTCAGCGGCCTGTCAAAAGTATGCCAGTGAAGCAGCTGATTATTTATGTTTCTTGTCCGAGTGACTTTGATCACCAGGCAAAAAAGACTAGTCTTCTAAGTATATTCTGAACTAGCTGTCATTCTTAACATTAATTCATTAGTAATTCCCATTTTCATTACATCTCTTACTCTCCTCTCAAGGCCACCTTGTAAACTTGAAGTGAATGACGTAAAAGGAATCAATGACAAAGTGATTTTCTTTTGGTTCTGTCCCCACGGATGCCTTAACTGGCTAGAAACTGTACCACAGCTAGGCTCAGAAACAATGGACAAATTCTGGTAATGACTAATTCGACCATCAAGAATTTTCTCTATGGATCATTGACAGATAGCTTGAGTTGGGACCCAGACTCGACTTCCAGGTTTTCTGTTTTGCACTACAAGCCAATCAGTGTCGCTGCATCACATTATTGATACATGAAAGTAATCTTGAACTAGTTTATGCACATCAAAACTAAATTTTGGGCTGGTTCTTAGGCAGACCATCCTAATCCAGGTTGCTGCACTAACAATTCTTGTAATCTTCTGTATTGGATCCCGACATGAGATGATAAATGTAGGAGCAAATCACTTTTGACCTTTGGAGTTTGAATTTAATCTTAATTTTGGTTGCCTCTAATCGATTGGACTTCGAGGTCATGCCTTGGAATCCTGGCATAACAGTTAGTGTGCGAGATAATAATACACTCAAGGCTCCATGATCCATACTTTCTTGGTAGAACAGCTCATAATCTTTATCATCTTCAAATTTTCAAAAGACGGTCTGGTGAAAAGGCCAATCGGCTATCTGATGTCGATATTCTGTCTACTTTCAGATCAGGGAATGATTAAAGTAGACTAATTTGTACCACCCTCGTGAAATATCAACCGCCCTTTGAATAGGCAGTACTGTACATAATCATTAAGATCAAAATGAACAAAGAACATCTTTTGTATATACAAGATGACAATGATGATCATCTCTGAAATTTAGAGGCAGCGAATGAGGTAAGCACCAGTCCATTTCACCATTACAGGTTAATTGCTGCTGCATCAATCAAGCTCTAACGAAATGCATGTGCAAGTCTTTCTGGCTATCACTCAGATCTCATGATACCATTGGATATCGCAACCCAGACAACAGCGTTGTACTGTACAGAGTGGAAAAATTCCAAACCTAATCCCTACGTCCTTGTCACTTCGTGCTGTAAAATTTATCGCAGAACCAATTACGCCACGGTTGTTTTTCAACAATGGCAGCTGTTCCATGGAACCAGTAGGGGAGCTAGAGTACTATGTGTGCGGGTAATAATTAATACCTTAGAAAACTATATATATATATATATAGAAGATAGTATATGTCATAATTCTAAAGGACTTGTTTGACAATTATAAAACATTGGGACCAAAATGTACTTGTACGTTTGCGTGCATGTGAATGTATCGTTTCCCTTAAGATTTTTCTCATCACAATTGAAGTTCTTAGCTAAGCAGAGCATGCTTGTAAATCTTGCCGAAGAGTTAATGGATAACGTATTTTCTTTAGAATGCAAAATAGTTATTTGTAAATTTATTAATGAAGGCACAAATACAATACCATTTTCAATGAAATTTCCAAATGTTGATTTTCTTTGCTAGAACTTGTTAGCATTGCACGCTCATAGATGAGCTGAGGTTACCATGAAGTAATGGGCAAGCAGGCCGCACTATCAGACCCATTGATGAAAGACTCCTTGGAAACCATTAAAAAAACCTTTGAGAACATTTGGTAACTATAGGACGTTAAAAAAAATAAAATTAATCAATGAAAAAGACGAATAAACAAAAAAAAAATCAATTAAAAACATTGAACTAAAAGAAAAAACTGATTAAATTAATTTTGAAAATCATTAAATAGACTTGGTTCAGTTTGGTTTTGATTTCAAAAAACTAAAACCATTTAATCGAACCAAACCTTACAAAAACAATCTAATATCTAAAAGAAAAAAAAGATATAAATATTAAATCTTTATCAGTTAACCTAACCCTAAAATAATTCTCCATTTCACCGTATAGTCACCAACCACAACAAAAAAAAACCAAACCATCTCCATCGATTGTATGCAACTTCTCTCAATCTCACTTCACAATAGCCAAACCAAACCCATTTCTCTATCTCCAAAATGGTGATCCTGGCTGAGATCATTTAGTTTTCTCTGAACTTGAGGATCTTTCTACTGGAAAAAAATAGAACTTCATACATGTTAAAAATTAAAATATACAAATCTGATTTGAGATTTTCTTGTTCTTGTATTTATTTCTAATATACTTGGATTAGACAATTAACATGGTCCTTTCAATTATAATTCTGTTTTGTACAGCATGTTTAATTTCCAAATTACATTCTTAGATTTATACATTTATGATTTTATTTTTATTTGGTGTAGACAGTGGTTGTTGTCCTCTAATATTAGATTGATATGTGTTTATTTCATCTTGCAAATATGATTTTTTTTTTATGACTTTTCAAACTTTGAGCTTTAATCTCTAAGTGGAATACGCATTTTTTTGTCATCAATGGTGGCAAATAGATGTTGTCTATGGTAAAGATTTCAACCATTGAAGGTGGTTAAAATGTCGAGGTCTGAGTTCTAGGATTCTAGAATTTATTTTCAATTTTTTTTTTCACATGAAACATCTTAAAAATCTTAATAAATTCATTGTTAATCTTAAAATATAGTTTAATCGGTTAAAAACAAAAGATTAAATTGAATAAAAAAAATCTTTGAGCATCAATCTATATTTTTTAGAAAGATAAGAGTTTCAAAACACATCAATTGCATTTTTCTTGTGAAGTAAAACCTATTAACATCAATATTGATTCTTTATTTTTGCTAGAATGCGGCCGAACAATTACTTTTTCTCTTTTTCTTTTTTTTTGTATGATTTTCTCTCTCGTTTCTTTAATCCCGGAGTTGAAATATAAATAAAAAAATATTTAAGATATAAATATAAAATTTTAAAATTAAAGTAAGAAAAAATAAGCAAACAAAGAATTTTAAGAAAATGATTTTTTCCGTGCAAACTTGAGAAAAGCCCTCCTGTTTTTTTGTTTTATTCTGCCACCATTTCTTTTAACTGTTTTTTATACTACAAGTTTAAAATCTATTTCATTAAATTACCCTCTAATTAAATTATAAAGTCTGATCAAACACCTTAAATTCTCAAGAATATACAAACAAAAAAATATCTGAAATATCATAAAAAGCACATGGAAGGATGGAATTGATGAAAAATAAACCTTGGTGACGGAAAAATAAAATAGCACTGTTAATTGAACAACGCCATCGACATTAACACACAGTAAAAGAATGTTTTCTTTAAATATAATTGTATAATAAAATGAGACCAGTAGATCTATTAGTTTTGTCATCGAAAAAATAAGTATGTTTATTTAAATATAGAAAAACTATTTACAGTCAAATTAGATATTTTAAATTTTAACGTTGCAGCCATATAGTTGTACACAATTTCTCGTGATGAAAGAACGTGTTTCATACCCTATAGCTATCTATGGACATGTTAAGGAGTGTAATTAAGGTTGATTTTTAAAGTGTTTTTTTTTGAAAATATATTAAAATAATATATTTTTTTATTTTTTAAAATTTATTTTTAATATTAACACATCAAAACAATTTAGAAATACATAAAAAAATTAAAATTTATTAAAATTTCAATCCAAAAACAACCCCATGCCTAAGATGCAATTTGAAAACATTAAAACAATATAGTTAAGTTAAAAGATTGGCTGAATTTTAGGGAATCGTTTAATTATTATCTGAAATTAAACAATGGAGACAAGGAAAGGGAGAATTTATTTTTTATATTGTTTAATTATTATCTTAAAACAGTAGAGACAAAGAGAATAAATAGGGAGGATATGTGCATATATATTTTTTATGTTGATAGATTTATTTTATGTTTTTATTTCTATAAATTTAATTAAATATTTTTTTATCCATTTCTATACATGTACATGTATATTTTCTCCCGAAGCATTAAACACACGCAATTAATTTGAGCCAGCCTTGTGTTCAGTCTTGTTTTTCTTTGTTTGGGATTTGTGAGAAAACACCTTGTTGTTGAATTTGTCTTCGTCTCTTTTATGACGTAACTGCTTCTGTCACTAATTTCTTCAGCATAACTTCTATGGTCCCAACTGAGTTGAAGAGATCCTACAGTGCTTAGATTTGGATTTTGTGTTTTCATCACGGTTGAAGTTTCTAACGAGGTTAGTATGTTCGTAAATTTTGTTGAAGAGTCCTCCTCAAGATGATGTCTGAACGGTTATATGATTGGAAGAGGACTACATTCATTTTGTAGCTCAACATCAATTGGACTTTTTGTTTAAAAAAAATAAAAAAAAAATGTAAATTAAGTCTGCTTAAGAATATATGGTTTGAGTCCAAGCTAAACCAGCAAAATCTCATTTATTTGGTCTTTTTTTTTTTTTGGATTTGGCAATTTTCAATATTTTCTTCTTTCTTCTTTTTTTTCGCAAACAGTAAATAGATCTCTTGAGAGATAATTAATGATCGTTAAATGATGTAATAATTAGAAAAAACGAATTTCAAAATTACTAATTAATAACTATATATGTATCTTTTTCGAATTTATAATTTATAATTAATGTGAATGGATAAAAGTAATGTTGAAATTAAAAAAAGAAAAGAAAACGAACGTCCGATTATTGCAATGTTTAGCTACTAATTAATAACTATGTATGTATCAGCAATTAATCTTTCAACACCGATCCGAGGGTTGTTGTAAGAGACTTGCATAAGCTGTGTAGAAATTAAAATTCCCTTTCTCTCTGAAGCCTTCAAATCACTTTAATATAACTTGGTGGTGCCCTGCCCTGCCCTAAGGTAAACAATTTAATTTTCTATACTATGATGCACGATGGGAGACATTTGGGTAAATTGGATTTGACATTCCAAGACAATCGATCCAGAGGGATGTGAGTATTTGACATTTCAAAATGAGTTTGAATAATCCAAGTTTTAAGGTTTTTTCTTTCCCCTTCTTTATTAGATATTCAACAAATGCTTTACTTTGCAAACATGTGAAGAAGGGCTGCGCGGACCAGAGAGAGAGAGAGAGAGAGAGAGACAGCCTCTAATTATTCATCTTCTTTGTCCAATTCAAACCCACATGTTCTTGCGATCCAAAACTCACTTGTTCATCTCATTCCACGTCTTGCACGAGACATTAGATGAGTTTCTCAAAGTTTGTGCTTTATCAATTACCTCTTTAACATTTTATCTGTTTATTAATTAATTATTTTTTTCATTCATCTCTCTTAGAAAAACTAATGAAAATTAAACACATTTATATTTGTTAAAACATTTGTTTAAAACATGATTAATAGACACATTTGAGATTAAATTCAAAGTGAGGTCAACACATTTTTTAGGTTAAAACTTTGTTGGAATTTAATCTTCAACATAATTTTTTTAACATGGAACATTAACATGATTTAAATAAATTATGGACGAATGAGAAATTGATTTTAAATAATT
>Ga0307518_10001753_pt1 | contig 16028 bp, 9 predicted proteins | sample 25_EM_MG_FD_203889 | JGI IMG/M metagenome (GOLD analysis project Ga0307518, IMG submission 203889) | Populus trichocarpa ectomycorrhiza microbial communities from riparian zone in the Pacific Northwest, United States - 25_EM | ecosystem: Host-associated > Plants > Roots > Unclassified | place...
GTGCCAACTCTACGTAGCAAGCCATACTAATTTTTTTTTTTAATGTAAAAAATAAAGATGCTCAGATGATAATGGTGTGTTTTTTAAATAAAAAAAAATTCAAGACTTGAGTCATTGAATTAAATGGATCCAATAAACTCGGTTAATTTAATAATATGATAAAAAAAACAGAGTCAATAGATAAATCGAAAAAAAAAAATTGGCAATAATTAACTATAAAAAATAAGTCGTCAATATCATACTTGAGAGGAGAGGAAAGAAAAACCCGTCGGAGACCCCGTCGCTCTGTTATGAACATCACCCTTACCACCAGATGAGTTTACTAAGACGATTCTAACGCTACTGCGAAAAACTGCACAATGACACCAAAAGAGCCAGCATGCGTTGCTAGAGCAACAACTCGGAAAGCAAACCAAATAAAAAATTATGAAGTAAGTATCTCATGTTTATATTTAACCAATTAATTTAATTTAATTCAAAAAGAAAATCTCTTTAAAAAAAGCTAAGTTTAACATAGAACAACAAATACAAAGGCTCAAGATAACCCTGGTTATTTTTAGAAGGTCTTCAAGAGCTAGACTAATTTCATTTAGTCAAGCCTTCTATAGAACCAGACTTTGAGAAACTCCTGGTAAAATCTAAGTTCGATCCAATAGTTGGATTGAAAAGTATGACTTTATAATGTTACTTCACTTATCTAGCATGATCAAACCTCCTCTTAGACCTAACTTTGTTCCACTGTTTCATAAACATATTTGTTAAGTTATCAGCATGATACGTTGGTAGCAGATCCCCATCTAAATTTGATATCTCGACTGCTCAAAAGCTTTACTTTCTAATTTCATATAACAGAGTCTCCTATAGAACCAATCCTCAATAATCTCTTTGTAAATTTTGAGTTTGATCCAATGTCTGGATAAAAAGTTATAGATTTAATGCCATTTTACTAGTCTAGTATAATCAAACCTTCTCTTAAACATATAACTCTATCACACTAGTTCATAAGCATATCTATTAGATTGCTTGTAATTTTTTGGTGGCAGATTCTTATCTAACTGTGACCGATCTTGACTCGAACACTTAAAATTCTTACTTTCTACTAACCTGACTATATCAGAATTACATCTTCATGGGAGGATTTCAACAACCTCATAGCTCATGTAACTTGCATATATTTGTAAATGTTTTCATTTAAAACGAGAAAATCAACTGCAATTTATCCTAAAGAACAATTTCTTTACAAATTATAGTAATTTTCAGAATTTTATATATACATAAGCTAGTGGAGTGAAGGGGAAAAAAATTCACAATGATTCAACTTTGAAATTATCTTTTAAGGTAGATTGGGGCTTATTTTGACACCTTGGATGGAACCACTATGAAAATTGGCTGAAATCTTTTAATTGTCATTAAAATTGGATGAATGGAGGGATGGCATTGTCCAATATCCATTAAGTCTAAGGTAAACTTGATAAAATCAAAAGGTATGGGATTCTATTGATAATGGAGTAATCTCTGCCAGGGGCTAAATTGAGTTTTCTTCCTTTTTTTTTTTTGTTATCTTTTGTTTTTCTTCCACTTCAAGTCATGGTTTGTTATCAATTATCATCACTAATTGCTTCTTCTTTTTTGAACTACAGTCAAATTTAGAATCATGAGCAAGTCCTGACTCTTGGTCCATGATCTCAAAGTTATTAGGCTTTGGGTCTCCATTTTGAGTCTTAATTACCCAGAAACAGGACAAGGACTGAAAGTTCTTACAATCAACACTTTCTATCTAGCAGGAGTATGGGATAACAATCTGGTTTAAGCCTAGTGAAGAACATTGAATGCTGTCATCCATGAACCAGGCTGTCTTGTCCTAAGTAACATGGTGGTGCATCTATAAAGCTGGAAATTGGCTAATCTCATTTTCTCTGTGCTATCTCATCATGCACGTATGTAAGACGCTGGCAAATTTATTAAACCTAGCGGAATTAACGGCAGATCTATCCATAATCACTGTACTTCTCTATTTAAATATCCTTTGACTGCAAATTTAGTTTTAAGATTATATATATACACACATAATCTCACATTACACATGGTCATGGAGTTGTGGGGTTCGCATTATGATATATCAATGACTCGACCACCAAGCCCAGGAACTATTTCAGATACTCTGCACGAGTCCACCTAAAAGTCTTAAACAGCTTTCTTATTTTCAACCATGTGAGTAGACTTTGAAGCTTTCAATCAAGAAAAGTATCTGTAATTCCTGAAAATCATTTCAATGAAACAAGGGCTACAATAATTTCACTGGATGTAGCCTGGATAATCCTAACTGAAGCGTACCAAGCTATCAGATAGATAAGTGTAATGTTTTTTCAGCAGCTATCAAATTCTCACCATTATATAAAAGAAAAAAAATATATAGTTAACATCAACTAATCGGTCATTTACTAAAAGCTTACTTGGATTAAAGAAATAATAGTATCACAAGTTGATTATGAATTTTCAAAGAGCTCCTTTAACGACGCAGAGACTTCTACGACTCCTCCATGTGAGCTATGTCTCGGTTCCTGAGCTTCCTACTCTCAGATTCTCTCTCTCTCTCTAGTATCATCAACATTTATGATGCGTCCTCGAAGCTTCGCAGTTTCATCCAGTACTCTTCTCTTCTCTCTGCACCGATTCTGAGTGATCATTTCACTTCAAGTTCTCTTCTCGTCTGTTTTGTGATTTCTTTATTATATATAGATGAATCTTCCTGCTCTCATGCATCCCAGTGCTCCCATTAATGCTCCTTTCTCTATTACTTTATTAGTAATGTCTGTCTGTAGTGTTCTTAATTAATCTTTAATCCTTGACAGTTTCCATTTCTTGTTACCTTCTACTGGTACTTGCTTCTATTTGAATAAATATTACTATTTTCTTCTTCTTCTTCTTCTTCTTCTTCTTCTATTATATAGAGAGTTTCTTAGGTGATATATTTTGTGTAGAGTGTAAAGTTTGAAGGAATTGAAAGAAGAAAAAAATGGGGTGCGGTGCTTCTATGTATCCACTTGCGGGGAGAGAGAAAAAAAGTGTACCAGAAGTGGTAGTGTATGTTCCTTCAATGAGAATACCTGCACACTCTGATCTTCAAAGGCCACTAAGAGGGTTAATTCCTCAAGATCTTGTTGATAGGTTGGCCTGCCTTCGCAATCAGATTGTGTTAGTGGCTGAGGATACAGGTCTGTTTTTCTCACAACCCTAATAATGTTTCTTATATTGTGTTTTCTTTGGATGTGCAGAAACATGGAAAGAATATAAATTATTGTAGATGGGAATTTTGTATATTAGTTCTTGGAGGGGAATTTTGAATTTCTTAAGAATTGTAAAGGAAATTAAATTGCTACACAAACTGTGGGCAATGCAGGTGGATCTGCCGTGACTGAACTAAGGAGGGCACTGGAAGAGTACTTGTCTCTTCTTATTGGGCTCACCAAGAAAGGTTTTAAGGGCTCATTTCTATGCTAATAATTTGTCAGTCTCTTCCTTGTCTCCTTTTCTAATGAATTGCTATATGTATCTTGCAGAACATGGACTCGAGGGCTTGGTCGAGTTCAAGTGGAAAAATCTGGAAACTGGCCGGCAGGTAAGTCTATCAAATTCTCAACCTTCAGCTGCTTCTGGAAAACCTTTGTTGTTAGCAGTGGACTGGTAATTAGAATTGAAATACGATTGAGCAGGAAAACTCTGTGGCAAACTCCTGGTTTGAATTATTATCTGTCATTCACATGATAGCAATGCTTACTTTGTCAGAGGCTAACACATTGATGATCCCTAAGGATCGCTCTGGTTCTGGCATTAGGGTTGTATCTTCAGGTTCTCATTCTTATCCTCAACGCTCTATTTTTAGTCTTGAATTATTCAGAGGTAGTTCTTTTTGACTCAATGGATTGTGATTAATCTATAACGTAAAACCCAGATTGTAAGAGGGATGCTGTTGATTTACTGCTTAAGGCATCGGGATGCTTGGTATTCTGTGTCCGTGAAATCTTGGCTCATTTACCACCAGATATCAAGTATGTTAAGAAAGACGCAGACTTAAGGATTTTTCGTGGGACTTAGAGTCAATATTAATAGTTGTGATTGATTCTGTGTACTCAGGAAAACCTTTTCAAAAGATTTCCAAGATGGTGTCCTGGAGGCTATATCCATTCAAGCGCTAGGCCAGGTATAGTGCTAGTCGACCTCTGCAATTGTCTTGAACTTCTGTGTTTCCTTCAAAATGCAGACTAACAGACATTTGTTACCTCTTCTATTTTGTAACAACCAATTATAAGTCAAAATGTCTGGCATTTTATCATCAAATGGGAATTAGAGGAAACTAATACTGCTTTCAAGTTCAGGGAACTGAAATTCAGCTCGGTTTCGCTGTTGAAAGTCAAAAGGCTTCTTTATCTGTGAAGAGGAGGTTGGCATGTGAACAGCTGATCTACTTTAGTCAGGTTTGTGTTTATGCTCTAATTCTTCCTGAGACTTTGACTTGTCAAGCTCCTACACGATGCTCTATTGCATCTATTTTAACGATTATGATTTTAGAAGCCTCTTTCTGTAGAATTCACCAGTCAACTGAAGGAACAGATAACTTTCATTTAATATGTACTAGAAGACTATTTCTTAAAATATTTTCTTGATGCATTTGGTAAACTTTACTTCTTTTCTTAGGTGTTAGGCTCACTGACCTTCATTTCTCAACTCTCATCGTTAGTGTTTGTCTCTATTCAGGCTTATCACTTCTTGTCAGGGCTTGACATGAGTAATGGGCATGGAAAGAAGCATCTCTGTTTCATTAAGTGGAAGTTCCTTGAAGCAAAGGTTTTCTTTGCAGTCAACTTCTTAAATTCTGATTGCTGTGTTGATCTTAGAGTTGCGTTTCATAATTTTGCATCAACTGATTCTAATTATTCTACACAACCTATTAGGCTGCAGCTTACTACTACCATGGTCTGATCCTTGACAAGGGCACTGAACCAGCCTGTCATGTTAGTGCTGTATGCTGTTTTCTAGCTGCAGGTGGGCTTTTGTCAGAGAGCAAGAAGGCCTGCTTAACCTTTTGCCTCACAGCTCCTGTTACCAGGTTGGTTTTGGCAGTGTTTTGTAAGAAGTACCTAAGAATGGTAATTTTTTTGTTGTCCTTGAAATCTTATTTTCGCTTTATTTCCCTGAATTTTCTTGAAGATCTCCTCCGCTTTGGGGTGCAATGAAGCACTTGCATCAGAAAATTCCTGAAGTTGCATCAAGGAAGTCTCAGATGTATGGCTACCTCTTGGAAGAAGAGAAGTGAGTGGTTCTCCAGTTGACCTTTATTTGTATTTCAGTTCATCTTATGTTGTTTATATTACTGTCCAAAAGTTGAATCTGCGAAAAAAAGTAGAGATTCTAACAAAGTTAATGATGCAGGGCTCTACAAGCACTGCCTGACCTACCAGATTTCCAGTTGTCATTGGCACCTGATGACTATGTATTGCCGGAAATAGATCCAGCATGGGATCGCGATAAGTGGGGCATACATAGTCAGCCCTTAAAGGAGCACCTCAAAGATTCTGAAGATGAGACTGGAACTTAATGAAACCCTCTATGAACTCTTCTTCTGTGTAATTGGATATGTGCTCTAATGAAACTATGCCACGCAAGGCTAATACAGTACCATACCTTACCAAGTTGCCATAGGATAGCAACAAGATACTTTCTTGATCTGTCTCCACATCCATGTAAATTTTAGTTTAAAACGCTGTCTAATAAAACCTGTACAGAGTTTGTATCTCTAGAAGCATGTTCTTCTGTTTTGATGCTAGACAAATAGGCACCAGATGTTTCCTTTCCATTAGAATTCATCTTGGAATGGTTCTTGTGATGATCACCAGATAAGCAAAACTCATCAGCAGTGCGTGCAGCAAAAGTTGGATATGGTAGCTCCGGTCATGGAAGAATCGTCATATAGGTTAACATCTGATTTCCTAACTCTTGATTTTTCAAAGCTACAAACAGTCGACTAAAGTAACAACATTATTTCTTAGCAAATATAAAACGAGGAAGTGTTGAGAGTCAATTTCGAGAATAGAAAACATAAAATGAGAAAGCATGATTCAAATGCCCTTAAAACTCAAAAGGTTCACGAAATTTTAGTCAGCTGCCCTTGTAATAAAAATTTACAACTATCCAAAACACAATCGTTTACATGATCTATTCTTTTAATTCCTCCAATGGCGAGCAGAATAAAAGGAAGACACGTCTACTCCTCTTTCATCTTGTAAAACAAAAGGCATCCAGGACCAGAAATCAGCTGTCAACCAGAAGCTCCTTTTTTACCTTATTTCCTCTTTGTTTAACTTTCCTGGTCAGCCTCTACTCTTCACTGCTCATAAGTCACTCAGTTGCATGAGACATGAGTTTGTAAGCAGCTAAAATATTGAGTGCAAGGTAGCAAAAGAAAGCAAGGTAAGATAGCACAGTAGATATCAACATTTGGTGGCAGAACTTGGTCACGTAACTGCAAAAAGGATTCCAAAAGGCCTCTCGTTGACCATATTTACTCAAGTAACCAACAGCTGTTGCTGCTGCACATCCAGATATCATCAACACCGTCATCACCTGCAATGCATTTTTTCAAATAAGCAAAAAAGAAACAGAGAAACAACTAGTACAAAGTTGAATACTAAAACCAAGAGAGAAGGTACAGTGAATAATGCATAATGGAATACAATGAACTAAGAAGAGAAAAAGGTGATGACTTCCTCAATCAAATACATACCATGTTATCAGCATTTTATAGCGTTCTGTCTTAAAAATCTTTTCTCGTGAAGCAAAATTGCATGAATGCAGGACGTGGATCAAGGGAACCCATCGGGGAAGGGGGCAGGCCCCCATTCTAACAAAACTATAGTGATTTTATTAAAATGTTGGTGATATCATTAAATTGGGTGGGGACCAAGCTTTTGTAAACTTCATAGGACCATAATCAATTAATCTCTATGTTCATGAGGGAAAACTTCAACTAAACAATGCTGAGTCGGTAAACCAGAACTCCTGTAGAATAATAACTCTAGCATGAAGATGATAATAAGTCTCCAACAAAATCAGTTGAAAAGAAAATGTTTTTTTTAAAAAAAAAAAAAATTCGCCTTGATATTCGTTAAAACAATAAAACATTTGGTGAATGACTTTAATTAGGTAGGTGACATCTAATTTCTGTGTCGTACCTCATGCTTATATTCATGTATTAGAAAAACAACACCCTTACCATATCATGCAAATACAAAAGGAAATAACTGGTAGTCTGTGATCCTGAACGGCTCAGGGCCCATAGATAGAGCAGCGACAACACAGAGAAGGCACACACAGTTGCATCTGCACCAAGCAAAAACCTACAAGACAACCCAGAAACACAAAAAGCTTAACACGCGATATCCTGTCTAATATAATTAAAACCTGCATTTAAACCCCCACAAAATCAAAGCACATTCTTAGTGTTTAATATTTACTTCATGGCAGGACTTTGGCTGTAACGTGGTGCAATGGTCAGCCCGATAAAAGAGACTGGCTCCTTCGCGGTAACCATTATAGGGATAGCAGCCACTGTGAAAGCAATGGCTAAAATCCTTAGTGTGATTTGAGCCATGAAGAAACTCCTCTGTGGTTGACCTGGGGTTGACGTGCCTTGTGGAGTCTTGGCTTTGAGAAAACCCTTTTCTGTTGTATTCTCTGGAGTTGCCATTGATAAAGAAAAACCCTCTCTGTTGCACAGAAATTGAACAGAGTGCAAATAGAGGAGGAAATCAAGGAAGCATAGGAGATGTTGGTACAGAGAGAAGGGGTTTTCCTGGTTTTTGAAAACAAAGAGGAAATCTAGCTTGATTTAAAGGTCTACAAGCAGTCATAAATAAGTGAACGGAACTCACCCACCCAATAAATGACAAGTCAAAAAAAATCAAAGCATATAAGGCCTTTGCAGATGCCAGCCCAATAAAATTCTAAAAAAGAGGTATTGTCTCTATTTTTTTTTTCAATTAAGAATTTGCATTATTTTCGTATTCTTTTTAATTTAAATTAAACGAAATTAAAATTCTTAGAATAATAAAAATTCAATTTAAAATTTCTTAAGAATAATAATTATGAAATGAGTAATGCCCGAAAATTATTTTGAAAATCACTTACTATAAAAATATTATGCATTGAATTAGTTAAATTTTTGGGTAGAAATTTAAGGTACAAAGTAAACATAATCAATCAATGAAGTGTTGGTCTAGCGGTTAAAGTACTGTTATATTTTTGTAAAGGTGAAAACACAAGTTTGATCTTCAGGAAGCGTATTTATTAGGAGAGACAGCCACGAACCCTTAATTAGATTAGTCTCACACTATAAAAAGATGTGACGATACCCAATTAAAAAAAAAATAAATAAACATGATCATAAATAATTAAATAAAATGGTTCTTTCAAAAGCTAGAAAGTTTGTATCAATAATAATAATATATAATAATAATAATAATAAGAAGGGCTAGAGAGTTACTTATAAACACATATTTAATAATTGAAACACATTTGTTAACAAAAGTTAGTTTGGTATCTCCATTTTTTTTTCTTTTTTTTTTTATTATCTCCATCTTGGTTAGTCCGGTTGATGTTTTATTTATTTTTATATGTGATATTGAATTTAATTTTTTCATTTTTATATTCAATTTGTACAAAAAAAATAATATTTGTTTAGTGTTTAAATTAGATAACTTGCTTGTGTTTCAATTAGAACAATTTTTTAAAAAAACATAAAAAAAATTGATGTGTAGGTTATAAAAAACTTTTAAATATTATTATTAATTTCAGGTCAAGAAGTTAATTTTAAAATTATTTTATTTAATTTTTTATATAATTTAAGTTTTAAATTAAATCATATAAAATTATTTCAATGTAATTCAATTAACTCCAATTAACTTAACTCCAATTAACTTGATAAATCTAAAACAAGCTCATTAGCAACAACACCGTGAGCAGTTGCAGTGGACCAACAGCTCCTCAGCAGCGTTGGAAGATTTTCCTTAGCAGTATCCAGCATCATCTTCTCCGCATCGTGAGCAAGCAGCAGCAGGAGCAACAACTCTCCTCAGTCATGCAATAGCAGCTCAGCCTTTATCTCCTCTGCACCCGTGAGTAACAGTTGAAGATCTTCTCCGTCAGCAACCATTGGTCACGGTGGTATGGCAACTTTCTTCAAGTGGTAGTAGCAGAGTAATAGCCGGTCTTTTCCTCTTCATCATATCAACAACAAAGGTTGCAATTTTCGACAGCTTTTTCTTAGTAACAGTACCTAGAGTTTTTCTCTTCTTCTCGGTCACGACAGTAGTAGCTCAAGCAATAGAGGAGCCCACCTGACAGTAGCAACACATTTCTCTTCCAGCAGCAGCTCTGCACTAGTGTTGTGGACGAGAGCTAAATCAGCAAAGTCTTCAGCAGCCTCACCGTGACATCATGTTCCAGCCGAGAACGACGACAGCAGCAACACCGTGAGCAACAAACGCCAACACTCCAGCTTCTGTAAGCATCTAGCAACTTCTTCACCACCAGCAAGCCTTCAACCATAAGCCAGGTAATGTTTCTCTCTTACTTCTTCATGTGGCAAGCCTCTACATGATGGTGTAAATATGTAAGTGTATGCTGTGTAATGGCTGGAAAAAAAATGCTTATATTGGTGGCCTTCAAATTTGCCAAATAATGGCCATTAAGCCTGACTAATGAAGAGAAAGGAGGTTGGGTCTCTATTTTGAGCCCAGCCCACGGTTAGGCTGGATTTGTTTTATTAAAAAGGATTTTGGGCCATCTGTTGGCCTAATTAGATTGGTCCTTGGGCCTAGTGAGCCCAGCCCATATGATTTTGTGACTGGACTAAGTCCAACCCAACTTTAAAGGCTTGTGCCTGATTTTCATCAAAGAAAAAATTATTTTTTTGTTCGTTTGACAAACATATCATTAAGATATTTTTCATGCCTCTAGTTTTAAAATAAGAACATGTTTGACAGACACGTTCTATTACCTTTTCTTTTAGCCTTAGTTTGTCCTTTATTTAATATCTAGTCAAATAATCCCTAAATAATCTCCGCAAATTCTGAAAAACATTCAAGGACCATTTTAAAATTATTTGTGGATTCCTTACTTGTTTTTTAACCATTTCATTTAATACTTGGTTTGTAAACTTATATTGTAAGATATTAACATAGCATTAAATATACTTGTTTTTCTTTAAAATTTCAAAAAAAAATACAAAAAATACAAAAAATTCTATATTTAAAAAAATACAAAAAATACATTTTTATTTGTGTGCATATGGTCAAGTCTCTCAAATATAAAAATAAATCATATATTTTCATAAATAATAAAAAAATACAAGGCGTGATTTAGCATTTTTAAATATAAAAAATCAAGAAAAATAGTTTTGTTGATATCTTTGCATGAATTTTTGGATTTAATAATAAGTTTATAAAATCTATGAGAACTTGACCTACATTTTAAAAATATCAAAAAATCTATTTTGCTTGTTCAAATATCAAGGATTATGGATTTATACATAAGACGTATTCTTGATATTAAAAAAAATTCAAAAAATATAATTTGATATTAGAATGGTTAGGTTTTAACTTACTAAGATAAAGATCTCCTTACCGAGAATGACCTTTCTTAAAAACTTAGACAGACCAACAATTAAAAAAACACAACGGTACCTTAGTTTATATTAGACAAATAAACAATGCAGCTTATCTTAAGTAAGATATACTACTAGTGATACATCCTCCCTATACACAACTAGTCCCCTTATCTAGACTCTAAGATCAGTTAATATTTCTAGTGACTAAGATACTAGGTGGTGACTCCAATTCTTTTTTTTTTTAATAAGAAACAAGAATTCTTTTTTTTTTCACCCATCACCACAAAGATCCTGCTCTAGAAGGATGATTGTCGCGACACTGTACACGTGTGCCAATACTTATAGATGATAATTATTAAATAGTCAGCTTGTGACTATTCTTATGATGTAAAACAAAAAATCCACCATTTTCATGAACACCACAATTAGAAAGCTCAAATTTATATTGAAAGTTTTAGAACGTTACACACCATATAATTTTCTATCATGATACTTGGCCTTTTATAAGGCGCATTAACTAGTAACCAGTCCAGGACATGTTTATGAAGTGCATTCAGGGCTGACCTATTATCAATTAACACCTTTATAATTACATAGTCTTTAATAAAGTACAGACAGTTAATGGCTTAGATCCTGCCCACCAAATATTTCATGGAGTCCTATGTAATGTCTTGTAGGATATAAGTTTCATTTAGAACTTTCTATAATGCATTTATATATAGAGCTTACTGCTCAGGATTAATGATAGTATATAAATCCAAGTGAGAGTTTTCTTAAATTATTCCATCACATTATATTCATTGTGTTTCATCAACTTTAAGAATCTAATAACCTCTTTCTTATTTATGGGCTTGGTGACCTCATCATTCCTAGTCAACTCCTCAACTGCCTTACCTTTTTTCTTTTTCTTTTTTTCTAACTCTTCCAATGTAAAACATCTTCCACTCCTTATCAATCGTCTTATTTCATCTTAAAAATTAGAGAAATGCCCTTGGTGTATGAAAGGTATATCTACACCTATAAGGTTATGTATTATAATTTCCATTATTTGAATGAATAAGCTTTGTCAAAATCATTTAAGAAGGACCTACAGTTGACTAGTTTCTGCATACTTTAAATCTCTCATCTTGGAATGCCACAAATCCTATCTCACTTTTAGTTTTGTCATATCTTATCCTCAACACTCAAAAGGCTATTATAACCTCAACCTTATGATGAAATTCCTCACAAAAATCAATATCATGATCAAACTAGCAATGATATTTGCAATATTCACCAAAATTTATATCGGTTAGTATCTGTATACTTTAGATTCTCATCTTGAAATGCCACCATTTCTATCTCACTTTTAATCTGGTCATCTTCCATCCTCAACATTCTAAAAGCTATCATGGTCTCAACCCTACGATGGAATTCCTTATAAAAATCAATATCATGACCAAACTAGTGATGATATTTACAATATTCACCAGAATCTATGTTGGCTTGTACCTTGGATGGTGGTCGAAGTTAATTTTCATATGTCAATATGTCATACAAACTACTCATAGTCATCTTCACATCTGTCTCTTACTTTTTTCTATATTCAAAAGCAATCACATTTACTCTTTCACTCTTAAAGGCGTGATTTGGGAGTGGGTTAGTGTTCACATTAGAATTCTCATTTAATGTTATCCAACCCACCTTAATGAGTTGTAAAAGTTTGTTCTTAAAGATTAAGCAACTATCATACTATGTTCAACAACACGAGTGGATACTCATAGGTTTGATTAGGTATATAACACTTTGAATATGATGGTTAATGTGGGTTTTTAGGGATAGAAGCAATTTGACTAATATAAAGTAGCTTTTTATACCTTTCATATAAAGATAAAGGGAATGGTGGTAATTGTTCTTGGGTTCTTTAAAAATTCTTGTAGGGGCAATAATCATGTTTGACACACTTTAGCTTGCCATAGATACTTCATCCAATCAAGCATCCATAAATACATATTCAAGCATAATTATTTTAAATTAAAAAAAATAAAAAAAAAATAAATTAGATTTAAAAATTATTGAAATGCCCATAGTCAAACTATAAAATTACTAAAATGCCATTGGTCAAGCTATTAAATAACTAAAACACCCCTAACAATGCACTGTATTGTTCACTCGATGTGTGAGCCTCGCGCACCGCCATTATGTATGGTCCAGTAACGATCCTGGGAGGATGGTGGCTTGTTGAGCAACTCTCCAGGTAGATCTCGATCTCTTTCATCCACTAATTGTAGCAGTGTATCTCACAATTAACTAGGGAGGGAGATCAACGATAAAGAAGGCTCGAGTGAACTGAACGATTCTCTTCCCTTTTCTAGCCTTTAACAATGGTGTTGATGATGAGGACTAGTCGAGTTTTGATCGGGGGAGGCTGACTCTCCTTTCTATGGTGGTTTCAAGGCGTTTGATGGTTGGACATCGGAGATATGGTGGCTAGAATCACCGTCAGCGGCTGATGGTGTTGGGCTTCAGTGTTGACAAGGGTAATCATATATATATATATATATAAGGGGGTAAAGTTAAAATCAGTATAAAAAGGTTGTTTTCACCGCAAAAAAAAAAAAAACGACTGCCAAAAATATCCTTTCTAGACTATGGTTAAAATCGCTTTAGCCATGAAATGATGAATTTGCCTCCGGTAAATAATTTTTTAATGTGCTGCCACTTGAAGAGCCTGCTGCTTTCCTGAATTCTGATGATGTATCAAAGTTGATCTAATAGTTGTTCTAAACCCATATTCCAGGCACAAAACATTTGCTGAATTTGGTCTCCTTTCTTGGCAGAAGCTTCTGCAAATATGCATAAAATGCAAATAGTAAGAGGAAATGGAGGGAGCCCTGCAAAAAGTTTTGATTGCATGTATATATGTTTGTAGTTAGCTTAAAATCAAGCAGTCAATGAACCCTGCAAGTGTTGCCAATGAGTCTGACTTTAGTTTCATGATAAGAGTATCGAAGGCTCTATGAATTAGTCTTTGCCTGTCAGAAATCTCCAATTGGAAAATTCTAAAAAGAAAGAAGAGAGCCTGCATACATCAATAAGCTTCCAAAGAGGCACAAGGCGTGGACGACCTACCCAAAGATTCAAGATCCATGCGGCTGAAGGTTACACAATCAAACAAACAATAACAGCTTATAATGGCAATCAAACAATCAAATACTGCTTTTCATGTCTTGGGACTTCAAGCAACTAGCAAACATTGTTTTTCTCAAAATGTACATTTTAGAGAGCCATGCTTTTCTCCTCGTGATCCCTTTAAATCTTCACTTAAATCTTGGACAGCTCTTTGCTCTCCTTGTTCTTGTCATTAGTATTAATTTTCTTAATCTCAAATCACTTTCAGACAAACTTCCTTAAAGTTTGCCAACACCAGGATAGAAAGAAGCAGAGAGAGAGATCAGAGAGCTTACTAGCATGTCGGCTGTCACCGGAGGTTGCTTTTTTATGGCAGTTCATTGTCGTGTAATGCCCTCTTCGTCATCAACTAGCAAACCAAAACTGAAGCCCATATCAAGAACGACAACGACCAATTTAAATGGGAATAGGGGATTTAAAAAGAAGCGGGAAGAAGTACAAACAGAGGAGATAAGAGAGAAGCAAAATCCGTATGTATTAGAGTTGGAGAAAAAAGAAATGGAGTTTACGAGTAGTATGAAAAGCTTCCATGATTACTTTGAGCAGTGCAAGAATTTCATTAAACAGGACAGCGGTCCACCTCGGTGGTTCTCTCCGTTAGAGTGCGGTTCTCGCCTGGACAATTCTCCACTCCTCCTATTTTTGCCTGGTGACCACTCTCAATTAATTTTAGTTTTCCTTTCCCTGTAAATTACTTGAGATTAAATTTAGAATCATTCTTCTTTGTTGGTAATTCAAGTATGAAAAATAAGATACCATCGTGTATTGTATTGTCCAGGGATTGATGGTGTTGGGCTAGGACTCTGTAAGCATCACCATACTCTTGGAAAGTAAGCATTACTTCGAACAGGACTAATCTCGAGTCATATACAATTAGTTGTAGTAGCCCGAAATGACTCACAGATACCCCATTGTTTGTAAATACAAAGCAAGATTTCCCTACAAAAAAAGCATGATAGATACTATTTCCATGATGATTCCTAATGTTATATATGCTGCCTAACACATTATTTCTCCGCTTTTGAAACCCTAGGATTTTTGACATATGGTGCTTGCATGTTCCGGTTAAGGACAGAACACCCTTTTTAGGTTCTTTTCTATCTTTACACCATCACTTTGTTTTATACTGCAGTGCAGGTAGAAGAGATTGGTGCCATTGTAATTAACCTTGTATGTGCATTTACATTTACTTCAATATGATTCAGGCCTTGTGAAGTTTGTTGAGAGAACAGTAAGAGCAGAGAATTACCATTCGCCGAAACGACCTATATATCTTGTTGGAGAATCTCTTGGAGCATGCCTTGCACTAGCTGTTGCAGCTCGTAACCCTGACATTAATCTTTCACTCCTTTTGTCTAATCCAGGTGAATAATCGCTTCCTTTTCAATAATTAAGTTTATTATTAAATTTGTTTCAACAAAACTCTCTTAAAAGATGTGGCTGATTGTTACTAAATAGCTCATGATTCAAAATGATGCTTGTTAATTTGATGTTTTTATCGCAGCAACATCTTTTGAAAAGTCACCACTGCAACCACTTGTCTCTTTCTTGGAAATCATACCCATCGAACACCAGCTTTGGCTTTCTTATATGCTGAGCTTAATGACAGGTTCCTTATCTACCATTATTACATAGTCTGCCTTAATTTGCTAGTTTCCTGTGACACATTTTTTATTTTGATAAACGCTAAGGACAATTTTCTTGCCCTTATAAAGTGGGACAAAGCTAAAACGAACAAAAATATCTGCAAAAAGAAAAAAAATTCAAAATTCGTCATGTTATATGTTGGATAAATAAGTCTTGAACCAGATGCAGTTTTTCTAGTTTGCTACTTGCCATGTTCAATGGAGATTGTCAGCACGAATAGAAGTTATCACACTAAGTACCTATGCAATATTACTCCCAGTTGACTCCAGTCGTTGTGTTGCATACATTTAGGTGATTCTTTGAAGATTGTAATGGACAATGCAGTAAAGGGAATTCCAGTACAACAAATAATTGGAGGATTATCAAAAGACGTTATTGCTATGTCATCTCACCTCAATGTAAGATCAACAAAAAACCTTTATTCTGCAAATGAAGAACTCTCTTAAGCATCTCTCTTATTGTTGGCATAAATTATGTTAGCTGCTAAAGGAAAAAGAAAAATAACCAGTGCTAGATGTCTTTTGATGCTCATAATGATGGTGATAGT
>Ga0307518_10001754_pt1 | contig 16026 bp, 19 predicted proteins | sample 25_EM_MG_FD_203889 | JGI IMG/M metagenome (GOLD analysis project Ga0307518, IMG submission 203889) | Populus trichocarpa ectomycorrhiza microbial communities from riparian zone in the Pacific Northwest, United States - 25_EM | ecosystem: Host-associated > Plants > Roots > Unclassified | place...
GTCCTTTCAGTTAGTATATAAGTCTCTGTGTATCTCCTCGTACCTTAGTACAAATATCAACAAAGCCCCGTCCTCATCTTGCTTCTGCCTGACTCTAAGTTCCTCCTCCGACTACTCCTACTCCTACCCCTACTCCTACTCCTACTCCTACTCCTACTCCTACTCCTACTCCTACTCCTACTCCTACTCCTACTCCTACTCCTACTCCTACTCCTACTCCTACTCCTACTCCTACTCCTACTCCTCCGTCGTAACTCCGCTCCTCCGAAATACGAGGGCTGAGCCTGTCCAAGGGCGCAGCACATAAGCTGAAGCCAACGCCCTCACCCCCTACGTCTTCCTTCCTCTTCTTCAGGTGCTGAACTCCTCCCCTGTAGGACTTGTCCTCCTCTACATCGGACTTGCATCTCCTCCTTTCGGAGTTGTACCTCCTCCTATCGGACTTGTCCCCTTTTTCGTCGGAGTAGCACCCAGAAGCAAGGCGGAGATTGTAGGTGCTTGACAGGCGTCCCGCTTCGGAAAGAGCCTATCGTCGTTGGGCTCATGCCGCCTCAGCAAGTTGATGTGGAAGGTAGGGTGTATTCATCGATCTTTGAGCTGCTGAGGCAGCTCAATAGTATAATTATCTGTCGTCGGATTACTCACGACGACTCTCATTGGTCCAATGTACTTGGGCAAGAGCTTTCGAGCTCATCCCTTAGGCAATGTCAGATTTTTGGTAGATAGATACACTAACTCCCCCACATCCAGTGTCGGGGGATCCTTCCTCTTTTTCTTAGCGTGATGTGTTTGTATCACGTGGCTCTCAATGATGGCATCAAGGGCCATCGCTAGGTTGTCCCACACCTGGCGGATGAATCCTTGGACGCCAGGCACCGTCTTTGGAGCACTTCAGTGCTCGAGTTGTGCCATTCGAGGCATATACCCGTATGTGAGCTCGAAGTGTGTGAACCCTGTTGATCCACTCACTCGAGTTGATCGCGAACTCAACCATGGGTACCTTCTCAATCCAGTCCTTCTGATCTGGCGAGATCATGCTGCGCAGGATCTGCACAATTGTCCTGATCGAGCCTTCAGATGCTCCGTCCATTTGGGCGTGAAATGCTGTTGACATCAGGAGTTTTACTCCGAGAAGTTGATGCATTTCTCTCCAAAATTGTGATGTGAACTTGGTGTCTTGGTCAGAGACGATTGTCTCAGGTAGTCCATGTAAATGGACAATTTTTTTCACAAAGAGCCATGCTAATTGTGAGGCTCGGATAGTGTTACGACCATGTCCAACTCCGGGCCTTATCCGGTTACTCCGGTCGCATCGCAGCTCTACAGCTCAACTCTGGTCACGCATCACTTACTCCGGTCACGGTCGCGCAGTTATACCTCCATTAAGTACAACCCTTGGTCTAATCCCTATTCAGTCCTTACTACACCTCACCGTCTACCCTGCCTTGACGTGAGTTCTCCGTGTACCCGTTATATCCTTCACCTTGTATCATTTTCACTGGACCTGGTTTATTTTACCCGGACCTGACCTAGTCCCAACTCCGGTCATTCCTTGTCCGCCTTTCAGGCTGTTTACTTGTCACCGTAAATACTCGTCCCTAGTTCTTACTTAGTATAAGTACTCTGTAGTTTATTCTGTATACCTCAGTCTGAAATCAACTTAGTCTCTACTCCAGTCTCTGTCTGTCTCCGACTCCATTGCCTTGACCAGAACCTACGCAAGTGATCAACGCTCGACCCCCTTGTCGTTGAATCCAATCGGTCTCAACTCCGGCCGGACTAATGCCTTGTCCAGCCCTCTGCCCTTCTCCTTCATCTGCTTTCGTCCGGACTTGACTGGACCCCCTACCAGAGTAGACCCAGACTTGACAGTATTTCAGACTCACACTTGTGTGGGTTCACTATCCCAAACCTCGTACACACACTAGTTGCTATCTCTTATGACCATGACTACGCGCTCTCGCGCTCATACCGCTGCAGCACTTGCTGAGGAAGCAGGTGCAGTAGACGACCTCCATCTTTCTGCCACACAGCAAGCCCTGTCTAACCGCAGGCAACCTCCGGCTTCTGTTAGCCAATTCTGGAGCTTCACAGCTCAAAACCCCACAGCATCTGTGACTCCGTGTCGAGATGCTGTGTCTCAGAGCCTTCGTGGTTCTGCAGACTTAGGTCACCATGAATCCGTTTCTGGTGATCGGTTTCCCTACCATTGCGACCCCACTCTGGAACATTGCGAACCTGGTCGTTTCCAATGGTTCGGCCCTGAGGATGGTCCCAGAGATGATCTGGACGACCCCGGAGATGACAACAACAACGATGACAACGACGAATTTCTCAACACCACGGAAGAGCTAGACCCTAGTCTGGCTGTCTTCCACAATCTCGCCGTCGCTGTCAACCATCTCTCCCGCTCCTCTCGTCGTACCAACGACTCCTCTTCCTCCTGTGCCAAGGTCCGTGAACTGGACACCTTTGATGGCACGGACCCCAAAAAACTCCGGACCTTCTTGGTCCAGTGTGAGTTATGCTTCCAGGATCGAGCCAAGGCATTCTGCCTTGATAGGGCAAAGGTAAGTTTCGCCCAATCATATCTAAAAGGGATGACTCTAGAATGGTTTGAACCGGACCTGCTGAACTCCGGTGATCCGGCTGACCATCCACGCTGGATGGACAGCTGGGTCCATTTCGTCACTGAGCTCCAGAGTACCTTTGGACCTCACGACCCCATCGCTGATGCTGAGCATCAACTCGAGCATCTCCGGATGAAGGATGCTCACAGCGTTACGCGGTACATAGTAGACTTCAACTGACTCACCTCCCAGGTCCAGGACTATGGAGATGGCGTGTTCCACTGCCTGTTTTACTCCGGTCTCCCGGATTGTCTCAAAGACGAGATTGCTCGAGTTGGGAAACCCCTGACTCTGCATGGGCTTAGGGCTCTTTGTCAAGAGATCGACGCACGCTATTGGGAGTGCAAAGACGAGATCTCTCGTACCACGAAGAGCCAACCTACCCCGTCCCCCACCAAGCCCTCCAACTCTGGAGGCAATTCATCCAACTCTGGTCAGGAGAAATCCAAGATTGGAAACCCTGCCAACTCCTCTGGCTCGTCCAAAGCGACCAGCAACCAGTCCTCCTCCGGTTCCAGACTGGACTTAACCAACAAACTTGGTAAGGATGGGAAGCTAACCGCAGACGAGCGCAAAAGGTGTCTGGAAAACAACCTCTGCATGTTCTGCGGAGGTACCGGTCATTTTGCGGACAACTGTCCAAAGAAGACCAAAAAGGCCAAGGCTCGCGCTGCAGCCATCACTGCTGAGTCCGGTAAGACGGACTCCAACTCAGGTGCCAACTCCGAGTCAAAAAAAGAGTAAGCAGCTCCCGGCCCTCTGCACAACTGGCGAGCTGTGTTGACTCCGGAAGTGCACCCAAGGAGGCTCGCCTCAACGTGTCCGCTCTTTACGATCCTAACTCTCTTATGCCTTATGTTTCCCTTCTATCTCTTGACTTACCTAAAACCCGCGCACTTGTGGACTCCGGGTCCACGCATTGCTTTGTAGATTTACAATTCACACACAAGAACAATCTTACCTCCTATTCCGTTTCTCCGATTGTACTCTGGCTCTTTGACGGTACCTCAAATTTTGTAATCACTCAAGCCATCGATTTATCAGTGAAATTCCCCGCATCCGGTGATGTCACCCCTATGACTTTTTACCTCGCTCCGCTAGATTCTGAATGCATGATTGTCCTTGGACATAACTGGCTCACCCGCTACAATCCATTGATTGACTGGGTACTGAGCAGTTTAACTTTCTGGACCCCTGCACCAAGTTTGCTAGTGCCCCCATCAACTCCCTCTCCGGTTCAGTCCGGTAACCCTGACTCCGGCCTCTCCGGCCAGTCTACCCCAGGCCCAGCGCCATTTGTCGACACTCTGGTTTGCACCCCTCCGCACATCTCTCTGATAAACACAGCCGCATTTGTGTGTGCGTGCAAATTAGAGGGATCCACCAAATACCAACTTCAGCTGCGTCCTTCTGACACAGCAAAGGCTCGTTCTTCCTCCACCTCTACTCTGCCGGACTTGGACATTGTCCCTCCAGAGTATTGCGATTATGTGGATGTGTTCAGCAAGGCGAAGGCCTCTGAACTTCCCCCGCATTGCGACTACGACTTGAAGATCGACCTTGAAGAAGGTACCTCCCCTCCTTTGGGAACTCTATACTCACTGTCTCCGGTCGAGCTCTCCACTCTCCGGACCTTCATCGACGAGAATCTTAATACAGGTTTCATCCGTCCTACCGCTTCCTCCCATGCTGCTCCGGTCCTCTTTGTAAAGAAGAAGGACGGCTCACTCCGCCTCTGTGTTGACTTCCGAGGTCTAAACAAAATTACCAAAAAGGATTGCTATCCACTCCCCCTTATCTCTGACCTACTAGACTCCCCTAGCCGCGCTAAGATCTACTCAAAGATCGACCTCCGGCACGCGTATCATCTAGTCCAGATTGCTCCGGGCGATGAATGGAAGACCGCTTTCTGTACGTGCTATGGGTCTTACGAGTGGTTAGTCATGCCCTTCGGCCTCACTAACGCCCCTGCAGCCTTCCAGCGCTTTGTCAACACCATCTTTGCTGACATGCTAGATGTCTGCGTCGTCGTGTACCTCGACGACATCCTCATCTACTCCGAGGATATGGAGTCCCACCAGCAGCACGTCTGGGAAGTTCTCCGCTGACTCTGGTTGCATGGCCTCTTTGCCAAACCGGAGAAATGTGAGTTCCGCTCGGACTTGGTAGAGTATCTTGGCTACCACCTATCTCCGGACGGTCTAACTATGTCTCCGGACAAGATCCAGACCATCTCCGACTGGCCTGAACCTCGAAAGGTGAAGGACATCCAGTCCTTCTTGGGCTTCGCCAACTTCTACCACCGGTTTATATTCAACTACTCGGACATTGTGGTTCCTCTTACCCGGCTCACCTGGAAAGATGCTCCTTGGAATTTCTCTGAGGACTGTCGACGTTCTTTCAATGCTCTCAAGCATGCCTTCACTACTGCGCCCATCCTCACCCACTTTATTCCAGATACCCCTATTATCATGGAAACTGATGCCTCCGACTACGCTGTCACTGGTATCCTGTCTATCACCTGCGCCGACGGAGAGATTCGTCTGGTCGCCTACTACTCCTGGACCTTGACTGCTCCGGAGTTGAACTATGACACCCACGATAAGGAACTCCTCGCCATCTTCGAGGCATTCCGGAACTGGCGCCACTACCTTGAAGGCTCCGCCTCTCCTATAGACGTCGTCACAGACCACAAAAACCTCGAGTACTTCTCCACCTCAAAAGTACTTTCCTGCCGGCAAGCCCGGTGGTCTGAATTTCTCTCCCAGTTTAATCTTGTCATTTGTTTCCGCCCCGGAAAACTTGGTGCCAAGCCGGACGCTCTCACTAGATGATGGGATGTCTACCCCAAAGAGGGGGATAGTGGCTATGCCCGGGTTAATCCCCAAAATCTCCAGCCGGTGTTCACTCAAGAACAGCTCACTAATTCACTTCATGCTACTTACCTAGAGTTCCCGGTCCTCCATGCGGTCGCAATCATGGACATGGAAACACTCCACAGCGACATCCTATCTGCACTACCCTCTGACCCCATTGCCCAGATCCACCTTGCAGACCCTCCGGACTCTCGCTGGTCCGCTGACAAGGCAGGATTCCTCTGACTAGACAGTCATATCTACGTACCAGACTCAGACAATCTCTGCCTCCGAGTCCTCCGGTATCAACACAATCACCCACTAGCCAGTCACTTTGGGCAAAACTGGACTCTAGAACTAATCTGGCGTGAGTATACTTGGCCTGGTCTCCAGACCTTCGTCAAGGACTATGTCTGGTCCTGTACCTCTTGTGCAAGAGCTAAGACACTGCGCCATAGACCTTACGGACTGCTCAAACAGCTCCCCGTACCGGAGAAGCCTTGGAACTCCATCTTGATGGACTTCATAGAGCAACTCCCTTCATCTACCGGCTTTACAGCCATCCTGGTCGTGGTAGACAGGCTTTCTAAACAAGCTATGTTTTATCCCTACTCACGACACCATCACTAGCCTGGAGCTCGCGAAGCTCTTCCTACTCCATGTGTTCTCCAAGCACGGTGTTCCTGCCCACATCACTTCAGATTGCGGTACTGAGTTTGTCTCACACTTCTTCCGGTCACTCGGAAAAGCCCTCGACATACGCCTCCACTTCACCTCCGGTTACCACCCAGAGGGCGATGGCCAGACAGAGCGATCCAACCAGACACTCGAACAATACCTCCGCATCTACTGCAATTACCAGCAGGACAACTGGGTGGACCTACTCCCATTGGCGGAGTTTGCATACAACAACACACCTAGTGCTACCACCGGAGTCTCACCATTCTTTGCTAACAAAGGTTATCATCCTAACATCTCTGTCTATCCGGAACGTGATATGACCTCTGCATGGGCTCGTGACTGCACAGTTGACCTCGAGTCGCTGCATCAATACCTTCAAGAAGAAATGGCCAATGCACAACTTCGCTGCCAAGGTCCGGCCGATGCCAAACGTACTCCGGCACCGGACTTCAAAGTAGGCGATCAAGTATATGTGAAAGCCAAATACTTCTGGTCTACTTGACCATCCAAAAAGCTATCAGAAAAGAATCTTGGGCCCTACACTATCATAGCACAAGTAGGCTCTCTCTCTTTTACGCTATGCCTTCCAGATTCCATGCGCGCCGTTCATCCCATCTTCCATGTCTCCCAACTTGAACCGGCCATACCCAACACCATACCGGACTGGATACAACCTCCTCCGCCACCGGTGGAAGTTGATGGTGAACCAGAGTTCGAGATCTCTGAGATCCTCGACTCCAAGGTTGACCGTTGACGCAGAATGTGCAAGTTGCTTTACTTGGTACGTTGGTCCGGTTATGAAGGAACTGACGAAGAAACATCATGGCTTCTCGCCACTGAACTTGGCAACGCTACGGAACTCTTAGAAGATTACCATGTCCAGTACCCAGACAAACCCGGACCACTTGCATCCATGTAACAATACTCTTGCTCTCCGTTTCTCTTATCTGTTCCCTTCATCTGTTTCTCTTATCTGTTTCACTCACTCTCAAGTCATTGAAGGCTACCTTTCTTATAAACAAAAAAAGTAAAACTAATTTACATTTCTATTTACAAGGCGCCGGACCGGACTACCTACTCCGGTGCAGGACCTTCCTGCTCCTCCAGGTCCTTCTGGAGCTCCCCCAACTCCTGGTCGATCTCCTCTGGATCGACCTCCTCCTTGCTCTCCTCCTCCGACACGACGAACTCTGAGGTAAAAAACCGGCACTCCTCGAAAAATGTTTCGAGGCCAGTGCTGAGTCGGTCATTGGACCGGGATACAGACCGCGTGGAATCCATGATCTGGGCCATCTGTCTAGTCATCGCCTCCACCGCAGCTGTTAGCCTGTCCATCTGCTCCAGGAATGGTCCAGTGTTGAAACTGGACCTCAACCCGGATGGACCCGCCACCTCCACGATCTTGTCGTTGTCCACAATGACCTTTGCCATCGTCTTCTTCTTCTTGCGTTTCTCGCCTCCTTGCGGTGAGGTCACCACCTCCTTCTCTTTCGCCTTGCCCTTCCCTTTGTCCACCACCAGACACGGACCTGCCACCTCCGGCCACTCGCACTTCTCCTTCAAACCGGCGCACTTCATGCACGCCCGCTGCTTTGGCTTCTCCGGGTCGTGCTCACACACCGCGCGATGCTTTGTGCAATGCACGCATCTACGAAAAGCAGTCAGCAAAACAAAAAGCAGAAATGAGTTAAAAGTAAAACTTACCGGACGTCTCCTACCAGACCTACTTCCGGTTCCTCCCTCGCTCTCTTCTTCGACGCCTCTTGCGCCGTTGTTTTCTGTTTGGCAGCTATCTCCACTGCCCTCTGTTTGGCAGCCTCCTCCACCACCTTCCTCTGCTGCAACTCCGCCCGTGCCTCTGACTCCGCCCTCTCCTTCTCCGCCTGCTCGCGCTCCTTGTGCTCCACCTCCTCCCTTGCCTTATGCTCCGCCTCCTCGCGAGTCTTCCTCTCCGCCTCTTCACGAGCTCTCTTCTCCTCTGCCTCCCGGCGCTGCCTCTCCTCTCTCCTCACCTGCTTGTGGCGACGGCGTTCCTTCATCTTGGCGTCGAGAACGCTCGACTCGTCCTTGCTACCGGACAGTAGCTCTGGTATGGCGGCCTTCGTCCAGTCCTTGGACTCGACAATGGCGGGGGCAATGGTGGTGGTGGACTTGGCTGGTGTGGACATGTTGTTAGAAGGCAAAAAACTGGGAGTAAAGGAAAAAAACCGGTCTGATCTTTATAGATCCAAAGTTCATACTCAGACATTCACTCCGGACTCCACATTGTTCTAGGCGACCACACGTCAGCCTCATTGGGGCCTCATGGGTTCAGCCCCTAAAAGGGGGATACTGTTACAACCATGTCCAACTCCGGGCCTTATCCGGTTACTCCGGTCGCATCGCAGCTCTACAGCTCAACTCCGGTCACGCATCACTTACTCCGGTCACGGTCGCGCAGATATACCTCCGTTAAGTACGACCCTTGGTCTAATCCCTATTCAGTCCTTACTACACCTCACTGTCTACCCTGCCTTGACGTGAGTTCTCCGTGTACCCGTTATATCCTTCACCTTGTATCATTTTCACTGGACCTGGTTTATTTTACCTGGACCTGACCTAGTCCCAACTCCGGTCGTTCCTTGTCTGCCTTTCAGGCTGTTTACTTGTCACCGTAAATACTCGTCCCTAGTTCTTACTTAGTATAAGTACTCTGTAGTTTATTCTGTATACCTCAGTCTGAAATCAACTTAGTCTCTACTCCAGTCTCTGTCTGTCTCCGACTCCATTGCCTTGACCAGAACCTACGCAAGGGATCAACACTTGACCCCCTTGTCGTTGAATCCAATCGGTCTCAACTCTGGCCAGACTAATGCCTTGTCCAGCCCTCTGCCCTTCTCCTTCGTCCGCTTTCATCCAGACTTGACTGGACCCCCTACCGGAGTAGACCTGGACTTGACAGATAGTCATAGTCACTGGCACCAAGTGTACCAATGAAGTCATGCGACAGAGCATGACCCACAAGTAGTCGTGCTCGCCTTGTTCAGGGAACGGTCCCACAAAATCCATTGTGATGGAATTCCAGGGTCTTTGGGGAATTGGCAGAGAATGTAGCAGCCCTGCTGGTTTCTCGTTGCTTGTTTTCGTTGTCTGGCAAACAGGGCACGATCAACAGAATTGATCTACTTCCTTGCTGAGTCCTGGCCACCAGTACCACCTGCGGATATAATCCGCCATTCGCAGTGCACCTAAGTGTCCCAGCACCTTGTGCGCGTGATCGATGATACATGCGGTCATTGAGTCCCCCTTCCATTGCATTCGTGGAATGCAGAGGACTCTTTCTCCTCCACTGTTCACAGCGTGGATCATCCCGCCGTCCATGCTGAATGTGGGGTGATGCCTTGGCTTCTCAGCCACTTTTGCAAGTACCGGGTCATCTTTATATCTGGTCCTTACAGCTCCCATGAAGCTGTCTTGCTGTTGGAAATAAGTGTGGGTGGCAGGTGACTGCCCCGCAGATTCGAGTAGAGTGAGATCTTCACTTGTATGTGCGGGAGCTGTTCTCTCCCTACTCGGTTCTGCGTGTTCACGCAATTCTGCTGCTTTGATACAGCAGTCCTCTTGCTTCCCGTGCAGTCTATTGCTGCGCCTCACGTTGTCTTGACTTGCTCTTATCGAGGCAAGTTGTAGCTCCCTTAGTCGATCTTGGGGGAGGTCATCCCCCTCTGGGTCGAGTCTCATGTCTGCGTTTGCCCAATCGACACATTCATTCTGGACTCCCTCGCCTCCTTCCATCTCGTAGTAACGGGATAGACATTCAGCAACTTTGTTTTTGACTCCTTTCACGTAGACGATTTCTGCATTGAATCAGGACAGGTAATCTGTCCATCGGATCTGTCAGCTCAACAGTTTTTGTTGCGTAGAGAGGTACTTCAGTGCCTTGTGGTCAGTAACGATTTTGAATGGGAATCCGAGGAGTTTATCCTCCCATTTGAGAAGCGCTTCGAGTATCACAAGCATTTCTCGCTCGAACGTCCAATAGTTATGTTGGGCGTCTGTTAGTTTCTTCGACATGAACCCAGCTGGGCGGCATGTGTTCCAGTCTTCTCCCTGTCTGTAGAGTGCGCCCACTCCATACAAGGATGCATCGCATATGAGCCAAATCAGCTCGTCCGAGGCAGGGTTTATTGGCCTCAGTATCGGATATTTGCATGCAAGGTCCTTGATTGCTTGGAAACATTGATCATGGATTTCTCGCCAGAGGAAAGGGTGACCATTCCTCTGGATGCCTGTGAGTGGTGTGGTGTATGCTGACATGTCTGGCATGAACTGTGCCAGGTACTCGACGAGCCCAACAAATCGTTGTACCTCGTTCAGGTTGCAAGGCTTCCTCCACTCACGTATCCTCACCATTTTATCTGTGTCTGTGTGGACACCACGCTCATCGATCATGTGCCTGAGGCAATTGAGCTTTTCTGCATACAAGTCGCATTTTTCACGCTCGAGATAGAATTCTGCCTTTGTTAAGGCATTGAGCACGAGTTGCAAATACCTCTCGTGCTCTTCGAGCGTGTTGCTAAACACGAATATATCATCGAAGTAAATCATCGGATACCCCTGGTTGACGAGGGGAAGCAGTACGCCTACAACCTGCCACGCTGCCTGAACTCTCTGAAGCCACAGCTGGCAGAGAAGATTCAACTCTACACGAATGCAAAGTGGTGGATCATGGCTAGCGTGCTGCAGGCAGCACCGATGCTATGCATCCCGAAGAAGACGGGAAAATTAAGGACCATGATCGATTGCAGGAAGTGCAACGATAACACAGTCAAGGACGTGACCCCATTCCCTGACCAAGATCAAATCAGGATGGACGTCGCGAGAGCGAGATATCGCTCGAAAATAGACTTATCCAATGTGTATGAACAGGTACGCGTGGAGCCAGAAGATGTTAAGAAAACAGCCTTTTCGACCATCTTCGGTACATTCCTGAGTCAGGTCATGCAGCAAGGAGACTGCAATGCCCCTGCCACATTCCAGCGACTCATGATGGTGGTACTGTGAGAGTACATTGGACGGTTCGTCCATGTATGGGATATCATTGTCTGCGAGTTTCTTCGCGTTCATCGCGGCAAGTTGTGGGGGCAACTCTAGTTTTTCAGTGGGGGAAGAATGCTTCCCGTGTGTCCCTCCCCCTGCCCCGAGTCAATGAGCTGCTGGTGGACATCCAATCCTTTTGCGAGCATTGGGTGTCATGCTCATTTCAGTCCCTACTGAATTCGTGATTGAGTGACCCTCAATCCGGAGTGTATCCTCGCCAAAGTTGAGGCACACTCGGTGAAGTCTCAGGAATGGCAGACCTATTATACAGTCATACCGGTCAATATTGGCAACATCGAAATATGTGTCGCGGGTGACATGTCCCAAGTGCACTGGTACATGCGCGCCATGGGTGATGGTCGAGTGACTACCGACACACCCGAGTTGCAACGGTAGCTGGGACTCCAGCGTGAACATAGCAAGTTTAGCTACGGTTGCAAATGCAGGGCTGACGAAATTTGTCGTACTGCCGGTGTTGACCATCGTCAACGCTTCACAGCCGTTGACCTTTGCTTGCACTATGAAGCAGGTGCACAGGTGGAAGGGTACCACTGGCCTAGGGCCAGGTGGGCCTGTCACTGCGTTCATGCGCATCGCATATCGAAATGCGCAGTCTGTAGCTTCATCCTTTACCGGCCGTAGTGCCATTATTCGAGGGGCGACTCCGTTTGCTAGTTCCTCATCTGGAGGCAGGTTTCAAAGCCTGATCACCTCGTACTCGCCAAGTACATCTGGTCCGTCAGGGATAATGTTTCGATCTGGCTGGATATACACTGTATGTTCCCCACCAGCAGACATGCGTGCTCTGCCAAGCTGGTGGTCAAGTGTGCGGAGCCCCTCCACTGTTTGAAGGAGCTCGAATTGCGACTGCTCTGTGCGTCGACTGACATGTTGGAGTGTCGCCCACATGTCCTGCAATGGATGTCCAGCGAAGTCGACCCGCGCTGAAGTCCTGGCGAGAGGTGTGCGCAGGTCCTCTGTGGTGTCCTCCAGTTGTTCCTGTGTGCTGTCTCTCAGGGCACTCAGCACCTGGAGTGCACGGTTGATTAGACTGTGCACTTGGTTTGTACTCCATCAGATTATTGCAGCCTGCGGGTCACCCAGCAGGCTGCACTTGAATATCCGTGCTACAGATTCAAGTTGATTGAGGGGTTCGTTGGTAGCCTCGAGCCGCTCTTGCACAAGACCCACGAACACCACTCCCATCTCTAGGATTGTGTGTTCACGAGCCATCCATCCATTGTCATACGCCCTCCGAGCACTTTGGCTAGGAAATGCTCGTGCTGTCGATATAAGCGACACGTGAGGCATTCGCCATGGTGGGTGAACCCGAATCGTTCATCCCACTCCCATCGAGGGTTCACATTGGTGGCTGGCATTGCGATGTTTTCCATCGCGTTGATCACTCCCCAGTTGCCGATTCCTCCGTCGACAGCTACATTTACTGGAGCATCTACATGCTCGTGTCCCTGTCCAGGGGCTGGGACCTCCAGTAGGTCATTGATGTTATCCCTGTGGTATCCATTTTTGCAGGGTTCAATATTTGCAGGTGCAGGCATGGGGGCCGCAGTCTCTGCCTCCTTGCAGGCCGATTCATCATCACTGTCGGCCTCATACTGTTTGATGCAGACGTCCATTCCATCTCGTGCAGTCATAGATGAACAATATATGGCCTCCTCATCATGAGGGTCGTGGGTGTACATCCGTCAGAGACACGCGACAGGTTCTCCATCGCTGTCTCTGTCATTGTCATATATGTCGACGACATCTCCTTCATCACTTGAGTACTGGGGGCCATCTACTGGGTCCCCCTCATTGTCACTCTCCGGTGACGGATCTTGGTCGTCCATGATGCCATGAGCAGTATTATCCTGCTCGCCAGTGTCTTCAGCGGTGTCAGGCTCTTGTACGTCCGCTGCAAATAATTGGGCCTTATTTTGTTTCTTTGGTTTGGGGAAGTGGTCTGCGAAGTGCCCCACTTCGCTGCAGTTGAAACATCCTGCGTCCTTCCACAAGAGTGTCCCTCTCGCTTTCCCTGAGGCTCCACCTCCTCTATTGTAGGTGCCTCGGCTGGCATCCCTTGTCCCAGGCTGCTGGCCATCTGTTCGCTGCTGTCTCACATTGGACAGCGCTTTCTTATACAGCACATTTCCCCTGCGGAAGTACTTGTGCCCGTTGCCAGAGTTCTCAGGACTCAACTTTTCTTTTGCAGGAACACCTGTGCCGGTCCCTCTAAATGAACTCTTCACCGCCTGAGTTCGAGAGTGATTGCTGATCATCTTCAGTGCACTCTCCATCTTCTGAACCTCAGCCAGGATTTGTTCCATGGCTGAGTGTTCCGTGGAAATTCCGTGTGCCTTCACGACTCCTTCTGCCAGTGATAACAGGAGTCCATTGATGAACTTCCTTCTCATGGAGTAATCATCCGGCGGTTGGACCATCCTAGCTGCACAACATCTCATATTGTTGTAAAACGCGAGGGCCCCTCACTTGGAGGAGTACCTCGTCTTGTCATACTTCTCAGCTGCATTCTGAGCGGATGCTTTGTGAATAAATTGCACGAAAAGTGTGCAGACAAGATCTTCAAACATCCAGTGGCGGATTGTGTGATCTGGACTCTCAACCTCCTGATCAAACCATTGACCTGCTAGGTCCTCCAGACAGGCACCCGCGTACATGACTCTGTCTCTGTCGCGGATGGGGCCTGTCACCTTGTAAATTCTGAACCAGCGTAAAATCTGGTTCACCCATTCATCAAAGATGTTGATGTTTGTCCTGGCCCTTATAAGCTTTGGGCTGGGATATTTTCATTGATTTCACTTCTGGACCTGCTGGGTCACCAGGCTGACTGATCTTCGTATACACATTGCCTGTATCGGTCGAGCAGAGTGCCTGTATAGCCACTCATTCCAGGAGTCAGCCCCCGAGTCTGGGCTGTATAGCTCAGTTGGTTAAATCGCTCAGGGTGATTTGGAGTTTGCACTGAGCACGCTTCTCTGCGCTCGCGACAATGTCTTCTATCATTGTCATTGTCATTGTCTGAGGAGTCAGTTCCTCCTCCTCCTGGTCCTCCCCCTCCTGGTCCTCCTCCTCCCCTTCCTGGGGGTGGCGGAGGTGGAAGGTTCTGGTACCTTTGGCCGAATGAGCCTTGCTCGTATCGAGGGACTCCCCTTGCTTCTTCGCAACCTTCGCGCCGAGCCAAGTGGGGTGGAATGTCTCGCGAGTGGGTGTCTCTTGATGCCCCATCATTTTCTGGCTGTTGAGTGTTCAATGTCACTCGTCTCCCACCCATCCCGCGAGTGGGAGTGTTGAAGACAGAGAAGCAGTCTTGCTCGTCATCGTCATCGTCGATTTCACTCTTGACAGTGAATCTCGGTGTCGGGCTATTCGAGAATACATCCCCATGCACTGTGTTCTCATTTTGAGGGTCTGTTAGGAGGGCTACCCAGAGGCTGTCAAACATAGCCACCTGGTCTCCTCCTGGGACAAACCCATGGTTGTAGTCCCTTTCCTTGCGGGGTGTGTTTTGCCAGTCCTCGGCGAACATTCCCATCAACTCCCGCATGGATTCCTGAACCTCACTGTAACAGGGAGGGTATGGTCCTTGAGAGAATGGGGTGGTGAAATAGAGAGCACGACGGAGCTCATGAAGTCATGTCTCCCACTCTCCCATGACTGGTGTGCTCGCTGGCAGACTGGTCAGAGGACTTCCCGTCCTCGTAGCACTCCTTGAGGTCGTTGACCTCGGCTCAGGCATCTCATATATGTTGTCGAGACCACCGGTCTCCTCACGAGCAAGTGCTCTGTTCACTTCCTCTAGGCAAACTTGCCTTGTACTGCCATCAGCAGTGTTGAGCGCTCGGTTGCCATGGGAAAAAATTTCACAAGCCCTTTCGGGCTCACCAGACCTTGTGGCACTCCTCAAGGTCATCCTGCACGTTGTCGCACTAGTACCTATGACACTCATGTCCAGGTTGTTCAAAAAATGTAAGTGTTTGCTGGCTCTGATAACTGATAGTCACATGCTCAACAAACACAACCTGTGTTATATTGAGGGTAGGTGATGGTACAGTAGTAGAGTAGTTAATGGGTAGTTAGCTTATGTAATTAGCGCCAGTGCTATATATATGGGCGCTGTGAGTCAAAGTGTGGATTTGGGTCAGAGTAATAACCCAAACACAACACCAACAAAGGACTACGAAAATGTGCGAGTGGTAGTTTGCCTCCGTGGTGTCCAGAGAGGATGTGCTGAGGAGGGGGAGAGGGGATCTACACCAACAGGGTGATGCAGACAGAGATACAGGATACTCCTGAGGTACAGGAGCAATAGAAGACAAAGGGGATAGGTGTCTGGACTCTTCCTATAGCCTAGGAAGTGTCAAAGCGGGGATTGGGGTGACTGAGACTAAAGTAGCAATACTACACCTAGAGATTGGTGCAGCACGGGGGCAAGGGGGCTCCTGACGTCCAGAAGCAATGGAAGATGAAGGATAGACTGGCTAGACTCCGATTGAGCCTAGAGAAACACTTGGACTTGAATAACTTGAATAAACTTGAAGATATTGAGCCTTTAGACCTTCACTGAAGCCTACAAGGCTCAAGAAGCTGAGGGGATACTGACTGAGAGAGACTGAGAGAGGGATAATTTCATACTATTGGGCTCTCTTCCACTGGGCTGAGCCCAGGGGGTTTAAATACATGGGGGGACACAGCATTAAAGTACAAAAAGGGAAGGGAATAAGCAGAATTTGTCAAGGATTGGTAAGTGATTGGTAAGGGCT
>Ga0307518_10001755_pt1 | contig 16024 bp, 14 predicted proteins | sample 25_EM_MG_FD_203889 | JGI IMG/M metagenome (GOLD analysis project Ga0307518, IMG submission 203889) | Populus trichocarpa ectomycorrhiza microbial communities from riparian zone in the Pacific Northwest, United States - 25_EM | ecosystem: Host-associated > Plants > Roots > Unclassified | place...
TCAGTGGCATTCTCACCAGATGGCAAGAGGATTGCATCAGGTTCCAGAGACAAGACCATATGTTTGTGGGATGCTGAGACTGGACTGCAGCTGGGTAGCCCTCTCACAGGGCACACTGATGAAGTATACTCAGTGGCATTCTCACCAGATGGCAAGAGGATTGCATCAGGTTCCAGAGACAAGACCATATGTTTGTGGGATGCTGAGACTGGACTGCAGCTGGGTAGCCCTCTCACAGGGCACACTGATGAAGTATGGTCAGTGGCATTCTCACCAGATGGCAAGAGGATTGCATCAGGTTCCAGAGACAAGACCATATGTTTGTGGGATGCTGAGACTGGACTGCAGCTGGGTAGCCCTCTCACAGGGCACATTTCCTCAGTATACTCAGTGGCATTCTCACCAGATGGCAAGAGGATTGCATCAGGTTCCAGAGACAAGACCATATGTTTGTGGGATGCTGAGACTGGACTGCAACTGGGTAGCCCTCTCACAGGGCACACTCACTCAGTATTGTCAGTGGCATTCTCACCAGATGGCAAGAGGATTGCATCAGGTTCCAGAGACAAGACCATATGTTTGTGGGATGCTGAGACTGGACTGCAGCTGGGTAGCCCTCTCACAGGGCACACTGACTCAGTCTGGTCAGTGGCATTCTCACCAGATAGCAAGAGGATTGCATCAGGTTCCAGAGACAAGACCATATGTTTGTGGGATGCTGAGACTGGACTGCAGCTGGGTAGCCCTCTCACAGGGCACACTGACTCAGTATTGTCAGTGGCATTCTCACCAGATGGCAAGAGGATTGCATCAGGTTCCTTTGACAAGACCATATGTTTGTGGGATGTCGAGACTGGACTGCAGCTGGATAGCCCTCTCACAGGGCACACTGACTCAGTATGGTCAGTGGCATTCTCACCAGATGGCAAGAGGATTGCATCAGGTTCCTTTGATAAGACCATATGTTTGTGGGATGCTGAGACTGGACTGCAGCTGGGTAGCCCTCTCATAGGGCACACTCACTCAGTATTGTCAGTGGCATTCTCACCAGATGGCAAGAGGATTGCATCAGGTTCCAGAGACAAGATCATATGTTTGTGGGATGCTGAGACTGGACTGCAGTTGGGTAGCCCTCTCACAGGGCCTCACTTACTCTGTTATTCTTCAATTCCATCTCATGCCTTGCTGGATTCCAATGTGTATATCCCAGAAAGTGATTTTAATGTCAGGGCTTTACTGGAATTAGACAGTGGTGGATGGATTATTAGCCCAACAGGTCATCTCCTTTTGTGGGTTCCATCATATATGCCAAGGCCATCATTATATTCACCATATAGGTTATTTGTTATTGGAAAAAATACCAAGCTTGACTTGAGCAAAATGGTTCATGGTTCCAAGTGGATAGAGTGTAACTATATGGGACATATAGGAAATGACCATTGTTAGTAGGAGTACCTTTATTCCTGTTCTCATGTTTCTTTCATTGTATATGTCATTTTTACTCTCTCCTTCATCAGCAAACTGGCCCTGTCTGGCTTGTCATGGCCTGTGGATTTCTGTTGTACCTGGCTCAGCTACTGTAAGTGCTGTGCATTTTTTTCATCTGTGACTGATCTGTGCTCAATCGAAACACTTGTGCTGCTACAGTGTATATATAAACTACTTTTACTACTAGTTGCCTGTACCATAATTGACCTAGCACTAATAGTAGTATAGCCCATTCAATACAACTCCTAGTGTTAAAGTCGCATGTGCACCCGGCATAAACCATTGACAAAGCAGGTGATTCAGTCATGGACCCTTGTAAAAGTGGGTCATCGGACGTGTACAAATCCCTGCAAAGGTGGGTCTAGCTGGTGCTGGCCAGTGTATGCAGGATAGCCACAGCTGGCGACATCACACTATGCACATACAGGTGTGGCCTGCACATTGAAATGTCAGTTGAACGTGAAACAGTGGAAATGCCTACCTTGGACACATTAATGCAATCTGGTCAATTTGGAGACCTAAAAAGTGAATCAGCAGGGTAAATAAACTTACCTTCGATTGCAGGATGCAGGGGGAGTGCTGACATGATGACAGAGACTACAGATGAAGTCATCTGCGTGCTGCAATCAGCAGAGATATGAGGCGTGACATGACTTACCAAATCGGGTAACAACACGGAAGTCACTCCAAACCTTCGCATCAACAAGTCTCAAATACCATTCATATTGGACACATTCATTTGGAACAACCATTTATTGGATATAGCTAAGTACATTCATTGATTACTTTTACTATCCTTTCTATCCATTACCCCTGTTACGACCATGTCCAACTCCGGGTCTTATCCGGTCACTCTGGTTGCATCGCAGTACTCCAGCCCAACTCCGGTCGCTCACAGTTACTCCGGTCATGGTCACACAGTTATACTTCTGTTAAGTACAACCCTTGGTCTATACTCCATTCACTCTTTACCACACCTCGCCATCTACCCTGCCTGTTCGTGAGTTCTCCATGAACTCGATATATCCTATACCTTGTAGCATTTTCACCGGACCTGACTTTATTTTACCTGGACCTGACCTAGTACTTTCTCCAGTTATCCCTTGTCCGCTTTTTTGGCTGTTTACTTGTCACCGTAAATACTCGTCCCTAGTTCCTACTTAGTATAAGTACTCTGTAGTTTATTCTGTATACCTCATATCGGGAGGCAATGTCCACAATATGGAGAACGTGGACACAGCGCAGCGGGCTCTACACAAATGACAATGAAGTCTTAACTCACTTGAGTAGAAGGTTCAAACTTGAAGCAAGATAACCGAAGGTGGTTTGAGAGTTCTTGGACAGAACAGAGAGTAAATCGTAAGTAGGAAAAACTCTACAGCACTCCAAGTAGCGTAAGGGTATTTATACGTCTGAGTTGTGCACAGACCATGTAAAGTAGAGTGTTTCCTAAGAGTCCATAAACGGACGGTAGATAAGTACCTTCCTAACATAGTAGTTCTGTGGAAGCTCGTAGAACCTCGAAGAAGTCCACAGTGAGTCATACGTAAGATAAGAGATAAGAAACGGTCTAGAACGACCCATAAGAACATTCCAGAAGGAATGTTATCTCCTTATCATGACCTCATCATAGATAAGAGATATGACTCCGGTTAGTCGGTACTCTCTGATAACCGGTCATGTGACTTTAGACAATCACATGGAAGAGGAAGAGTCCAGACACATCACGTGTCAAGGCTCCTGAGAAGTCACGTGCTAGTGATGACTAAGCACTTACTTTCTCAACACTCCCCCAGACTTGATACGTGTCAAGTTGGTGACTAGAAAACTCTTAAAACCCAGGAACTTGACTTTGCCAAGGGCTTTAGTAAAGACATCTGCCAACTGTTTGTCAGTAGATATATGTCGTAATTGAATGACCTTTCTTTCTTGAACGCATTCACGAATGAAGTGATGACGAATATCAATATGTTTCGTTCGTCTTTCTTGCGCGGGATTTTGCGCTAGAAATATGGAACCCATGTTGTCCTTGTAGAGTACAACAGGTGGAATATCAAAAGACAATTCCTCAAGTAGAGACTTGATCCAACATATCTGTTTCGCAGTGTCAGAAATTGCCATATACTCAGCTTCAGTCACTGAAGTGGCAACGGTCTTCTGTTTCCGGCTAACCCAGGAAACTGGAGAGGTATTAAACAACACAGTAAAACCTGTACAGGATTTCCAGTCGTTTCTGTCAGAAGCCCAATCGGCATCGACATACCCTTCCACTCGCAACGAGGTATCTCTTTTAAACTCAATGCCATATTCTCTATTTGCTCGAAGATAGCGAAAGATATACTTGGCATGATTAAGATGATCCTCTGTTGGACTCGCAGAGAACTGAGACATTTTGATCACCGCAAATGCGATGTCAGGTCTCGTTCCAAGCATTAGATAGAGAAGAGATCCAATGACAGACTGATACTGTGAACGTAGCTTGGAGTTAGATTCTCCGGTACTCGCTACTGGATCATATTTCTCTGGAAGTGGGGTATTTGCAGGATTACAATCTTGCATATCGAAACGCTTGAGAATTTTGTCCAGGTACTTCACCTGATCAACCATTAAAGAACCTGTCCATGGGTTTCGCTGGATTTACATTCCAAGGTATTCCTTTGCTGCCCCAAGGTCGCGGCATTCCCAGACCTTCATAAATTTCTCCTTCATCATCCCGAGATATTTCTGGTCAGAGCCAGTAAAAAGAACATCATCAACGTAGATGATCAGGATGAGTAGGACTTTGACCTTTTTGTTCCCGGTAACTCCCTGGTGAACATAAATTCCAGCATCAGAAACGATGCGGTTGAAGCCTAGTCTTTGAAGGGACTTGTGAAGCTCGATATTCCACACTAAAGCGGCTTGCTTCAAACCATAAAGAGCTTTCAAGAGGCAGTAAACTTTTCTCTCGTCTCTTCCCTTCTTGACAAAGCCTTCTGGCTGTTCCATGTAGATCTCCTCTTCAAAGTTACCATATAGGAAGGCAGTTTTAACGTCCAGAGCTTGTAGGGTCCAAGCATTCTGCACAGCCAGGGCAAGAATAATTCGAACAGATTCGAATCTTGCTACGGGTGAGAAAACATCTTCGTAATCCACTCCGTATTCCTGTGAAAAACCTTTTGCCACTAGACGTGCTCGTTTGCGACCGTCAGATTTTACGGCAAAAACCCAGCGACACTTAACTGGTTTACGATTAGGAGGAAGGTTGGTAAGCATCCAGACTTGGCGCTTCCAAAGTGCATCTATCTCGTCTTGACAGGCACTATCCCAAGCCTTTTTCTCATCGGCTGGTAATCTCAGAATATCCCTATACTATACTGGAATCCGTGGAGTAAGTGGTTCAGCTTTCGCCATCAAGAAGTTCAAGAAATCTGAACCAAACTCGTGATGTAAGCGATGCAAATCCACAAGGTCTTGACTCTCTCCATGAGTCCCAAATCCTAAGGTCATTGGATCCTCCTGTGCAATACTCTCTGCTTTGGCGAGTTTCTCAGCCTCTACAGGATGCACATTCTCACCATAAACATTTTCAGGTCTAGTCGGTATGACTCTAGCACAACCTGAACATCTAGGGATGGATGGATCAGGATATGGTTTAAACCTTATATTCTCCATACTCGGTTTTGGGGTAACAACAGTTCCTTTAACCGACAGTGGAATCCTAGTAGAATGAGCTCGAGTTCCAGAAGGTATAACTGGATGCTCAATATGTTCCTGCGCACTAGACTGTGGCGGATCGTATGTGGACGGGTAGGGAATATTTGATTCACTACTAATGCCTGAAGGAGCGACCTCCAGATCACGTTCATGATCCTCTTTATCGTGGTCTTCATGGCTAACTTCATTTTGGCGTGGTACTTTGATCCTTTTTGCACATTGAGGAAAGACGGTTTCATAGAACATTGCATTCGCAGATACGACAATTCTTCCTTCATCTAGAAACCTATATGCTTTCGATCCAGATTCGTAGCCTAGAAATATCATAGGACGAGACTTTGGTTCGAGTTTATTGCGTTGGTCCTTTTTGATGAAAACATAAGCAAGGCAACCAAAGACGCAGAAGTAAGAAACATCCGGTGCTTTGCCTTTCCATAACTCCACAGGGGTTTTCCAACTAGATCTGCGAAAGGGTTGGCGGTTGTAAACATGGACGGAAGTTTCCAAGGCATGTTGCCATAGATTCGAGGGAAGACAAGCGGAATGTCGCATAGCTTCTTCCTTCTCCACCATAGTCCTATTGAAACGTTCTGCACAACCATTCTGCTGAGGAGTATCAGGCGAAGAAAACTGCTGCTCAATGCCCGACTGGCGCATGAAGGCAGAAAACTCATTCGTCCTAAATTCTCCCCCACGATCTGAACGCAATCGAAGGAGTTTCGCACCGAGCGAATTCTCAGCCCAGGCTTTATACTCCTGAAACACGCGGAAGGTGTCAGACTTCGCAGTAAGAGGATAAATGCATGCAAAGGCAGAGAAATCGTCAACAAAAGTTGCGACATATCAACAACGATAGTAGGACAGAGTGGGAAACTCGCAAAGATCAGAGTGGATAAGTTCCAGGGGTTTCGTAGCATGGGAATAAGAGAGGGCAAAGGGCTTCTCAGCCATCTTCCCAGTGGCACATCCCGAACAGGGAGCTAGGTCGGTAGGAATAGTAACAGCTTTAAAATTCCTAGTCGCACTATGTAAATGTTTAACGGCATTCTTCGAAGGATGACCCATCCGATTATGCCAAAGAAGATACTCATCTTTCTTCGAACTAATGACTTGTACCTTTTCATCTATGAACTGCAAAAGTACACAGACATAGTGAAGAGGCCCCACACTTGCTATCGGGTCCGACCGCAAGTATAAGTCGCCATTAGGAGCAAAAAGCTTTGTGCCAGAGGCAGTGGTGCTTAAGGAATAACCCCTTCCAATAAGCTACCCAGTAGAAATCAGTTGACATGCAACAGATGGACAATACTCAACATCTGTGAGTCGAATGATCTTGCCGTGGTGAAGCATAAGTACGGTTCCAAGACCGAGCTTCTCCACAAATGTATCTTTATCCGCAGTAGTCGAGAACTTCGACTCTCCATACGGCTTATAGGAAATAAAATCCTTGAAATGAGGAGTACAATGTCGTGACGCGCCTGAATCCAAAAGGATTAGCGTACTTCCATCTTTTTGTTTCCTTCCACAATCAAGACAGAGAGTGGAGGTGCATGAAGAATGACAAAGAATACACTCAGTGTCTCGATTCGTCAGGAACGAAGGTAGTGGAATGACTGTTGGACGATGAGGTGGTGTGCGATTCCTCCTTGAGATATCTAAAGCCATTTGAATAACTTCATCTGATTCACTGTGTGGATTTCACCTAAAGAAAAAGCGAGGGTGTGAGGTATTACACTCTTCACACTCTATTTCTCCACCATAGAAGTGAACTTCGGCAGGAAAACCTAAGAAGGACCATCCAACAATGAGAGCTCGTGGAACTCGGAAATTCCTCTGAAACTCGGCATGACCACTGTCAAAGGTCCGACTGAGGAAAAATACATCAGAGCTCATCTCATTGAGTCGAATAGTTCCATCTTCATTCATGAAAGGGTAACGTCCTTGATGATTCCAGAATCGCAGAAATAAAGAACTTCGTGGACATAAAACATCATCCCGAGTTACTAATCGTACAAAGTCCCCATCCTCTATCTCTTCCCAACTATTCCGAGAAACCTGAGTTTCTGGATGGGAGAATGAGGGGACTTCGTCAGATTCTGGAATCCTAGGGATATGGATCAACGCACAGGTATGATCAAAGTCATAAGTGGCCTGTTCCTCATAGGTATTGATGATATCATCGAAACTAGAAGGCCCCATTGACTCATCTGCCCACATTGCCCGTACAGCATCCTCAGAGTAAGGAGCCATAGGTCTCTCCACATTATACTCATCCAACTGGGCATCAAGCTCAGCAGTTGGAGACACGGGAACCTCGGAAACTCCAGAGGTGGTGGGTTGATTGACCATCATGGCCATATAATCCTGAAATTCCTCATAGTCAGGTTGGTCATAATACTGGAGAGACTCATCAAAGACGATATGAGTTCCTCCTCCACGGCCTTTACCCCTTCCACGTCCTCGTTTTCCTCCGCGACCACAACCAGATCCTCCGCGATTGTTGTTACTCGATCCTCCAGTAGGAGGAGAAACGACCTGTGGTTGGCAGCAGATCTGTTTACCTGCTTGATCGTAAAAGATTCTCTGACGACCAATGGGACAAAACTCAGCCGGGAAATGGTTCCGGCGACATCCCTGAAAGACACAACGCGGGTACTGGTTGTGTTGTCCTTCACGGACAGGTTGCTTGCCTTTTCCTTTTCCTCTGTTACCTCCTCCTTGGTAAGAAGGACGGACTGCGGGTTTGACATTTGTAAGACGCGACACAAGAGTGGCATCATGTCCATACTCAGCAGTGAAAGAGGTTCGCTCTGAAATACGATCCTGTAAAGAGATTGTGGACTTGCCACGAGTGGCCTGTCTTCGCATATACTCGCGATTAATGTGACTGGTGATAGATGCCACAGTAAAACCTGCATCGTCGAGCGTAGAACAAAGTGTTGAAACGGTTGTTTCCCAGTCCGAGGGTAACGCCATTAAGATGGCCATAGCGATAAGACCATCTGCGAGAGCAAAGCCGGCAGTAGAGAGCCGGGCCGCGCACTGAATGAGGTTATTAGCCTCATGAACGGGATTGGAGTTGGGTTTCATGCGGTGCTGAAACATTGAATGCATCTCTACGAGAGCTCCAACTCTCCCGGGGGTACCAAAGGTAGTCTTCAGTGCCGTCAAAGTAAGCTTAGCATTCGCTTTGACGTGGGACAGATACGTGGCTCCAAGACAAAGACGTATCATGCCTCGCAGTTGTCGATCGATTATATTGAAGGCAGCAAGATCTGCAGCGCCAGCAGGAGGATCCTCGGTCATAGGACCATCGCACTTCATCACCATAGCAAACGCTTCCAACTTGTCATACCACTCCTTGTAGTTGGTTCCATCGAAAATCGGGACATAGGTAGAGAGATCCTTTGTAGACATTCTAGAGCAAAGAAAAGAAGAATAGGTCAGCGAACATATTCTCTCCATTTGGAATAGAACCATAGTTTTGAGGATTTATCCATTGTCGTAATGGAGGTTGTTGAAGAGGTTGTCATATACGATGTTTCCCATTGTGAGTCCCAGATGCACGACGCGGTGGTAACAAACCCATGCGACGCCTATCCCTATTCTCTGCTCTCCTTTGAAATCGTCTCATACTCGTCCGATCTCGTCTGTTTTCTTTTCGTTGACCCTCTTTTGACAGATACTCGACTCCTCGATATCCTGGGGAACGTTGCCACTCCATTTCTTCAGCGCTTTCGAAGTCTAACTCAAAACAGTAATGTGGATTAGGTAACTCTGTGGAGCTACCAATCATCTCCACAAAACTATTTGAATAGTAGGAAAAAGACTTCAGCGCACAAGAAGTAAAAGGATATTTGACATAGCTGGCAACTTGAATCTCCATAGGTATTCGTACAAAAGGGATGTAAGAGGTAAGTCGAAGTTGAGCATAGTCCTCAGGACTAGTCGTAGTGCAAAAGAGTAAAAGAGTCTGAAAAGAAGTAAAATCAAAGCAACGATGAAATCGGGGACATAGGGGAATAATTTTCAAGTACTCATACGCGTCTCAGACGTAAGGTATGGGAGAGGAAGGATGCATGGGGTACATTGGGACTGCGGGTGTCTGTAAAATATTGCCAAAAATCTTGGCCAAGAAACCAGTCACCGTGTTCGTCGACACCCAAGGCGAGGTAAGACACAAGCGCTTCTCTATTGCATATAGCAATTTTTCCTGCCGCCGGGTTAATGACATAATCTGAAATGTCAACGACGGATTTAGCAAACTTCAACTGGATAGATGAGAGGGCATGGAAGAATTTTCCAGGGAATTCCTGCCCAAAATCTATCTCTCCTCTCATCCATGCTGTCCTAAAACGAGATTTGTTTCTGGCAACTCGTAGACCTGCACTCCGTAGCCAGGGATAACAGATGTCTTCTTTGAGAAAGAAGAGGGAAAAAATATCTCCCTGGCCAGAGGGAAAAAGATCGACAGGAGTGGGACTAAAACCGAGGATACAACCACGGTGGTCCGCTCCATACGGTGTTGCTTGAACGTAGACCTCGTTTATATTGCAGTGGACAGTATAGTCTTCGAGATGGATTGTTGACTCAGGATACTCATACCAGGGAAGGTAGATGAGTCTCTCCACAGGAACGACTATACAGGAGGGAAAGTTTGGTGTCGGGTTTCGGACACGTTCATAAACCGACCGAAGGATGAACGTTAGGTAACGTGGGTCCAGAAGAGGGTTATGGAAGTGATCATTCGGATCGAAGTGAGAATCGGTGCTGAGAATAGAGGATTCCCTTTCATACTGCTGTGGAACAAAAGTCTCTGGAGCAGGGGTATCCCGAGTAGAACGAGTAGGAGTATACAAGTTCATACTGGTAGAAGGGTTACCTCTAATGGTTGGAACGGAACAGCTGGGAGTCACTGAGTGACGAGGAGTGCGGCGAGGAGTCCGAATTGGATCGTAAAAGAGTGGCCGCAGCAGCTCTTCCCGCTGTACTGACATGCGAATGGGTTCCAACAACCGATTCAGAGCTTCTTCGGTGAGGACGGTGTCTAGACTGGGAACGGGGGTATACGACAACATCTTGTTCTTGATGCATAGAGTCGATGTAGGAGGGAGGAGGAGTAGAAGGTATTACCTGATAACGAATTGAATAGGATCTGTTAGAATTGTCAGTCAAGCCTATAAACTCTCCACTAGTTTGACCAGGGGAAGGCAAAGACTGAACAATGTTAGAAGCAGTAATTCCCAGTCTCTCCACTAGCTCAAGTCTTTCATATGCAGGAGGATTTCCACCATAGGGAATACCATCGTTATCAAGAACGAGGGCCTCATTTGCAGCAAGACGAGCATAGTAGCGTGGAGGCGGTGATTGTATACCACTCCTAGGATGAACAAAATAGAACTTGTCACGACAGTCTCGTTGACGTTGCTCTAAATATTCTGACATCGTTGGAATTCTAATAGGACCTTCAATCCTCCTTCGAGCTTCAGCAGCCTGACGCTCGATTAGAGACAGTTCCTGATTGGAGCGCATAAAGCATTCCCGCTCAAGGGTTACTGTCCATCGACCCTGACTATCTCCAGTACTAGCCTGTACAATGAATCGACGTCCCTCAGGAGTCTGATTCATGTCCACGACTAAAGTAAAGAAGGCAATCAAGAAAGCAGCAAAGCATAGCTCTGCGGATATGATAGGATGAGGATACAACAAAAGCTGTACTCCTCGTCCAGCAAGTAAGAACTGCATGACACAAAGAAATAGTCTCCAAGTGAACCTGTCTTCGGCGTTCCTATCCATCTTCTCGTTGGCCGACGAGAATAACGACATCACAGGAGGTCGCCTAGACGGGGCTCATAACCTATCGGGAGGCAATGTCCACAATATGGAGAATGTGGACACAGCGCAGCGGGCTCTACGCAAATGACAATGAAGTCTTAACTCACTTGAGTAGAAGGTTCAAACTTGAAGCAAGATAACCGAAGGTGGTTTGAGAGTTCTTGGATAGAACAGAGAGTAAATCGTAAGTAGGAAAAACTCTACAGCACTCCAAGTAGCGTAAGGGTATTTATACGTCTGAGCTGCGCACAGACCATGTAAAGTAGAGTGTTTCCTAAGAGTCCATAAACGGACGGTAGATAAGTACCTTCCTAACATAGTAGTTCTGTGGAAGCTCGTAGAACCTCGAAGAAGTCCACAGTGAGTCATACGTAAGATAAGAGATAAGAAACGGTCTAGAACGACCCATAAGAACATTCCAGAAGGAATGTTATCTCCTTATCATGACCTCATCATAGATAAGAGATATGACTCCGGTTAGTCGGTACTCTCTGATAACCGGTCATGTGACTTTAGACAATCACATGGAAGAGGAAGAGTCCAGACACATCACGTGTCAAGGCTCCTGAGAAGTCACGTGCTAGTGATGACTAAGCACTTACTTTCTCAACACCTCAGTCTGAAATCAACCATAGTCATCTACTCCAGTTCCTGTCCATCTCTGTCTCTGTCTCCGTTTCCTCTTGACTGGAACCTACACAAGGGATCAACGCTCGTTGTCCTTAGTTGTTGAATCCAAGCGGTCACCAACTCCGGCTGGACTAACCTCTTGTCCAGCCCCCTGCCCTTGTCCTTCGTCCATCTTCGTCTGGACTTGACTGGACCCCCTACCGGAGTAGACCTGGACTTGACAAGGAGTGACATCAAGTTGAACACCAAAGGGTCTCACTTCCTACATACATACTCAGCACCAGCAGGGTTTGTGATTGATGGAAAATCATGGATGTGGCGATCTGAAAGAGATTATCAGCTGCCATGCTCTGATCAACTTACTCTGGTCTTTGAAATCACTGCGAGAACGTACCTTGATTGCATATGTAGTTTTGGACTGGAGCTCCAAATGGTCCGAGGCTTAGATGTGGCTTTCGAGATGAGGCGAACAAAGAAATCACATGCACATCGTCTGGCAAGGTTCAGTTCTTAGGTTCCATACAGAAGTTCTTACATGGAATGTAGGTTTGTCTGGGCACCCGTGTAAGTATTCCAGATGTCAAGGTGGACCCATTGAAGTATACCTGCAGCCATTAGCACATTGAAACCACAATGTGTGATGCTTTCTGCCATTTTGTCCACTGGCCCAATTATGTAGGTAAGCGGGGTCAATCGTGTTGTACTACATTCAGCGGCTTTTTGCGACATGACAGGGGCTCCACTTTCTCACAATATTGGGCTAACTCAAGCAAGGGAACCATCGATGATCGATTCCAATAGTAAGATCATGTGAGGAGAAGTTCTGTGCCCACAAGAATTTTCTATTCAATGAGAATGAACCCTATTCTCCTTGGCTACTTGTAGCCCCTTGTGGTCTGTTTCTCATTTCCGCAAGTATCACGCTCCTGGAGCAATGATGTGTATCATTGTATCCATCTTCCTGATCATCAGCGAAGTCTCGAAGCTACTATGAAGTAATTCCCGGAATGCACTCGTATGCATATTCATATTGTATCTGCATGCTAAGTATAGAAAGGTGGTGGTCTGCACAGGGAAGGTCTAGCCTGAAGGAAGAGAGAAGGAAGGAGACCTGTAGTGTAACCTCAGTGTGCTGGCAAGCTACTATATATTAGTATGTACCTGTAGTGTAACCTCAGTGTGCTGGCAAGCTACTGAGGGAACTATAGTACTAGAACTCTACTGTAGTGCGCTTTACGCTTATGTAAGTATGTAAACATACCATAACAAATCCGTTTATACTCCAACACTCCCCCATAAACGGAGTGGGGTAATGGATAGAAAGGTATAGTAAAATCCAAAAGATAGTACTTAGCTATAACCCAATAAAATGTTGTTCCAAATAAATGTGTCCGATACGAATGGTATTTGGGACTTGTGAATGCGAAGGTTTGGAGTGACTTGCGCGTCGTTACCCGATTTGGTAAGTCGCGTCACACCTCATATGCCTGCTGATTGCAGCGCGCGCGGGAGCTCATCCGTGGTCCTCGATGTCGCGCCAAGGCTCCTCCGGCATCCTGAATTCGCAGGTAAGTTTATTTACCCTTCTGACTCGTTTTTTAGGTCTCCGAGTTGACCGCATCGCGTTTGCGCGTCCAAGGTAGGCGTTTCCGCCATTTCGCGTCCGACTGACGTTTGTAGGTACGATCTTGATCCTCCCGCGTCGATGCCTGGGTCTAACGATCCCATAGGCTCGGTTCGGGGCATTCCCGGGTGGTTGCGTGGCGTATGCGTGCGTCAGGTGAGTCGTTTCGCCTCGTTGCGCTTTGCTGACTTGATCTTCGTTTATTTGCTCGATCTTGAGCCTTCCGCATCGCCGTCGCCGTCTAACGTGTCCGTAGGGACGCCTTTCGGGTTGGATTGGTGGCCAGGACGACACTGGTAAGTCGTTCCTTCGCAATCTCGAGCTGTAGCGCGTATGCTGACTCTCTGCAGCTAGCAGCGCTGCCTCGACTCGCGTTGAGTCGGCGTCGCCGCCGCTAGTCATGCCGTTCGCGTCGCCGTCTCGTCCGTCACCTCTACCACCAGCCGTCTCACCCTCGACACTTGGCGCAATCGCCTCGTCTCCTCTTTCGACTCGTCCAAAGACGATCCTTCGATTCGCGGTCCCCAGCACCTCAACAGGCGCGTTCCACGGTACGTACACGTCTCCGCCGTCGACGCTAACCTTTCTCCATCGTCTGGTAGGCTTGGGCGTCGCGGTTTCGTGCGTCTCAGGTGAGTCTTGCGTCCTCGACCCGATTCGATGCGATCTGACGATTTCCGTTCCGTTTGTAGCCGTTTCCGACTCGTTTCCGGCGCGGTGCACGTCCCTGCGTACGCTCGACCCATCCGCACGGCTCCCGCAGCCATTTGGCTTGTCTGGGTGCCGTCTCGCGGTCTCCATAGGTGAGTCTGGGGGTTTCTCCCGCTTTCGTGGTATGCTGACGATTTCTGGCGCGTTTGCAGTTGTTATCGCGTCCGTTCCGACGCTTGGCACGTCCCAGTGCCCAGTCAACGCGTCCGCAGGGCTTCCAACGCCATTCGTCGCGTCTCCAGCACCCAGGTACGTCCCTGCACCCTCATAACTGCTCATACCATCCGTTTCAGCTCTGTCCGACGTGCCCATCACGTCCGTCGACCCTTTCGACGCGTCTGCCTGGCAGCTCGACGCATCCGCTCGGTTTCCAGCGCCGTTCGCGTCACCTGCGCGCGATCTCGTGCCTCCAAGGTGCACGCGCGGTATCCCACCGCCGTCTGGGCTCTCCGACACGATCGACACGGTAACGAGCATGTCCGACTCGTTCGGGATGTCCGCCATGCATAATTGCTGGCAACATTCGACTGCTTCGTCAACACTCTCTCGCCCGCTCGTACCTCCCTCGCAGCCCTCCGACTCGACTCCTGGGGTGTCCTCGGCCACTCTCGACTCGCTTGGACTAACCACGCGCTCAATGGCTGCGTTCGACGCATTCGCGTCGCCATTCCAGTCGCTCGCCTCGCCGCTCGCACATACTAACCACTCCCCCTCGAGCGGCAGTTTGTATGTGCTAGGTACGTCCGCATTGGCATTTTCGTTGCGCTGACGATCTTCTTTGCAGTAAAAATTAGTTTGTTTGAGTCGCGACTGGCCGTCGCGCTCCGTTTCGTCGCCCTCGCCGACTCCTTGGACCCTCTCCGCCGGTTCTCCACCCAGCGCAGCCGTTCTGTCGACGTCCGCGTCCGTTTCGGCACCCTCGTCGACTCCACAAGCCCTCTTCGCCAGTTTTCTGCCCAGCGTGGCTGTCCTGTCAACGTCCGCGTTCGATTCGTTTGGTTCGGCCATTCCGACCGTTCCTTTGGTGCGTTCTGCCGTCACGACGCCGTTTGCCGCCTCCTGCTTGCACTCGCCTGGCTTGCCATCAATTGGCAGCCTCAGTGTCAGCGGCAGTGAGTTTCGCGGTACGTTTTGCGTCTCGTGTGGCTCACCTGTAAGTAGGACTAATGTCCTGTTCGCACATTCAGCGCTGGTGCCCTTTGCCGAAGCCTCTGGGGTCGTGCGCGGGTCTTTGCGTCCGACATTTCTGTTGTTGACGTCTTTGGTGCCTCGAGTGAGGTCTTTGGTACAAGGCAGGTCTTCTTCGTCCCGTTTTGCGTTCACAAGCCTCTCCGTGGCTGCGTTCTCGCTGGTAGGGCTTTCCGCTGATGGATGTCGTTTGTCCTCGTTTGTGCAGGTCGCGAGTTTCTTCGCGCGGGGATCTGCAATGGGTTCGCGGTCGCGGAAACGTTTTGCGAGGTATTTGAATACTTGATGCGCGGTGTTGCGACGAAGTCGGATGTAGATGGATACAGTCGATTATCTCATAATACATTGTGTTGCTCTGCATAAATATCATACTGCATGAAATTTTCGTCAGCCCGAGCTGGGGTGGGCTCGGGCGCGGGGGATTTGGGTAAAGTGTGCATATTACATACTGAATACCCCAAAACTACAAATATGCAGTATTACCTACCTATTTGGACGAGGTTTGGGATCCAGGTTTGGTAGTAGCTGGTCCATCTTCGTAGTTCTACCTTACAGTCATGTTGTAAAATTTCCATCTGTGTCCATTTCAACAGTCGCCCCACCATGTCTGAGATCGTGCGCCGAAAACCGCGTCCCAAACCAGCTCCATATGCCCGTAAATCCACACAAAAGCCCTTGAAAGATGCACCTGCAACATCAGCCAAGCAACAGAACATCAGTTCCCGGGAAAATCTCACTCTCCATGACTGGCTGACAGTCTTTGCCTACATCGATGAGCATCCGACCACTTCGCAGGCAGATGTGGTCCAGCACTTTGCAACAAAACACACAGGGGCTTTGGTGTTTACTCAG
>Ga0307518_10001756_pt1 | contig 16018 bp, 19 predicted proteins | sample 25_EM_MG_FD_203889 | JGI IMG/M metagenome (GOLD analysis project Ga0307518, IMG submission 203889) | Populus trichocarpa ectomycorrhiza microbial communities from riparian zone in the Pacific Northwest, United States - 25_EM | ecosystem: Host-associated > Plants > Roots > Unclassified | place...
AAGTTCCTGCTGTACTCTGGTGAAACCGACAAGCATTACAAATTTTATTTCTAAGTGCTTCACGCAAATTGCCAAGTCGCTGTGGCTGCCAAAACGAGGCTCGACTAGGACCAGCAGATGAAAAGATCCCAAGATCCCGTCCATTCCCCTCCGCAGCCCAAGAGACCAAAGGTGGACGGGGACAGCAGCACGGAGGCAGAATGGACACGCGTAGAGAGACGCAAAGCAAAGAAATCCAGAAAGATGGAGGCAAAACATGATGTACGACTGTCCTCTCACCCCTTTGCGCTTCTTGAATCATTCTCTGTACAGACACAGACGCCCCGGTTTATGTATGTGAATGGCGAGATCGTAAGGAGAAAAGATGCTGTCCATGTCGACGTGAGTCTACTCGTCTATTTCTCTCGGCGAAAAGGGACGAATCCATGCTCTCCCCGCGTGTTTTTAGGACATCAGAGATTTGATATTGCACATCATTGCAGACGCACCACCACCCAACTGGGTCAAGATAGAGGTGTGCTCCTCGCGTCTTGTCCTGTGTTCCTTCATTTCACCGACGCTGTTCTTGTAGCATTCGCGGTCAATCCAACAGGTTGTCGCCCTGTTGATACCAGGAATCTTGCCATCCTCCCTCTCGATCCCCCCGCTCCCAACGTCAGCCACTGCCAACCCAAACATTCCGCTCTCCATTCCTCTCTCGTCTGACTCCCACACACCCATCCCATTCATCGCCTCCACCTTCAGTCATGCATGCCCAACGCGTGCACCAGGCGACCAAACCAGAATGTACTCCGTCCTAAGCTCTTTCTTCCAAGGCCCTGTAAGCGGCGAAGAAAAACGCAAGCGTATCGAAGCTCGCTTGACATGTATGCATTCCTTCCTTACTCATTCTCCTTAAGAGCACTAGTATGCTAATGGTCTATGCAGCAGAACGCATCGCCGAGAAGGATCCATCATTGTATGTCCTTACGTTGGAGCAGATGATCGAAAACGATTATCCGATACCATCCTATATGGCCGACATTTTCGAGAAGCCACCTGGTTGGCTAGAGACCCCTGAACCTGAACGCGAGTCTCTCTTGGTGCTCCCTGCCCAGAAACAGCGCCCAAAAGTGTATGCTATTGATTGTGAAATGGTACGTGCCCTATTACTTCTGTCCTCTGGATTCTGACAAATACTACCCACCAGTGCATGACCGAAGATGGCAAGGAGCTTACTAGAGTCTGTATAATCGAGTATGAATCCGGCATAGTTGTGTATGACAGACTCGTCAAGCCTCTCAAACCTGTTACCGACTACCTCACTCGGTATGTCTCGTTTCCTAAATGTAATTGGCGTTACTCATTCTCGCAGTTGGTCTGGTATAACGGAAGCCCAGCTTTCAACAGCCACTACCACGCTTTCACAAGTCCAGGCTCACCTCCTCCCGATCCTCTCACCCCTTGGCGGGCAAGTCTCCATTCTTGTAGGACATTCCCTTGAATCCGACCTTAAAGCCCTTCGTATCTGCCACCCTCTTTGCATTGACACTGCATTGATATACCATCACCCACGTGGGCGGCCGCTCAAGCCAGGTCTGGCGTGGCTCACCAAAAAATGGTGTCACCGCGAAATCCAGACGCGCGGAGATGGAGGTCACGATCCCGAAGAAGATGCACGGGCATGTGTAGACTTGTTGCGTCTTAAAGTCCAAAACGGAGCGGGCTTCGGAGAGTTCAAGGCCGATTACGAAAGTATATTTGAGCGGATGAAGCGGGCAAGCGGGAGAGGTGGACCTGGGAGTGTCAGGAGTGCTGTCGTGGACCATGGAAACCCCACTGTTATGCATGGTGCCAAGGCCAATACCGTGGTCGGATGTGCCAGCGATGAGGAGGTACTCGAGGGGCTGAGCCAGACTGTGTCAGCGCATGAATTTACGTTTGGACGGTTCATGGGCTTGGCGGACGTTCTTGGGTGTAGGTTGCATTGCCTTTCTTGCAGGATGGACCTTGCTGATGGCCCAATTGGCTTGTGTAGGGATAACACCGAAGTCCACGACTGATGTCCCTGCACCACCCCCGCCTCCTACCGAACCGACACCCGAAGCGCTTCTTGCTGCACAAACCAAGCTCAACGCAAACCTCACGTCGTTGTATGCTTCATTACCCCCGCGAACTGCACTTATCATCTTCACTGGCCACTCGGACCCCAGGCGTATGGCCACACTCAATGCACGCAAGTCTACCTTTGAAAGCGCGATTAGGGGCGGGAAGAAGGCTGAGGATATGGATAAGAGCGAATGGTGGACTTCAGCGGACGGCAGGGAGCTTGAGGAGGAGGTCGAACATGCAAAAAGAGGGCTGCTGTTTTTGGGGATTAAGTAGGGATTGATGTCGGGCCGCCCTTCTTGGTGACCTGTCGGTGCCTACGTTGTACGCCAGCACTTCTTGAACGACGGTTATTGATCGTCCCAATCGAGCCCCAGCATGTCTTCCTTCCCGCCTCTGACAGCAGTCTCGATGGCTTCCGCAAGCATCCTAAATGCACGTGTGTCTTCCTCCATTTCATGTTGCCCTATCGGCGCGTCATTTCTCAGTTTCCAGCCGCCTTCATTTCCAAGTTGCCTGTTGTCAACACCCAGCGCGCGTTGCAACGCTTCCTCGCGCTCAGCCCCACGGAGGTTGTCAACTGTGGTGAGCAGCGTGCGCAGACGGGGATTGGCGGAGAGCAGTGAGCGGATTGTGGGGGAGGTTGCTAGTTTGGTATGAGATCACGGTCCAAATGAAATGGAAGGAAGAATGTACCGATCGCCTCATACTGGTGTAATTGGAGTGGTTTCGGATCGTCTCTCTTCAGTGGGTCATCGTGTGTTGAGTCATCTGGGATGTATGGCCAGTTGAGGGAGGTCAGTGGACGGAGAGGGACAGGGTCTCTCAGTGCGTCAGATGTAGGGCATGTAGGGACGACAGCGTCACTGGCAGACGGTGCCGGGGAGCCGATTCTCGGGCTCGGGGTGCATGTCTCTGTGCGGAATGTTACTGAGCAGCATACGCCAGTAATAAATGTTTGCACCTCTATGTTTCTTGTAGCACGCTACGGAGCAGCTTCAATCGATCAGCAGGGCTGAATTAGTTATTCCACGAACAGAGACTCACTAGGGTGTGGTTTTGCAGGTTGAGCAGGTATATTTTGGACTCGATGTCTGGCAAACCTGACAAGGGCGCATGCAGGGCAGCAAAAAGCAAAAGGAGAAGTGCCCGCTGGCTGGATTGAACAACCGACCTCACCATTACGAGTGGCGCGCTCTACCACTGAGCTAAGCGGGCGTTGCAACTTCGCCCACCACGTGATATTACACCACCCACGGGTGCATCGCCACTCGACCCCACGCTCGGTCCTCCTTGCAATCCGACCTCCATGGCGCCCCTCCATGCTCAGTCGTTCTACCAGCACACCCCGATGTTGCCTCCAGGTAAAAACGACCTCGAGATACTCGAGAACCTCAAGACCATCATAAAAGAGGGCCAACACGAATTTTATCGCGCGGTCCCTCAGCCAGCCGCTCTTGCCTCCCTTTACTTGGGCCCGCTCCCTCAAGTGCAGCCCCATCCAGAGCAGGTCCCAGGCGAATATCGAACAGCCCGCTTCAACCAGTCTGCCCATGAAAGTTCTTCTGACACCAAGAATTACAGTCCTGGCCCATCGAACAAAACATCCGTGGACACTGTCTCCCGACCTATGAATGATAAAGTACATTCTTATCGCTACCCTCTCCCTTTCGTCCTCTAAGTCTATTCATTACCATTTTATCTAGGCCATCGAAACCCCAAGCCCTCTTTCGGCCGGACCATCCCAACCAGGAAATAGCGACTCTCGCGCTCTCACAGACAAAGCCACAGCTGATCAGGCCAAGGTGCAGCCCACTATGGGTGACACTTCCGATGGACCTGCAAACGCCAGCAAAATCAAGTTAGACCCTCTGTCAATCCCCGAGCATCAGGGTGAGTATGCCGAGAGACAGCAACGTGATAATTCTCCAAGCAAAAATTCGCATGACGCAAAAGACGATTCGAGGCTGCCCAGGGCTAACTCTTGGTCTCACCGTGATGCTCCTTCGGACGATAAAAGTGGCCGCTATGATGATTCAAGTCGTACCAATTCGGATAACAGGGGAAATGGTAATGACACTCGCCTCCCCAGTGGGGACCGTGCGCACTTTGACAGAGACAGAGATAGAGATAGGGAGCACGATCGTGACAGAGGCAGAGACTGGGAGCGGGATCGCGACAGACTCCGGGACAGACGTCCCGAATTCTTCCCTCGTTCCTACGGACGAAGCCACGCACCCCGACCCCCACCAGAACAACGCCATTATGAGCCCGATTATTCTTCTGATCACTTCTCTCGCCGCTACGAACCAAGAGACATGGACCCGGATAAGCGTGGAGGTTATCGTAACACATACGACGGTCGTCGTCAACCATCAGATGATAGGCGACCTCTTCCGACCGACGATCGTCCATCCCGTGTCTCTCGTCCATCCTCTCCCGACGATCGTAACCAAGGACTCCATCTTGATAATCGTCCAACGAAAGCACCACTTGCTGAAGACCGCGGTGCTAGACCAGGGGTTGTCTTATCAGACGACACCGTTCCCGTTGTCCGTACTGGCGCTAATGAACATCCTTCTCAGCCTCGTCTTTCCGTTGTGGGCGATGATCGAGCTCCTCGTGTCTCTCCTTCAGCTGATCCGCGTCCTCGGCCTCCTGTGACACTGGAAGAGAGAATATCCCAACCTGCACCTTCTCTGCAAGACCGTCTGAGTCAGCCTGTTCCTGCCCGAGTGGAGAATAACGTCGGCCGTCAACCCAGTCTGGAAGAACGACTCTCGCTTGCACCCGCGCCTGCTACTGTTGCTGTGACCACTCCTTCCTCTAACACTGATCGCACTCTTCCCGATGATCGCAGTGCCCGCTCTGGAACCGCAGACGTCCCACCACCTACTGCACTGAATAACCATCCTGCGGATACCCGCCCCCCGTTGGATAGTAGATTGTCAATACCAGTGACATCACAGTTCTCTCGCCAAGGCGCCTATCCACCCCCTGCACGCGCGACCTCTGTAATTCGTGATGACCCTCGTGTGCCACCCTCTTCCTCGAAAGACAACCCTCCACCAGTCGACCGTAGTGATATGCATAACTTCCGTGCAAGTAGGGACCTTTCATTTGAGAGACCTGCCTCGTCGTACCGATCTGACCCGGACCGAAACTTTGGCGACGACAGAAGCAGAACGGCAATGGATGTTGACCCACCAGCCCGATTCCCTGATACGCGAGGCCCTCCACCCAGACGCTTCTCACCTCCACCTCCCGGTGACCGCGGACGGGTCTACTATCCACCACACTTACCGACCCTGCCGCCAAGGGATGTGTTGCATAGTGGTGAGAGAAGGTATATTCCTCCTGATCGGGTCGCATTTGACAGGCGGCGGGATTGGTCCGGCGCCTCTACTGCAGGTGCAGGTGGCGGTGCCGACGACGACAAACGTCAGGCATGGAGGTATGAGAGACCACCCTTCGAACGAGATAATAAGGATAGGTTGGACCACGGACGAAGTGTGTGGGACGAACGTGATCGCGAACGGGACCGAGACCATGAACGCGAGAGAGACAGGGACCGAGACCGAGAAAGGGAAAGAGACAGGCGGTTTCCTTCGCCACCGCCCCGGTCGCTTAGCTCGCGCTTGACAGATCCATATCCACCGCCTGCGTTGGGGGTTGAGGACCGGTTATATCCACCTCCTGCTTTAGCCAGGGACTTCGACAGGACGCGATATGCAGCTGGCGACGGTGCTCTACCATTTTCACGCGTGCGGGGACGGAGCCCGAGTCCTCCGCGTCGTTCTGGGGTTGATGATCTTCGCCCACCGATAAAGCGCATGCGCGATGAAGCACCTCCCGCCTACGCCAGTGGTGGGGTTACCGGTGCGGGTACGACATACCCCCGGAACAGCACGTATTCGCCTGATCGAAGGGCCTCGGTGGCTGGCGAGTACGTTGCAAGGTCTGCCGACGCTCCACCTTCGAATGCCGGTGTTTCAAATAACAATTTCTATGATTTGCGGGGACCCCCTCCATTTGGTGGTGGAGGGGACAGGGAATATGGAGGTAGCAGTGGCGCGTACGGGTCTGTGTTTGATCGGAGCGGAAGAAGGAGTCCTCCCCCGGCTTCAAGGATGCCGCCACCGTATGGGAGGCCGATGTATTCCAGGGGGCATGATCCCCGGGATGATAGAAGGTATATGCCACCTCCCCCAAGGGCTGCATGAGCATGAAGTAGCAAGACCAAGACGGGGGCTAGACGGATGAAAATGATAAACGTGATGTGCAAGCTTTGCTGATCTAGTGATATGAACAAGTGGACTGGACTGGCTCTTTGATCCACCAATTTTTTTCCTTGCTGCGGTTTAGTTGTAGTGTCCAAATATTCTTGTGCTTTGATCATACTTCTAGCATTTCCATAAAATTAATGCTGTCGTCTCTTTCGTTAGCATGCAAAACGATCAATATTCCTTTCCCATATTTCTGAATCGGTGCAGCACCGGCTACTTACGGCATACATATCTGATTCTCAACCTGCAACTCACAACCCACACCCACGGGTGCTACAAACTAATTCGCATCTTCTTTGTGACCATTGTTCTATGCCAGGTAGAAACTCGAAAAATAACCGCAACTTTGGGCGCGGAGGAAGAGGTGGAAGAAATGGTTATCGTGGCTTTAACGGTCGAGGAAGAGGTCATCATCAGGGGCAGGGAGGGGACAGAGGCGGTTTTAACAAACACTACCCACACGCGGTCGATGAATTCGACTATGCCGTCCAGATGTATGCAGACCCGGGAATCGGTGCAATAGGTGTGTTGAGTCACCAGGCTCAGACGGGCTGATCTCTCGAGCTGTGTGTAGACTCTCAGAGACCCAATGGCCCAAATCCATATGCCAGGGGCCGGTACACACCCAGATCCCGATCTGGCGGTGCGACACCCCATCGGGGGAATGGTTATGGGACGCCGAGAGGTCGTGGCCAGGGCTTTGGGAATGGGAATGGGCGGGGGAGAGGGCAGGTGCAGTACCCTCGTGCAGGGTTCGGGATGCCCCAGCGCGGACGAGGCAGGGGCATGCAGCAGAAAACTCTGAGCCGCAACGCACCGTTGTCGGATTGGCTTTATGCTGAGAGGCCGTTGTTGAGGCCTGTCAAGTTCGTCCGAGCCACCCATACACCATTCCTCTTCCAACAATCAGATGATATATTTCAACCAGCTTCAGAGTGTACTGGTGAGTAGTTCAAACATGCTTTTTTTTTAGCAGGGTCTGACAACAGGATGTATACATCTAGGCGCGAACACAAAGTCAGATGCACCGACTGCCGACCATGTTACTCGCGTATTCAACAACGCACAACGGCTCTCACTGGCTGACTCAGTTTCAGAAGACGAAGCATCCGATGAAATAGAAGAAATAGATTTTGCAGATCTCTCCAAACTGTGCGCCAAAGATAATACGGCAGTACCCAAGAGGTCGAAATCTCTGAAGAATGCAATCGTCGAGGAAACATTTACTGGCGTATATAACATGCAGAAACCAACCGGTACGCATGAATCTAACGATGACACCCAGGCAAAACAGACCGTGAATGTCGAAGGGATATCGACTACGATCATCGGCAGAGATCGACCACTCCTGACACTAGAGCAGTCCATTGATCCCCTCAAAGTGATTCGAGGACGAGACGTTCAGACTCTCTCTACAATGGGAGTTTCTTCATCACAAGCAGGAGCTGAAAGCGCGGAGGTTGCACCTGCCCTTTCAGTATTGAAGAGCTCTCCTGCTTCGCCTTCATGCAACCCACCTCCTGCCGCTGTAGCAGAAAACTCATCTAATCCACCGGAAAGCCTATCTTCATCTCCCTGTCCAGATCCACTTGAAAATGAAAACTTATTCGTCATTGATACCCAGGCCGCCGATCCATTTACGAGTCGCTCTACAAGCGACAAAATTCTCTTCGATCGCACAGGAAGGGGTGATGCACTGGGTGAAGAAGACGAGGTGATCGTCTATGTCGCCCCGCATCCCCGCACGGGACGTGTGCCACCGCTCGATACCACGCCGCAAGTCAGGTTACCACTCACTGGTACATCAGCATCTAGATGTTCTAGCAAGGAAGATGGAGAGGTGCATCCCTTTGTCGCGGACCAGGGTGCTGGACCCCAGCTCGAAGCTCAGCCATTATCTCTATCCTCCGTGTCCTTCAACTTCGAACGAGCAGAGCCATCCATACAACCCCGTCAACCACCAGCATTTACGCCTTCTCAGCAGAAGAAGGCACAATTCCGTGCGAAACGGAAAGAAACTCGCGTCGCCCGCCGCAGAAAAGCTCGTCGAGGGTTCGGCTCATTCGGTGCGATGATGTCCGAGGTGCAGCTTCACGATGCAGATGAGCGGGAGCGCAGAGATCCGCAGTGGGAAACCAGAAGAAAGGAGGATTCGGACATCGACTGGGGAGATGACGATGATGCAGTTGCTGCACGGATGAAAAGTGGTGGAGCAGGGAAGGTTGTCGATGATGTGGACGAGTTGTCCAGTGGGCTAGGCGGAATGGATCTCGATCCGGATGTCGGCTTGGATATGAGAAGGATGTTGGGTTTTGTGCAGAGCATGAGCGCGGATGGATCGCGCTTTGTGACAATGGATGACGTCGAGGACAAGCAGCGGATGCGCGAAGAAGATGAAAAAGGTGCTAAAGGTGCTAATGTATGTGTCACCCCAAGCTCGAGTGATGGGGACGAAAACGAAGACAATGATAACGAGGACGAGGACGATGACGATGACGATGACGATGATGAATTGGCGTTTCAATTGGAAGAGGAATTCATGATTGCAGAGTCAGAAAGGGAGATTCCGAGTGGACGGGATAGCAGTGATGAGGAAGGGTCATCCAATGAAGAACTGAACACCATCAAGAAGCGCAAGGACAAGATGAGCTATGAAGGAGATGAAAATGTACTCTTCTCTCATATGCCTGGCGATAGTGATGACGAAGATATCCTAGTAAGATCCCGTGTTCCCACTAACTTCCTCATTATTAAACAGTGTCTTTAGGAACTTGAAGAGTATGACCAATTTTTCAGTAAACGGGATTGGTATGACACTATCGACCATTCGGACATGCTTTCTTCCACGAGTAAGTTGCTGCAATTCTTCTCGGGTACCCTATAACTAAGTGTATATCCAGGACGTAAAAAGGGCAAGGGTCGGCCCGATTACTTACCGGAAGGCTTGAAAGCGCAATGGGAACGCGACCGCGCTAAAAAAGCTGAGAATAAGCGTCTCAGAAAAGAAGCTCGGATGCTAGCCTCCTTGGATCCCTTTGCCCCGAAGAAAGGAGGAAAGAAAGCACGCAAGCTTATGATGGATATATTTAACCAGTTGAGTCAAACTGCCAACCATTCCAGTGGCGTGGTGGGCATGTCGAGCATCGAAACCCTGATGAGGGAATTTGTCGCGAATATTGACGGAAGGCAAAGTATCGCCCTTCCGCCGATGAATAAAGGATCGAGGAAGATCGTACATGAACTTGCTGCTGCATTTAACTTGGCAAGCCATAGTAAAGGCAGTGGTCCTGGGCGCTACATCACATTGACAAAGACGACTCGGTCAGGAATTATCAGCGAGGGAAAGGTGAAAGCCTTGATGAAGAGAGCAACCCGTGGGTCGGGGCGTGAGTTCGAAAGGCAGGACAAAGGTAGACCGCGAATGCCCGCACACCGCGAAGGAGACGAAGTGGGAAAGGTGAGTCTTCGTACTCATTATTGTTCGCTTTTTTGCGCATGCTGAAAGTGGTTCGACAGGAAGCGCCAGTGGTTGGCGAGAGCAACATTGGATTTAAAATGTTGTCTTCGATGGGCTGGTCAGAAGGTGTCAAAATTGGAGGAGAATCATCCATCGGAAGCGAAGTACCTCTCACGGCTGTTATTAAGAAGTCTAGACTTGGACTCGGTGCTACGAGTCGTACGTAGTCCCGTCTCCACGATACACAAAACGGACTGTACAGATATTTGAGTTCGTGCAACGTCGCATATTGCCATATGATGACAGGGGATTGTTCTTGTTCTGCTTCGATGAACCTCGTAAGATGCACATATCTGCGAACCCCAGAGAGGAGTGGCCACACCTTCCATTTCATTGTTACCCTTTCCAGCACACGAATTTTCCATGGGAATCCATCAACACACAACTACAAAAGTATATGTTCCCCATAGATATTCCTACTAGGTGGACTGGAGTACAATAACATTGGTCAAGTAAGGTTGTAACTTATATGTGGGCGACTGGGCTGTGTTCTCGCCGAGGGCGCATGGACAGCATCCAGTAAACATCCACTTTCTACTCAACTCAGCTACATGCATAATTTCCAATAACAAGTATGGCCGGTAGGTTTATATAGCACATCCATCTCCTTCATGCGCCCGGTGGGTTAGGATAAAGGTACATCGGCGCTTTGTGTATATCTGCGACGAATAGAATCAGTTGATATCCGGATACCATCGCAGAGAGCAACACCTACAGGCACCAGAAGTCCCATGTCCGCCGAGATTAATTGTGAACCCATCGACAGAGTCGCCATTCACTGATATTCCCTTGATGCTGTTTACCCCTTCTGGCGTCCATGCCGTCAAAGTATCCTCCGAAGCCCGGTACCTGGTAGGCTCAGATGTTTTGGTTGTGGAAGTAACGGGCTTAACTCGGGAAGGCGTGCCGGCCACAGGGGTTCTTGCCCGAGTACTAGTTGCAGGTCTCTGGGTCGCCGTCGAAGCTGGACCTGGTGAAACCTGCGCTAGGGAATTTGCGGGATACGTGACTGGCTCATGAAGGGATGAGCCTGTGTCTGATGGGATATATATGTGCTCAGCTGCAGGGGATGTCGATATTGCAGGAGAGTAAAGACCACTAGATTCGTCTGCCATGTAGCCTAGTAATCAATTAGTATGAGCCGCTGGATTTACACCTTCTCACCATCGGAGCCGGCCAGTGACGCAATGGGGGAACGTGGGGAATCAGTATTATTGTTCCCGTTAGTCGCAGTACCGGAGGACGGCAGTAGACCCCCCTGGTTGCTCACAACAGGGAGCAAGTTGTCCGATAATTTAGATTGAAAGAACCGCTGAAGAATAAAAGTCACACTGGATGGATCTCAGGTGAAGCAATGACAACACATATGTACCTCTATTCTGGATTTGAATTCGGTACACTTCTCAGAGATAGTCCGAGACGCTGGCAATTCCCATAGTTTTACTAAGCGACTAGCCTCGACGGTTCGCACCTGCGCCAATTCTTGCATAAGCCTACAGAATTACTAGCAAGGTTATGTTGACTGCCAGACGACAGGCGTTGACACATACCTTTCGTGCTCATCCAAGAAGAATGATACTAGATCCGGAGTTAGGATAGACTGTGCACCAGGTGACTCGAGGATGGCTAAAACATTTTCTAAGGCCACTTGAGCGCACTGTATCATGTTGGAAACCATGTGGGCTAACAAAATCTGTGAGGTAGTGATCGGGAAAACTGTTGGAGGCAGAAACACACAAGATGCAATGCTTTATATGATTGAATGTATTGCAAACACGATTAGCACGCCACGTTGGAGACAAAAAAACAAGGTATCCTGGCATACTACATTCGTGGACCCACAGTCACACACAACCAATTACCTACGATAAGTCGTAAGCCATCATAAGTAGACAAAAGAGAACTTACATAAAGGGGGGTACTTGAATCGCATCCATTCTTGAATTCACGTTGTTTAAAGGATACATGATGGCACCGCACACAAGGTACCCGAGTCAACTATTGTGTTGACTATGATGCAGTTGGACGGTAATAAGCAGGACAGAGTCTCGAAAGAATATAGTCTGTTGCTACCCAACACTACTGAGCGGCTCCGCTTCCGATGATTCTAACATGGGTTTAGCAAGAGAACCACACAAGACATGGCATGAAAATGATCAAGCGACATACCGGCACAGAATGGACTGATCCCTCAGCAATCCAGGGTGGAACGCATCAAGTACGTAAATTCAGGGGCCAGCGGTACAACACACATACGGTGTGGAGCGTATGGTTGTGGTGTAAAAAGAACAAGCAAAGCATAAATATTGATCACCTTAGAACAAGGCTAGGAGATGAAGAAGATTTTCTTGGCACTAAAAGTACAACGAAGCACACGAGAAAAAAGACACGAAGCAGTCCATAAACTAAGCAGAACATGCCAATTAGGCATCGACCTGGGGCTTCTGGTCCTCGAAAACTGCCTGCTTCTCATCAGAGTATTGCGGGGGAGCGACGAATATAGTCTCGACGTCTTGGTCAAGGACGACATATTCACGGACCTGTGACTCCTCACGCTCACCGCGGATAGTGCGGTAAGCCAATACAGACAGAACCCAGAACATGCGCAACAAAACGCCAAGGCCACAGCCTGTTACGAAATATTCAGACATCTCCATGGACTGACCTGCCCAACCCGACAAGTGGTGGTAGATGCGAGAGGACTTACCTAGGACGAATGAGACTGCACGGCCCTCCCATGGGCCGAGGGCAGTAAGCGCCTTGTGAATACGCCTCAAGAATCCCTTGACGCGCTTCCTGCAACCGTGCTTGCGGAATTTCTTGTGCTTGTGCTGGTGTTCCTTGTGGTGAGGGTGCTCGACAGGGCGGTCGGTGGGCTGATCAGCAATATCCTCCATTTGGGAGGGGGGATGATGGCCATGTACAAATGACTCAAGGGCGCCCTCGAAGGGGGGAAGAGGTAGAGGTAAAATGTGCACCTCACCACCAACATGGGGGTGGGGTTGTGGCTTGCCAACGACAGCATCCACAGTAGGATGTCCGCCCATCTCAATAAGAGGCAAGCCAAGTGCATGTCTGAAAGCATTCGAGAGTTGAATGAGTTTTCCACGGAAAGAGCCCTTGCACCCGTGGTGCGTTGGGCCACCGCTGGTGATCTCGGAGGTGGTAGCCATGATGAGTGCAGGGCGGACGCGGGCGACAGTGGAGTCATCGTTGCCGTTAACATTGGCGTTGGCGAGAACGTGGCCGAAGCGGAGGTTGGCATTGGTACCAGAGGTGTCGACGATCACTCGGATGGGCTCTGCGGCGACTTGGCTGGCTGCTCGCGGTGAGATTAGGGTGGCAATGGGTGTGACCACAAGACCGGGTCAGGACTTACCGATCATACCAGCGCCCGCAACGAGGACGGGCAAGAATGAGAGACGCATGTTCGTCGCTCGTCTCAAGGAGTCTGGACTTGTAAGGAGTGGCAAGAAGAAGAGAGGTTGGATGGGCTTGGGAAGGCCTTGACAGTCGTTTAAGAGGAATTGTGTGCTGTGCTTGGTTCTGGCCCATCTTTTACACTCCGCAGCGGAGCCACGTGTGCCGAGGAGGGCAGGTCCCCTTCTCTTATTTTATTTTATTTTATCTATCTACTGTCCGCTCATTGGCATGCTATTCTCCTCAAGACTCGAGTACATGTCCACCAAGATACGCAGAGAACATCAAGGTTCGGGGTTGTTTTCACAGGTGCTGCGCCTTGGCTGTGCTGGGTATACTACAAAGTTCCCGACATTGCGTGCCTAGCCCATCTATACGTCGCTCGCATGGTCATCAAAGGCCGGACGATTGTCTGCAAGATATGGACATGGGCGTTAGGAGCGCTGCGGAGTCATCCACCATGCCATGGCAACACATGTCACTTACGCAGTTAGCTTGAGCGATGTAAACACGATAGTCAACCTGACGGCGTTCCCCACGAGTTCCGACCAACCCTTCTCGTCGAGCATGACCATACCCTCGTCTTCGTCGCCGTGTCTGCGGTAGAACCGCGCATATACCGACACGTCTGGTTTGTATCTATACTCGGATATCCACCAGTCGCTTTTCGTCGAGAAGCGCTGGACGAAGAGGTCGACTGCTTTCTGTCTTAGCTATCAGTTGTTTCCTCAATGCTGGCAGGATGGTATATACTCTGTAGCTCATTGCCTGCAATGCAGATCGTCCGAATGCGCGCTTCTCGTTCCTGCAGGTGACGATGACCTGGGGTGGCAACTGCATAGATGCGGTCACAAAGTCATGGAGGGTGGTCAGTGCGGTGATGACATCTGGGGGCAGATTGGAGGTGCTGGCAGGGCCCTGCGACTCGGATCGCCGAGCAGATGCCATTCGACTGCTCATGGTCTGGCTATTAGTAGAGGGCGGACGGCGGCTGCCAGTTGGGGATACGAGCGGGCGAGTGCGTCTCCTTGCCAGGGCGAGCACGGGCCTGATGGCGTAGTTGGTTATCGCATCTGTCTAACACACAGAAGGTCTCCTGTTCGAACCAGGGTCAGGTCATTTTTTCTTTGACACGATTACTACATACATACTGTTCTCTTCCATCGTCGATGGCCATGCCCGTCCGTCCTCGTCTCTGGTCCTCGAAGCTGGTCGCTTTGGGGGCATTCATTAGCCTTGTATTGGTTTATTATACCTATTCAACGTCCGAGTTCTCTTTCCGTCTCTCAGCCTGGTCATCCATTTTTTCAGGACGTCAACGAAGTTCCTGTCCCCCAGAGGCTTGGGCGGACGGCCAGTGGGCATACAGTCCCGAGACAAACCTGTCATCCATCAAAAGCACCCAGGATGCACTCGCTATGGCCGGGCTTCAGGGGTGTGCTGCAGACAGAGAATACACCTGGCATCTTGGAACAGACCACGAAGACGAGTGGGGCAGATTCCCTCGCGTCAATTCATACCAATGGGTGCCGTCCAATCAGTGTAGCATAAGCCCACTCAACGGCGCCTCCATCGTTAAGCATATGGTTGAAAAGGGCGGGTGGCTTCTTCTCGGTGGTATGTCCCCGTTCCTCTGTCACCGGTACGCAGGTGTTCACTCCCTCTAGATTCGATCACGGAACAGCACTTCTTTTCCCTGTCGTGTGTCCTCTACCCCCACGTCCGTGCAACACCCAACTACACCGAGAACCCATACTTTGACCGTGCCTGGGTTCAAAACCTATACCTCTCCCCAACATCACCCTTGCTGGCTGAGCTAGATTTTCCCATCGGGTTCTCCATCGAGACGACGCCTCTTGTGACGTTCCATCGCGTCGATCTGCTCTTTAATCAGACCGATCTCGACGCCATTTACCGTCGAACTCTTATCCCAGAAGATGCTTTTGGCATAAACTCAGAGCAAGATCTCGCTAACAAGACCCTCTTCAGCGAAGAACAAGCATGGTCCATGTCCCCCTCCGAATATATGCCCAAATTCCTCAGTGATTCCGAATTCAACTACGGCACCCTTGTCGTGAGTACTGCGGGTCATTGGACAACAACGCTTATGAGCGCCTTCCGCGACGAAGAAGCTGGCGACGAGGCGGGCTATGGGATTGCCAACGTCAAGTCCTTCTTCGAAATTGCCATGCGTGAATGGGCATTCCAGGTCCAGGAGGCAATAAGGAACTACAGATCAAAGGGAGGCAGACGCCTGAAACAAGTCGTCGTGAGAGCTTATTTGCCAGGTCACGAAAACTGTCGCAATCACTATGAACCATGGACAGAGATCGAGCCTTACCAATGGCGGTGGTACAATTGGCCGTGGATTCGGGATTTCAACGAAATATTCATGGTAAGCCGTGGATCTTTCTCCTTCACTTTTGTCGCTAATCATGACTCTTGCTTCTTTAATATCTAGGCAATCCTTGAGTCACCTGAGTACCCTGACGTGTTTTTCCTCCCGATCGACAGACCTGGCCGACTAAGGCCTGACGCGGTAAGTTCTGATCCTCTTCTGCACTGTATGGCTAATGTGAATATCTGTCTCTCGCATTGACAGCATGCATCGGGAGACTGTCTTCATATTCTCACTGGCCCGGGTGTCATCGAAGGATGGACACATTACATTTGGCATTTCGTCTCACACGAAGTGGCAGGCAAGATA
>Ga0307518_10001757_pt1 | contig 16018 bp, 16 predicted proteins | sample 25_EM_MG_FD_203889 | JGI IMG/M metagenome (GOLD analysis project Ga0307518, IMG submission 203889) | Populus trichocarpa ectomycorrhiza microbial communities from riparian zone in the Pacific Northwest, United States - 25_EM | ecosystem: Host-associated > Plants > Roots > Unclassified | place...
CCTCCTCAGCACATCCTCTCTGGACACCGCGGAGGTAAACCACCACTTGCACAATTTCGTAGTCCTTTGTTGGTGTTGTGTTTGGGTTATTGTTCTGACCCAAATCCACACTTTGACTCACAACGCATGCTCGGTTCCTTGCCCGACAGCTGAGATCGTCACTGGGATGAAGGAATCGCGTCCCCGCCACTGTAGATAGCGATGACTTTCAGGCGTCAAACCTGGGGCTCCGATTCACTCCTGCAGGCATTCGAAGACGTCTGAATCAGACACCCGACTCTCTATTCCTATGTACCAGTAGTCGTACTGTAAGTCCTGAGTGCTGAGCCGTAACCACTAAGCGATGTTCTCCCTGTACCCTGACCCGCCATAAACATTTGGTTCTGTGTCATGCTGCGTCCACTCTGGGCACGATCGACGATGCCGCGATGCCATCACCCAGCAGGCACAGACGTTTGCGCTGCTGCAGCTCAGCCGGTGTGACCAGATGCCGGCGCTTGGCTTCGCAATCCCCAGCACCGCCACCAGCTGAATTGTTGGGATAAGGCTACTTAGTTTCCACCTCCCAATGACCTTACAACATACACAAAGCCAAAACACACACACACAGTTTGACCATTTCCGCCTCCAAGCCCACGAGAACCCAACCTGCACTGGTGACATCCTAGAATTTATCCCCCAACTTCAAATTTGGGCTATTTCTTCTGTTTGTAACGCATTGAAATTCACTGTAAGGCATTGAATAAGTCTAAGATCAACACGTATAGGTACTTGTTTGATGACTTACGTCACGGCGAGGATGAGTGCATTTGCCTGCCAAGCACAGAAAGGGCCAACAGCAATGCATTTCGAGTTTGGCAAGGATCGCCAACCATTCCACAGCTGAGGCCGATGATGGCAAGAGATGTGACAACAAGAAAAAGTAGTGCAAGACGCATGGCAGTCCAAAGATTGGATGAAATTGATCTGAACTGGGCTGGGACAAAACTCCAGGCTTGCCACCCACTCAATGTTCTTATACCCCTCATTTGTTTGGGTCGTAATACATATGCTGCACTTTATGACCCCGTCTTCTTTCACTCACTTTACCACACTCGCCGTGCTCTTGCCTGTTGCGCTTTCCTTGAAACTTGTACCCCACATCATGACATGATCAGGGAGGCAGCACTTTTCGGCATCAATAAACCCTCACGCCGGCTTTTCCTGGCTGGTAGTGTGCTTCCTTCCTGTCCTTACCCGCGGTGCTTCACCTTCCCCTCACCTCCCTGCAACCCTCATCCTGCCGTCTCGAGAGCGGTAGAACTATCATACCTGTGGCCCAGTTAGGACCTAACGGAGTTTGAAGCCTAACCTACCGGCACCGCTTAGCCTGCTGAAAATAATTCTGCCTCTTACACCTACACAACGGATGGGTCAATATTTAGGCCAGTGCTAAACGTAGTGGAAAACTTGAAGTATAATATGGGAAGAAATGTGTGACAAAACTTCAAATTGTGTACCAGATTATATGTGAAATTAAATTTCAATTATTGTTTTCACATTTAGTCCAACATTTAGGCCAGGATGAAATATTGATAACCTCCCTGTAGTTGTCAAGACCATGTCCAACTCCGGACTTATCGCAGCACTGTAACCCAACTCTGGTCCTCTGGCATCACTCCGGTCCCGGACACGCACATATCCTTCCGCTAAGTGTGACCCTTTGCATTAGACTCAATCCAGTCGTTACCACACTTCCCCGTCCACCCTGTTGTACTGTGAGTTCTCCGTGCCCAGTTTATATCTTCTACCTTGTAGTATTTTCTCCAGACCTTACTTATTTTCATCGGACCTGACCTAGTCCCAACTCCGGTCTCTCCTTGTCCGTCCTCTAGGATGTTTACTTGTCACCGTAAATACTCAACCCTAGTTCTCCTTAGTATAAGTACCCTGTACTCCGTCCTGTACTCCTCAGTCTGAAATCAACTTAGTCTCTACTCCAGTCTCTGTCTGTCTCCACCTCCGTCTCCGACTCCATCGCCTTGACCGGAACCTACGCAAGGGATCAACGCTCGACCCCCTTGTCGTTGAATCCAATCGGTCTCAACTCCGGCCGGACTAATCCCTTGTCCAGCCCTTTGCCCTTCTCCTTCGTCCGCTTTTGTCCGGACTTGACCGGACCCCCTACCGGAGTAGACCCGGACTTGACAGTAGTCCTCTGAGTCATCCTGTCAGTACCCTAGTACCTATAAACCATAGGAGAGTCATTGATATTTATAGAACTTGGGGACTACAGGGAGGTTATCAATATTTCATCCTGGCCTAAATGTTGGACTAAATGTGAAAATAATAATTGAAATTTAATTTCACATATAATCTGGTACACAATTTAAAGTTTTGTCACACATTTTTGCTTGGATTATACTTCAAGTTTAAACTTCAAATTTTCCACTACGATCAGGATGGCCCTTGAACCACAACCACCATCTTCAACTTTTTCTCCCACGCTTTTGCAGCGGGGTGAAACGCTGCCTACACAACACCATGGGTTCCATCCCAGTCCTCCTCCTTCTGGCTCCTCCTCTTTGACTCTTGCGTGTGGAGGGCGTGCCTCAACCCCTGCCGGAGGACCGCCTGAAGAAACGCCAAGACCCATAGGCAGTGGAACTGAACAACAGAGGTGCGCACCGCACTCAGCCTCTCCCCGAGCTGAACCCATCGTTAACGGCCACCGTGCCCAACCTGAACCCATAATAAACGGCCATCGTGCCCAATCTGAACCCATAATAAACGGCCACCGTGCCCAATCTGAACCCATACTAAACGGTCACCACCGTACCCAACCTAACCATGCTGTACACGGCCACCACCGTGCACAGCATCCGCCCCCAGGTGAACGACATGAACCCTTCCCTACCAAAAAATATAGAGCGAATCTCGTAGTTGCCTCTCTGAATATGAGGGGCCGCTCATCGCAAAGTATGGGCTCAGGCCCCATCCCAAAATGGACCACTGTAATGAATATGCTACGTACTGAACAAATCGGAGTCCTGGCCCTACAGGAGACCCACCTTGATGAGGATACCACCTCGCAGATAGGGACAGTGTTTGATAAAAGAATGATGATCCTAAACTCGCATGCACCCACGAACCCGACCGCGTCCGCTGGGGTCGCCTTCGTACTGAATAAAGAGAAAATTAAAATTAAAAAGGTGGCTCTGAAAGAACTCATACCTGGCAGGGCGACCTTCCTGTCCCTGGAATGGCAGCAGGAGGAACCGCTACATCTCCTGAACGTATATGCACCAAATGACCTCCAAACGCACCCTGAGTTCTGGAACGAACTGGAAGAAAAGTGGAGAAGCCTCAACCTCCCGTCACCAACTTTCATGTTGGGTGACTTTAATCTGACGGAAGACCCTCTTGACCGTGCACCAACCCGCTCCGACCACGAACCAGCAGTGTCTGCCCTGAGAGACTGCAGACAAGTCTTGAATGTTCAGGACACGTGGCGACAAACCCACCCAACCGACCGATTTTTCTCGTATGCCAGCGCAAATAACACACTGTCAAGGATAGACAGGATATATACACGACCCGATATGTCGCACCTATTATATGACTGGTCCATTGAGGCCTCGCAGGTCCCAACCGACCATAAGCTACTTCTAGTTAAATACGCACCAGCGGACACCCCGTTCATTGGCAAAGGACGATGGTCATGGCCTTTGGGCCTTCTCAATGATGCCACACTGATGAAGCGAATCATCACGCTCGGCCAATCCCTACAAGATGAACTATCATCCTTACCCAGAGATAACAGATTGACAAACCCACAAACCCTATGGGAAAAGTTCAAGGACGACATTACAAAAGAAGCGAAATCAGCTGCTAGATCTCAGATGGTGAAGATCAAACGAAAGATAACCAACCTGAAAAAAGACCTCACCGCCATGCTACGCTCGGAAACCTTGGACACTGAGGAAGACACCAGATGGAACGTCATAGCACTCGAGCGCGAAATTGACCACCTGGAAAAAAAGAGATACAAATCTGCCCACCTGAGAGCACAAGCAAACTGGCAACTGAAAGGGGAGAGTATCAATAAGTACTGGACAAGGGTTAACAACCCCAGAACCCCCAGGGACCTGCTCCGATGCCTACGCGACCCAACTACGAACATGATTGAAACTAGGTCTGATAAGATGGCTAAGATCACCGCACACTACCATGAAAACTTACAAAGCGAAGGCCTCCTCCCAGAAACAAATGGCCTCAGACAGGCTGCCATTGCAAAAGCCCTAGAGGCCATCCTGCCATCACAGCAGCTGGCAGATCCAGATGGATCCCCGCTAAACTCTACCCTTCCGAGAGACAGAATAGAACACGCACTTCGAAATGTTAAGCTAGGAACAGCCGCAGGGCCAGATGGCATCCCATATGAAGTGTGGAAACACTTTGACGAACTGCACAAATCAGCCAAGAAAGACGAAAAGCCATACTTTGATGTAATAGGCTGCATGACCATAGTAATACAAGACATACAAACGCACAGAGTAGACCTGGTCACAAACTTTGCTTTGGGACACCTATGCCCGATATATAAGAAAAAAGAGAGGGACGACATCAAGAATTACCACCCAATCACACTACTTAACACAGACTACAAGCTGCTGACGAAAAGCCTAGCCCTCCAGCTAGCAAAACATGTGCACCAACTCGTGCACCCAGATCAGACTGGTTTTATTCTGAACCGATCCATCTTTGACCCAATCCGACTGACACAAACCATCTGCGCTTACGCGGATTTCATGGAGGAAGATGGCGCAATAGTGGCCCTGGACCAAGAAAAAGCATATGACAGAATTGATCATGGCTATCTCGTGCACGTACTCCGTCACTTCAACCTACCAGAACCGTTCATAAAGACAGTCCAATCCCTGTATGGAAATGCACACACAGCCGCCATGGTGAATGGTGAACTAAGTACAAACTTCAGAGTAACCCGTGGGGTGCGACAGGGTGACCCACTGTCATGCCTCCTCTTTGACCTGGCAATCGAACCCCTTGCCTGCATGCTGCGATCATCACCTAACTTAAGAGGCTTCTCCATACCAGGAATCACACAGAAAGTAATCGTTACCCTGTATGCTGATGACACAACAGTGTTCCTCTCGAACACTGACTCATACACTGATCTTCAAAGAATCCTCTCGCAATGGTGCCTTGCTTCAGGGGCACGATTCAACCTTGAAAAAACTGAAATAGTCCCAATCAGGAGCCCTGAACACAGGGCCAGAGTGATCTCCACCCGATGCGTCCACACTTCAGACCCACCACTTCATGATAACATCTGCATTGCGAAAGACGGCCATGCTGTTAGATGCCTGGGTGCCTGGATAGGGAATGGCTTGAAAGAGTCGACACCGTGGAATCCTGTCTTGGATAAAGTGAGAAACACCTTGACCAGGTGGAACAGAGGATCCCCATCACTAGACGCGAAAGGGTACATTATACAAATGTTTGCTGGTGGTATGACACAGTTCCTTACCAAAGCCCAAGGCATGCCCACAGAGATTGAATCAGCACTTGTGAAAATAATCAGAGAATTTATGTGGGGGTCAACTGCCCCTCTGCCACTCAGCTTGCAGCATTTGTACACTCCCAAAAATGAAGGGGGCCTTGCCCTGCTCGATATTCCAACCCGAAACAAGGCAGTAAGCCTGACCTGGCTGAAAGCATACCTGGACCTATCCTCCTCCCGCCCAACCTGGGCCTTTGTCACTGATGCCATCATAAATCACATACGCCCCAATTACTATGACTTCACAACAGAAAAACCAAACTTTTGCCTTACATCATGGCGTCCACCAACTCGGGGCAGAACAGCCAGGACCCTGCCACGATGCGTCCTAGACCTTCTCAAGACGGCCAGGACCTTCAACCTATCATTTGCACCTCTAAAACTACCCAGACACCTTAAACTCGAGCTCCCAGCATGGTACCATCTGGGAGCCCCACCCAGAACATACCATAAGTCAAAAGACGAGTGCCTGCAACAAACCCATAAGGCCCACAAAATCAAGAACTTGATCAAAATGAGTGATAGACTGCGCCACAGGGACAGAACCCACCACCACCCCTGAAGGAATTGCGCCTGCCAACCCTGTCATATAGACAGAGGGAAGGGCAGTGTGAACCCCCACAAGTGTGCACAAACAGCGAAGGGCCTACTAGAGTGCCTAGCACCCCTCTACAACCCATCCTCGAATGCCCCAAATGATGGTCTAACACTTACACACCACCGCCTAGAGAAGAACCAACGCGCTGTCATTCACCAAGGCGACGAAATTGTCTTTAACCCCTCAGTTACCACGTGTTGAAGCAATACCTATGTACGTAGAGGAACTGCTACTCCTGCTCACCTGTTATGTGGAAGGGACAAGCTGAGATGATAGCGGTAGCTGGTCAAGAGCTGTTATATTATATAAGCGATGAACACTGTTTATATACAACAAACATTGTGACACGTGACTGTGACGTGTGACGTGTGACATGTAACATCTACTCTAAAGAGGGCTATTACTAAGTCTACACTAAAATGGGTCGCAGTCTTGTGCGCACTTCGTCGACGGTTTACACCGGGTGCACGTGCAACTTCAACACCATGCACTCACTGTCTGACTGCTTCAGGGTCCTGGCACCCCCCATGCCGACGGACCCCACACCCTTGCACCGACCACTACTCATTGCACCCCCACCCACCCAACTAACGGTATACACCGATGGCTCATGCCTTCAAAATGGTACTGACAACGCCAGAAGCGGAGGAGGAGTGTGGTTCACCAATGACCACCCCTTAAACAGAGTGATACGGGTTCCAGGTCATGACCAATCCAACCAGGTTGGCAAGTTAGCTGCAGTGGTGGTAGCACTGAAATCCACACCCCGAAATGCAGACCTAACAATTGTAACAGACTCGCAATACGTCATAACTTGCCTCACCAATGCACTACCCCAATGGGAAGACTCAGGATGGCCCAGGGTACCAAACGCACCCTGGATAAAAGCAGCAGCATATGCCATGAGACGCCGATCAGCCCCGACTCGATTCAGATGGGTCAAAGGGCATAACTCCAACAGAGGTAACAAATGTGCAGATACACTTGCCGCAGAAGGTGCAGCAAAACCGATACCAGATGACATCGATATCACCATCCCCATACTGTCGGAACCAGGAGGAATGAAGCTGAATAAACTAACCCAGGCAACTGCCTACAAGCTGATCTGATCACTCGATTCCCCACCTGAATCATGCCGGTCTAAGATAATACTGGACCGCACACATCAGCAAATCCTCAAAATACTAATTTTTACTATTTGTTACTATTCTGTACTAATCCTACTCTTCGTGACTATTCTTTACTTTTCGTACTCCTTCAACTATTTGTCCAAATCAAATAGTCATAATAGCTAGAATAGTCAGAATAGTTGAAATAGTTGAAATAGTTACTTGTCGTCGCCACTGCCGCTGCCGTCATCGTCGCTGCCGAACCGCTGGTCGTTCATCACCATCCCCGCCACGCTTACCGCTGGTTTTGTTACTCGTCGTCGTCGCTGCTGCGGCTCGTCGTCATAGCTGTGGTCGACATTGTGCTGGAGCTGGGAGTCGTTGTCGTTGTCAGCAGTGGCGGTCACAGTGGTAGTCCGGCGTAGGCGCCAATGGTGAAGGCAAAACGGTATGTGTCATTACTAAATCAAAAGGTCAAAAAAAAGGTACACTTCGAAACTACCCCACAACGCGTTGCAGGTACCATACGAACAGCCGATAGAACCAAACGATAACCGATAGAAGAAAAGAAAACACGAGGACCGTGAAACAGTGAGATGGAAACAACGAAAACTATGGGCGCTGTTCCGTTTCCAATGGTTGCGACTCCAGGTCCCCAGTTCGTGCGCGGCGGGCTACAGGTGGATTATGTTTAGTGCATGCGGATAGATGTGAGTACTTACCGTTTGTCTTGCAGTCAGAAGGCCCTCCAGTTCCACTGGAGCTGATTCCTACCACCCCATGTGATTGCTCATCCCCCCCTGCATTTTCCTCCTTCCATGGAAGTTTCCAAGCCATCCACTAAATGTTACATTAGTTATGCACATTCTGGGTATCTTGACACTCACAAGTTGTTGTTCAAATGTATTCTGTATGACAGTGGTGGGCAATGAGGAATGTTGAGGCGCGGGAAATGTGCAGCGTATGAGAAATATGGCAAACAACTTCGCGCAATATAACTTGTGGCTAGGATGCGATTTCAAACGCATGATGGTCAGCAAATTTATTCACATAAAAAGAATGAAACATGTCGTATGATTCGTTAGGCTTGACACTCGCTGGATCAACTTGGTGGCTCGCATATATAGGGATGAGTTGAGCTGCGCGATAGATAGAATCGAGGTGGATTATAGCGATATCCTGGGCATTACGCGTACGGACCATCCACATCCTCGTATTGGTGTGTGGGCCATCTCCTACACGGTCAAACCACCGTATGACCGCACAAGGATATTCGGTGCCTAAGTACTTGAATGAAAAAAAAAACACAGGACGCGAGCAACATCCAGCGCAAGCATGCCCTCCACGTGTGGATCAGTTACAACAAAAACGCAGTCATAACGGGGGCCCCCCTTCCTCCACACAGGGGAACAATGTATGTGCTCGCGACGCATGCCGTGGAGGCCACTCACGTCACTGGGTGCATAGAACGTCGAGGACGCGGAGTTGTAGACACGGACAGATCCATCATAAAAAGGACATTCGTCCAAAGGGACATCTTCTGGATCGTGGTCATCATGCTGAAGCTGCAATTGCAGAAAACGGCGTAAAATATCGAGGAGCTGGGGTTTGTCAAGTTCGGTTGCTAAGTCCCTCATGTTCCTCGCACACGTACGTTCTATGGTTGATCAATTAGAATCCATACGCATAAACTATGAGTAAAGACATACGGTAAGTTCGGGCCAACAATACGCGCGCCTCGACCGACATAGGAGAGTCGTCTGTATCGCCTGTGTCTTCTTCGAAACTTGCGGTAGGTTCATCATCACCGTCTGCACAGTCCTGATTGTTTGACCCATTGTGGTCAGTCTCATTGCTAGCTTCGTTAGAATGTTGTTCTAGTATGCAGTCAGGACTGAGAAAAAAGCCTAACAAGAATGCTCGCACCTGGAGTCTCGGACACATGTGACAGGCAAGTCCCCCTCAACATGCGTCGTTTTTCGAAGTCTGCACGGGCTGCAGCAAATTTGTCAAGCCTCTGGTTGATCACAAGCATCTGTCCGAGAGCCTGAAAGTGGTTAGTACGCCGATAAGGCCGCTTAACTGCTTTGATATGTTTGGACTCGGTAATTGACGAACAGAGCCCATTGGGTGCACCGAACTGGCGTATGAGATAGGGATAATGTTTCATGGAGTGTTGCCGGGGTAATGAAAACGTAGTGATTACTTCGGTATCCTGGAAGACTTCACGGTATGTGTGAAAGCGTGCAAGTGCGTCCTCGATCGCAGCCAGCGTTGATTCGGTGATGACATTTCGACGGACAAGGTAACAAAACTCGAGGAAGGCTCGAAAGGTGTGGATGATCTCCTGTGGGACATGGCCTTCGATGGCTGCAATATATACCTGTAAAGAACCGGTCGACCGTCATGCGCCATTTTAAAAGAATAAAAGAACCTTCATGAGCCCTTTGGAGTCGTTACCAGTCCATTGTTTAAAGTGTTGGCCTTGAGGGAAACGTCGCAGCCCAGCAAACGGGGCGACAGCTGCAATCCTGAAATTCAATGAGGTCAGTGCGTGATAATAGAGGTCAGGCAACACACCTTCGATCAATATCATCCAATATTTTCTCTGCAGCGCTCTTTGGATGAACACGAAAGAGATACTTTTCCACCCAGTCAACCAAATGATCTTTGAATGCACCCTTGATGAGTTGATGAAGAATGTCCGGCGAAAGCATCCTCTGGATGTCCGCACGTGGAAACTCGCTTGTAAATGGCTGTCCTCGATCAGTTACGAAAAAAGGAAGGATAGTGTACATACCACTATATCTCTGTCGATGCCATAGACTTCCCAAAGCGTCCGAGAGTCCAACTCCTTGATGATTAATTCTGTATGCTCGTGGTGACGCCGGAGTGCATCCTCATCAAGGTTCTCTCGATTTGCGAGACATTTCAGACACCAATTACGCATGATGCACGATAAGAGAACCTGCTCCTCATAGTCAGCTATGTAAGCTGCGAGCGAGTAGATGACGCGTCGGTAGTACTGGTCGCCAAATAGTACTGTTTCTGGAACTGTCATCGCAGCACAAAGGGACTGAAGAATGCGTGCCAGCGACGAATGAAAGAGTTGTTTCTTGAATTTACGGAATGCTTGTGTATTAGCATGCTCCCTAGTGGCTACCAGGCCATCAGCGATAGTACGGAGTAATAAAACTTGAATTGCTTACTTTTCAGCATTGCAAGAAATCCAATGAGCACGACCGCATCGCTGTGCGCACGGCGAGTGGTGTTACGCACATTTCCGACAGAAAGATAGAGCGGGTAGTAATCTGTTTGCCCGGTTGCAACAGAAACGGTGGTCTTGTCACTGCCAAGGATGATGGGAACCAATGTTGCTCCAGCGGTTGATGGGTTGTCACTGATAATCTTGTCCTAGGAGTACGAGGTTAGTAGGACCTAGATCAAAGTAAACACAGTACATACCGCTTCGTCCCAGGCCCAGTCACCTGACATAAAATCCTCCCAACGTCTCTGATCATTTGTGGCATCAAACTCCCGGTATGGTACGAAGTCCATCTCGTCCTTAATATCAGTGCGTCCGAGAAGGTTGTGCACAACTTGACGCGGGTCTCGATACCATACATCATAGACGTCGGACATCCAAGGGGCCTTGGGTTCGTCCTGGCCATCTTGACCATCCTGTGTGGCCAGTTTGACCAGTTTGACCAATTCATCTGATTCGTCCTGTCTGTCCTGCTTGCGCTTGTAAGTAACTTTAAAATTTTCCCACTTGACATCGCCAGCGGACATGCTGTCAATCACACGATAGAGATCCGTGTGGTTGGTAAACAGTGGATTGCTGCCTAACTCGAGTAACGATGCACCCCAGATTTCAAGCAGCGTGTCAATTTGGTTGGCTGGCATTTCTGCACGTTTAAAAAGAAACTCGGCAAGTTCGAATTCTAACCGGTTACGGAATGGGGCCCAATCATCTGGCGGTCTCTGTACACAAGGCGGCGGCGGAGCATCATCTGGTAGAAAACGGCCTTGGGAGTCACATCTTCGTGCTGCAATAAAATGTGTGAGTAGAGTTAGAAGAATGTGTGCGTAGGCTTACCGTTGAGACCCACATGATAATTGCGGTAAACCTTGTTGCTGGGACCAGCGAACTCTGCGGTCATTCCATCAAGTTCCTGGTCCGGTGTTGCACCATGGTTGAGGTCATGTGAACCGTCATGAAGGTCACCACCTGCAACGTGCTCGGCTACTGGGGGTATGATATTTGAACCTTGGTCCTGTTCGAAATAACCGGGGGACCCTCTGGAGTGATTGAGGTGCGGATGACTGCGCTTGTGCTGAGTGAGCCCAGACCGGTTTTTGAACCAACGGTTGCAGCCTGGAACATCGCAAGGGAGGCGGAGAGCACTGAATTCGGTTCATTGAGGGTTTCGAGGGCTGGTTCTGGATGGCGGCATTTCGATGTAAACGAACACGTTTGGGGACCCTTGCGTGATTGGTAAACGGACCTAAGTTAGGCAGAACTTTGTGCATTTGTTTGCGAGGAAATTTTCTCTGTATAAACAGCAGGTTCAAACTCACACTGTGCTGTCTTCGTCTCCCCCCACGCACGACAGGTCTCATGTCGGCTGCTTCTAACAATCGTCCGCGACGAAAAAAGGCCAACCTGCATCCAGGTAGGGTCATCCTCGAAATGCAGACAAAATGGCATACCCCAGCCAAGAAGAAGGCCGACGACCTGCGTGCACAGGAAGTCATCAATGCCCAGGCAGCTGCTATCCAGCAAGCTCACACCCGGGTCACCGAGATGGAGATCGCCATGGAGGCCAGGCAGCTCTCCCAAGACGCCGCTAAAGTACGACCAATCAAGCCAAGACGGGCGCGTGCCAGCGTAGGGAAACCTACAAATATACCCATCCATCCTTGTGCTGAAGGTGAAATAGTTACAGAGTTCAATAGCAGACACTGATAATATGACGGCAGATACTTACCAGGGGACCGGTCCTCCTGTTGCGATGGAGGCCAGACAGGTAAACCAGGACCCTACTCAAGCGAAATCGGTCCAATCAAGACGAGAACCCACTGGCATTCAAGAAAGACCTGGAAAGATGGCCGTCCAACCTCGCATTGAAGGTGAAAACACTTCAATTACATTGTTCAATCACAGTCACTGATAATATATCAGAAGTTGCTGGTATGGGAGTCGGCGCTTACCAGGTAACTGGTTCTGCTGCTGTGGTCTATACAAGCAAGCCACAGAGTGGGAGAACAGCCAGCCGTGCATTGAGAAGGCAGGGTGCAGTCAGTGATCTCAACTTGTTGGCAGGTGTGGCGTCAGCTGCACGTGCACGATCCAATGACTCCCTGCAGCAAACGTCTGTCTTTATTTTCAACTGTTTGATACTAGATGCTTCTACTCACTGAATCAACTTTGTTTTGGCTGAACCTCACCTGGAATACTCTCAGTACCCCAGACGATCCAATCAGCCATCCCAAACATGTCCAGAATTGGGTCAAGGATCTCCCAGCTGGGCTGATGGCACGATCCGACAGAACATGTCCTCCCCCAACCACCGTCCCTTCCTTGACAAGCAAAGCGAGCACCATCAGCTCCGATGCAAACCTAGCATACCAGGTATGTGCTACGTTATCAAGTAGCATTAGTCATCTTCAACGTCTTCAATTAGGGAAAGATACCTGCGCCAACCCACTACGTGGACGAACAGGAATTCGAAGATCAATCAGCTTTTCCTGTCAAGGTTGTAGGTCATAAAAAATTGAAGGTATGTACCTTGACGCCAATTTATTGTTGTATTCTGTATCACTTCTAGGTGGTCGCAAGCACGGCTAACGATGTTAAGAGCGATGATGAATTCGATCAGCCTATCTACGAGGAAGCGCAAGCCGGTTCGAAGCGCAAGCATTCAGATCGTGATGATGCTGACTATGTTACCTCGTCCGAGGCTGACGACTACTTCAACATGGAGGATTACAAGGCGCACTTTCATATGTGGCCTGAGGAACCGTGTGTTGAGGTGGTATTTTTTTTATATCCATTTGAACTGTACATTAATTATTGGATTACAGGCAGATGCTGGAGTGGTCAACAGAAACGCAGACCAAGAATCGGGTCAAGGGAGTACCACAGCGGGTCAAGCGTCTTTAACGACGACCAAGGTCAAGTCCAGCAAGCGCCCTCGTTACCGAAACCATGATCTGCCCATCGAGCTGACGGCAGGCAGGACGTGGACGAAAGAAATCATTCCTGCTCTCTTTGCGTGGGCTGGAAGCTTGGTTGACCCTTGGACAATCTCAGATGATGAACTCGTACGGTCCCTCAGAATCATTATCCTGACTACTACCCCGGATTTTAAGGAGCTCGATGATATTCGTCCTGGGACAGCAATCTTTGATATTGTATTGTTACTAGCATTATTTGCCTGGCCGTTTGACTCATTTTTTCTTGGACAGGCATGCCAACGACTCTGCCACTGGCGTGGCAACTTTGGATCCACCGCAGTTGCTCTTGTCGCTCACTTCCTTGTCTCAGATAAAAGAATTGGCGTGCCGTCTCCTGGCCAGGTCCGGCAGCTCTGTTCTGATCTCGTGCACGAGTTGGAGTTCGTATATTCAACCCCAGATCGTCAGAAATTCCATTCACATTTCGTATTATACCTCCTTGGTCACGCACATCTACGCCCCTGTGCTGATTCTCCCAACATCCCAGAACTGGGGGTCGGGGATCAGAAAAATGTAGGTATCAAAGGTGCGCTAGCCCTTACCTGTGCAGTGGTACGTATTGCATTTTTCTGCTAAACAGTTGACTAATTTCCTTTAGCTGCACCGTACTTTTTTGCTGTTCACAAAGGGCAACCTGGAACTCGACATGGAAAACACAACCATTGGAAATGCAGTTGTGAAGACCCTGGTCAAGGTGAACAAGGTGACTGGGAAGGCATCGTCGGCTGCTCCACCATTCTCCGAGCAGAATTGTGGCTCCCGCACCAGGCTATATGTTGAGGTGATTGAGAAGCGTGATGATGCCACACTCCACCACATCGTTGAAAAAGCAACTGCCCTCATTCCGTACAGTATGGATGCCACATTGGAGGAAGGGAGCTGTCCAAATGAGGACGATGATACTGATTTACTGATTGCTGCTCTCTGTAAGTTATTGAATCATTGTTTATGCACGCTACTGACAAGTAGTGGATAGGATTGGACCATCTGGACTTGCACTCGACATTATCGCTTCTCCGGTATATTTTTTTTGCATTCTTCTGCCCTCCCCCTCGCTTTTGGAAGTCGCTCATTGGCAATTACGATCCTTGGACTAATCATATCCATTTTCTGTCCCATCGCATTTGAATCACCTTCGTTTTGGATCGTTGTAGGGCTACAGTCATTTAATTACTTTGTGCTGCGCTTACTGCTGAATTCATCGTGTTTTCTTCCCCATGTGTGAGCTGAACAAAAAATGGGAATAGTGGAAATAGTAAAAATAGTAGAAGTGTGCGCTAGTAAGAATTTGTCGTTGACGGAATAGTAGAAATAGTCAAAAATAGTACAGATTAGTTGAAAAAAATAGTCAAGAATAGTACGGATTAGTAGATGGATCTACTCCTTTTTACTATTCTGACTATTTCTAACTATTTCTGACTATTCTGACTATTTCTTCCTATTTTGACTATTTGAGCACCAAAATAGTAAGAATTAGTAAGAATTAGTAATGTGTGAATTTCCTGATGCACGAAGTGCCTTGGAATCCCTGAACGACGGCCCACCGCGCGACGAAAACATCTGGAGGAAGGTAAGGCACCCGGACATCAGACGACCTGTCCAGACCTTCCTCCTTAGAGCTCTACACAGCTCCCTCAAAATCAGGGAATTCTGGGAAAGAATCCCGAACTATGAGCAACGCACCCAATGCTCTGTCTGCAACGAGGCGACAGAGTCACTCGAACACATCCTCCTCGATTGCCCACGAGGGCATGCCAATTTAATCTGGACGAACGCGAAATCAACCTGGCCGGCCTGCTTTGGAGCATGGCCAGACATCCACCTAGGAACAATCCTAGGTTGTGGCTCCATCTCGCTGCCTGCCCTCAACCAGAATGGTCATCCTAACCCTGGCCGCTCCCGCCTCCTACGAATCCTACTATCTGAATCTGCCCACCTCATCTGGGTGCTCCGCTGCGAGCGCATCATACAAGGAACAAAACACTCAGCTGGCACCACCATAAACCGCTGGACCAACAAAATAAACCACCGTCTGTCCCTGGACCAGTTCATCACAACTAAGTGGAACCGAAAGCCGATCACTCGAGAACTTGTTGAGAAAACTTGGACCCCCTCACTCCTTCAGACGACCCCAGACCTACCACAAGATTGGTTTACGAACTCAGAGGTTTTAGTGGGTATCAAGCCGCCGCGACCCCCTGCTCACCGGGGACCTCGGGCGGTGCACGGAGCCCCACACTACCCCACTCACTAGTGGGGTGTGCGTAAGAGCATTTTTCCTCCGACCGATGCCCAACCGGGTTTTCGATATAGTGTATTATGTAGAGCTTGACTTGTCAGTGGCTACATAATGATATCACTTGTCCAAAAAAAAAAAAAAATTTCCACTACATTTAGCACTGGCCTAAATATTGATCCATCTGTGGTGCTAGTGAAGGACAAGGGTTTCACGGGGTACGGGTGCGGGTCGCAATCTTGGAACCCACAGACCCGCCAACTATCGTCAGG
>Ga0307518_10001758_pt1 | contig 16014 bp, 20 predicted proteins | sample 25_EM_MG_FD_203889 | JGI IMG/M metagenome (GOLD analysis project Ga0307518, IMG submission 203889) | Populus trichocarpa ectomycorrhiza microbial communities from riparian zone in the Pacific Northwest, United States - 25_EM | ecosystem: Host-associated > Plants > Roots > Unclassified | place...
AACCATAAACTATGGTGATACCCACACCCAGGCCAGAGTGTATATTACAGTGACACCAGTACCCTGGCCAGACTGTACACTATGGTGACACCGGTACCCTGGCCTGACCATAAATTATGGTGACACCCACACCCAGGCCGGATTGTATATTACAGTGACACTGGTACCCTGGCCAGACCATACACTATGGTGACACCGGTACCCTGGCCAGACCATCAACTATGGTGACACCTACACCGAGGCCGGACTGTATATTATGGTGACACCGGTACCCTGGCCTGACTGTAAACTATGGTGACATCTGCACCCAGGCCAGGCCCTATATGATGGTGACACTGGTACCCTGGCCCGACCATAAACTATGGTGACACCCACACCCAGGCCGGACTGTATACTGTGGTTAAACTACACACCCTGGCCAGACCATACACTATGGTGATACCTGCATCCTGGCCCGACCCTTATTATGGTGCCAACCCACCCCCAGGCTGGACCATATATTATGGTGACAATTTCACACACAGGCTGGGCCATATATCATGGCAACACCCTGTAGTCCGGCCTGACCCCCACTGGCCCATAAGATACGGCCGATTGTCAACCCCAGCTGGCCGTAAAATATGGCCTAACCAGGTACATGGGCTCTGCCGGATTAGTTCTAGAGTCCGGTTTTGCCCAAAGTGACCAGCGAGTGGGTGGTCATGTCGATACCGGAGTACCCGGAGACAGAGGTCATCCAGGTCCAGTACGTATATATGACCGTCTAGTTGAAGGAATCCAGCCTCGTCAGTGGACCAACAAGAGTCCAGTGGATCTGTGAGGTGGACCTGGGCAATGGGATCAGAGGGTAGTGCAGAGAGAATGTTGCTATGGAGTGTTTCCACGTCCATGATCGCGACTGCATGGAGAACCAGAAACTCTAAGTAAGTAGCATGAAGAGAGTTAGAGAGCTGTTCTTGAGTGAACACCAGCCTAAGATTTTGGGGGTTAACCTGGGCATAGCCACTATCCCCCTCTTTGGGGTAGACGTCCCATCATCTAGTGAGAGCGTCCGGCTTGGCACTGAGTTTTCTGGGATGGAAACGAATGACAAGATTAAACTGGGAGAGAAATTCAGACCACTGGGCTTGCCGGCAGGACAGTACTTTTGAGGTGGAGAAATACTCTAGGTTTTTGTGGTCCATGATGACGTCAATAGGGGAGGCGGAACCTTCAAGGTAGTGGTGCCAGTTCCGGAATGCCTCGAAGATGACAAGGAGTTCCTTATCGTGGGTGTCATAGTTCAACTCCGGAGCAGTCAAGGTCCGGGAGTAGTAGGCGACCAGACAGATCTCTCCATCTGCACAGGTAATAGACAGGATGCCAGCGATGGCGTAGTCAGAGGCATCAGTTTCCATGATGATAGGGGTATCCGGAATGAAGTGGGTAAGGATGGGCGCAGTGGTGAAGGCGTGCTTGAGAGTGTTGAAGGAATGTCGACAGTCCTCGGAGAAGTTCCAAGGAGTGTCAAGCACCTATGATCTCTGCCTTGCTTCTGGGTGCTACTCCGATGAAAAAGGGGACAAGTCCAATGGGAGGAGGTGCAACTCCGAAAGGAGGAGGTGCAAGTCCTACAGGGGAGGAGTTCAGCACCTGAAGAAGAGGAAGGAAGACAAAGACGTAGGGGGTGAGGGCGTTGGCTTCAGCTTATGTGCTGCGCCCTTGGACAGGCTCAGCCCTCGTATTTCAGAGGAGTGGAGTTACGACGGAGGAGTAGGAGTAGGAGTAGGAGTAGGAGTAGGAGTAGGAGTAGGAGTAGGAGTTGAGTCAGAGGAGGAACTTACAGTCAGGCAGAAGCAAGATGAGGACGGGGCTTTGTTGATATTCGTACTAAGGTACGAGGAGATACACAGAGACTTATATGCTAACTGAAAGGACAGGATCCTTGTGATAAACACAAGACATGTGAAAGACGGAGTAGGAGAAACACATGAGAGGAGGAAACACATGAAAAGGGTAAACACATGGAAGGAGTAAGTAGCAACAGGGTGACAAGTAAGTGACAGGATGGAAACAGGGTATGTACCTGAAGGTATGACAGAAGTGGGCCGGATGGACCGGAGGAACAGAGTAGGAGTTCGGAGGAGAAACGTCAGAGTTAATAGGAGATACGTCAGAGCTAATAGGAGATATGTCGGAGTTGGTAGGAGATGCGTCAGAGCAAATAGGAGATACGTCGGAGCTAATAGAAGATACGTCGGAGTTGGTAGGAGATGTGTCGGAGCAAATAGGAGATACGTTGGAGTTGGTAGGAGAGATGTCAGAGCAAAGAGGAGATGTATTGGAGTTGGCATGGATGTGACAAGGAGTGTCTTTCTGGGTGAGCCAGGTGAGAGGGACCATGATGTCCGAGTAGTTGAAGATAAACTGGCAGTAGAAGTTGGCAAAGCCTAGGAAGGACTGGATGTCCTTTACCTTTCGTGGTTCAGGCCAGTCGGAGATGGTCTGGATTTTGTCTGGAGACATAGTCAGGCTGTCAGGGGAGAGGTGATAGCCAAGGTACTCTACCGAGTCTGAGTGGAACTTGCACTTCTCCGGTTTGGCAAAGAGGCCATGCAACCAGAGACGGCAGAGCACTTCCCAGACGTGCTGCTGGTGGGACTCCATATCCTTGGAGTAAATAAGGATGTCATTGAGGTACATGACGACGCAGACGTCTAGCATGTCAGCGAAGATGGTGTTGACAAAGCGTTGGAAGGCTGCAGGGGTGTTAGTGAGGCCAAAGGGCATTACTAACCACTTGTAAGACCCATAGCGCGTACGGAAGGCAGTCTTTTATTCATTGCCCGGAGCAATCCGGACTAGATGGTACGCGTGCCGGAGGTCGATCTTCAAATAGATCTTAGCATGGCTAGGGGAATCTAGTAGGTCAGAGATAAGGGGGAGTGGGTAGTGATCCTTTTTGGTGATTTTGTTTAGGCCTCTAAAGTCAACGCAGAGGCGGAGTGAGCCATCCTTTTTCTTTACGAAGAGGACCGGAGCAGCATGGGAGGAAGCAGTAGGATGGATGAAACCTGTATTAAGATTCTCATCGATGAAAGTCCGGAGAGCGGAGAGCTCGACCGGAGACAGTGAGTAGAGAGTTCCCAGAGGTGGAGAGGTACCTTCTTCAAGGTCGATCTTCAGATTGTAGTTGCGATGCGGCGGAAGTTCAGAGGCCTTTGCCTTACTGAACACGTCCGCATAATCGCGATACTCCGGAGGGACAATGTCCAAGTCCGGCGGAGTAGAGGTGGAGGAAGAACGAGCCTTCGCTGAGTCAGAGGGACGCAGCTGAAGTTGGTACTTGGTGGATCCCTCCAATTTGCACACACGCACGAATGCAGCTGCATTAATCAGAGAGATGTGTGGGGGGGCGCAAACTGGAGTGTCGACAGATGGCGCAAGGCTGGGGTCAGATTGGCCAGGGAGGCTGGAGACAGGGTTACCGGACAGAACTGGAGAGGGAGTCGGCAGGGGTGCTAGCAAACTTGGTGCAGGGGTCTGGAAAGTTAAACTGTTCAGTACCCAGTCAATCAATGGATTGTAGCGGGTGAGCCAGTTATGTCCAAGGACAATCATGCATTCAGAATCTAATGGGGCGAGGTAAAAGGTCATAGGGGTGACATCACCAGATGCAGGGAATTTCACTGATAGATTGACAGCTTGAGTAATTACAAAATTGGAGGTACCATCAAAGAGCTGGAGTACAATCGGAGAAACGGAGTAAGTGGAGAGAGAGTGTCCGAGAGCATATTTGGTATCTACAAAACAGTGCGTGGAACCAGAGTCCACAAGCGTACGAAGTTCTGGTAAATCGTAAGACAAAAGGAGAACATGAGGCATAAGGGAGTTAGGATCGTAAAGAGCGGACACATTGAGGCGAGCCTCCTTGGGTGCACTTCCAGAGTCAACGCAGCTCACCGGTTGTGCGGAGGGCCGGGAGCTGCTTACTCTTTTTTTGACTCAGAGTTGGCACCTGAGTTGGAGTCTGTCTTACCGGACTCAGCAGCGATGGCCGCAGCGTGAGCTTTAGCCTTTTTGGTCTTCTTTGGACAGTTGTCTGCGAAATGACCGGTTCCTCCGCAGAACATGCAGAGGTTGTTGTCCAGATGCCGTTTTCGCTCGTCTGCGGTTAGCTTCCTGTCCTTACCAAGCTTGTTGGTTAAGTCCAGTCTGGAACCAGAGGAGGACTGGTTGCTGGTCGCCTTAGACGAGCCAGAGTTGGCGGAGCTGGAGGAGTTACCGGTCTTGGATTTCTCCTGACCGGAGTTGGATGAGTTGCCTCCGGAGTTGGAGGGCTTGGTGGGGGACGAGGTAGGTTGGCTCTTTGTGGTATGAGAGATCTCGTCTTTGCACTCCCAATAGCGCGCATCGATCTCTTGACAAAGAGCCCTAAGCCCATGCAGAGTCAGGGGTTTCCCAACTCGAGCAATCTCGTCTTTAAGGCGGTCTGGGAGACTGGAGTAGAACAGGCGGCGGAGTGCGCCATCTCCGTAGTCCTGGACCTGGGAGGCAAATCGGTTGAAGTCTACGATATACCGCGTAACGCGGTGAGCATCCTTCATCTGGAGATGCTCTAATTGATGCTCTGCATCAGCGATAGGGTCGTGAGGTCCAAAGGTACTCTGGAGCTCAGCAATGAAGTGGACCCAACTTTCCATCCAGTGTGGACGGTCAGCCGGATCACTGGAGTTCAGAAGGTCTGGTTTGAACCATTCTAGAGTCATCCCTTTTAGATATGATTGGGCGAAAGTTACCTTTGCCCTATCAAGGCGGAATGCCTTGGCTCAATCCTGGAAACATAGCTCACACTGGACTAGGAAGGTCCTGAGCTTTTTTGGGTCCATACCATCAAAGGTGTCTGGTTCATGGACTTTGGCACAGGAGGAGGAGGAGTCGCTGGTCCGGCGGGAGGAGCGGGAGAGGCGATTGATGGCGATAGCTAGATTTTGGAATACAGCTAGACCAGGGTCTAGCTCATCCGTGGCGTCAACAAAGTCGTTGTTGTCATTGTTGTTGTTGTTGTTGTTGTCACCTCCGGGGTCATCCAGACCATCTCTGGGACCATCATCGGGGCCGAACCATTGGAAACGACTGGATTCGTGACGTTCCAGAGTGGGGTCGTGATGGTAAGGGAAACAATCACCAGAAACAGATTCATGGTGACCTGGGTCTGCAGAACCACGAAGGCTCTGAGACACAGCATCTCAACGCGGAGTCACAGACGCTGTGGGGTTTCGAGCTGTGAAGCTCTGGAATTGGCTAACAGAAGCCGGAGGTTGCCTGCGGTTAGACAGGACTTGCTGGGTGGCAGAGAGGTGGAGGTCGTCTACTGCACCTGCTTCCTCAGCAAGTGCTGCAGTGGTACGAGCGCGAGAGCGCGTAGTCATGGTCATAAGAGATAGAAACTAGTTTGCATACGAGGTTTGGGATAGTGAACCCACACAAGTGTGAGTCTGAAATACTATCAAGTCCGGGTCTACTCCAGTAGGGGGTCCGGTCAAGTCCGGACGAAAGCGGACAAAGGACAAGGGCAGGGGGCTGGACAAGGAATTAGTCCGGCCGGAGTTGGTGACCACTTGGATTCAACGACTAAGGACAACGAGTGTTGATCCCTTGCATAGGTTCCGGTCAAGAGGTTGGAGACGGAGATGGAGACAGACAGAAACTGGAGTAGTGACTATGGTTGATTTCAGACTGAAGAATACAGGATAATCTACAGAGTACTTATACTAAGTGCAAACTAGGGACGAGTATATACAGTGACAAGTAAACAGCCTAAAGGTGGACAAGGAACGACCAGAGTAAGGACTAGGTCAGGTCTGGTGAAAACAAAGTCAGGTCCGAGTAAAATAAACCAGGTCCAGTGAAAATGATACAAGGTAGGAGATATATCGAGTACACGGAGAACTCACGTCAAGGCAGGGTAGACGGTGAGGTGTAGTAAGGACTGTATAGGGATTAGACCAAGGGTCGTACATAACAGAGGTATAACTGCACGACTGTGACCGGAGAAGTGAGAGCAACCAGAGTTGAGCTACAGTGCTGTGATGCGACCGGAGTGACCGGATAGGACCCGGAGTTGGACATGGTCGTAACATATTCACAGACTGGCAAACGGTCATGCATTTCATCGGAGCCTACTACAGAAGAAGACGGCGAAGATTGGCGCCCACTGTGCAAGATCCAGGAAACCAAGGGGCATGTTGCAGCACGCGATTATGAACTGGCAGTGCACCAGATCCTCAAATGGGCGATGGGCTTGTTTCGAGCCTGTCTTGTTGCGAAGGGTATATATCCTGACCACATGACAGCAATATCCTGGGCACAAGAAGCATGGACAGAGGCGTGCACCCACATCGAAGCCAAGGTCAAGTACAACGATGAAATTATCCAACTAGTAAGTCCCTAACCTACTACCATCTATACCTATGTTTGATAGTACTGTCACAGATTACCATGCGCACATGGCAGTTAACGGGGGAGCTCAAGGCCAAGATCTGCCCCCTTGTTGAAGCAATGTATGGCTTCGAGGAGAGCTTCGATGAGACTTCTAGTACCACCAAAAACCACGGGCTGGTGGCACAACTGAAGATGAATCTAGGATTCTGTTACAAGGTATCTAGTTCTCACTTGATTTGTTCAGTCAACCAAGCATATATTTTCAGAGCCTTGGACCCTGTGAAGGATAAACCTTGGAAAGGACTGTACCAACACCCTATTATCCAAAAGGTGGCGAATATTGCATTTTATGCCAATAAGCGGGATGAAGGGGTCCGATACCCCCAGCATTTCAGTCCTTTTCCACTCACTGGCATGGCTCTTTTGCTCACTGTGGTACAGATGTGGTATGTTTGTTGATTACTTAAAGTGCTAACCATACCATGCTAGATTGAATGCTGCATTGACGAATGGGCAGATGGAAACAAAATGGACATCTCGTTCACGGAACAAGCATACAAGGACGTCTATACCAAACATGTCAACAACCTCAAGCAGTTCCATGCAAGGTCTGAAGCTCATGGAATTTTGCCATCAATGCTCAAAAAAATAGACGAGAATGGATGGTATGTGTCACATAGTGGTGTGGCTACTTTACTGACTAATACTTGCAGCTTACATGCGAAAGTAGCTATGGATGTTGAAGATTGTCTGGCAGATGACTTAGGTAATGATGCCATTGATGCAGCAATTTGAGAGTTCGAGGAGGGCAATGGTCATCAGAGTGAGGATGATGTGTAAGGTATTCTGTCTAGGCCATTGAATTAAATACATTCTGGAATGAACTGGTTACTGTTATTGAAGTGCATTGATAGTGGGGCAAAGTGAGCAGAGATGCAACATTGTAGTACAATTGAAGAGATAAAGTGGTACTAAACCCTGCTACACAGGACTTTGCCAGCTCTATGTTGAACATCAATAGTATTCTATAGTACTTGATAGTGTCCATATGGGTACTTTATGGTGTGTTGCATGTTTACATTGTGATACATAGGCCCACATAGCTCCTAATAGCTCCACATAGGTACAAGTCATACAATAAAGATGTTACGACCATGCCCAACTCTGGGTCTTATCTGGTTACTCCAGTCGCATCGCAGCTCTGCAGCTCAACTCTGGTCGCTCACAGTTACTCTGGTCACGGTCGTGCAGATATGCCTCCGTTAAGTACAACCCTTGGTCTATACTCCATTCACTCTTTACCACACCTTGCCATCTACCCTGTCTGTTCGTGAGTTCTCTGCGTTCTCGATATATCCTGTGCCTTGTATCATTTTCACCAGACCTGGTTTATTTTACTTGGACCTGACTTTGTTTTCACCAGACCTGACCTAGTCCTTACTCCGGTCATTCCTTGTCCGCCTTTAGGCTGTTTACTTGTCACCGTATATACTCGTCCCTAGTTTGCACTTAGTATAAGTACTCTGTAGATTATTCTGTACTCCTCAGTCTGAAATCAACTTAGTTACTACTCCAGTTCCTATCTGTCTCCATCTCCGTTTCCGTCTCTCTCCTCTTGACTGGAACCTATGCAAGGGATCAACGCTCGTTGTCCTTAGTCGTTGAATCCAAGCGGTCACCAACTCCGGCTGGACTAACTTCTTGTCCAGCCCCCTGCCCTTGTCCTTTGTCTGCTTTTGTCCAGACTTGACCGGACCCCCTACCGGAGTAGACCTGGACTTGACAAAAGAGGGGACTATGCATTGAAGCTACTATCACTATAGAGGCTACATAACCCTATGTTGCATCCCCATTTTTTGCTGATGCAAGAAGCGCAAAGTTGCAAATCGCCCTGGTATTTATACAAAAGACTTGAGAACATCAAAGTGGCAGCAAAAAAAAAGGAGGTTAGCTGCAGCTTCAGGTTGTCAGACATTGGACATGTTCTTCCCCCACATCGAGAAAGCTCCAGATCCTAGGCCACTGTTGTCTGATGGTGAACAAGAACTGCCCTCAGATATCGAGCCAGACCCAACCTTACAGTTTGCATTCAACATGAGGGACATATGGGCATCATATCTTGAGAAAGATCTGGAAGATCTCCCAGTGTCAATATTTGGTGAAATTGAAAATGAGGCTGAAGTAAGTATTCACACATGTCACACACCTCAGTGAGTTAACAAAATGGAAATTAGCATCAAGTTGAAGAGAGTGTGCCAGGATGCACTGGCACTGACGAAGTTGAATCGGAAGTTAGCCATGATGATGATGTGTCAGTTCATGAAGACGACTTGCATGAATGGCTTCACATCGATGATGAAGAGATTGGTGAAGAGTCACAGCCCAATATCTTGGAGTTGGTGGATAAGTGTCTAAAGCAAGCAAAGGCATTGAAAAGTGCACGGATGGTCAATATGATCATGCAACTCACCCCAGTTGCCCAATTTGTAAAATTGTGCGAAAAGTACTGTTGCCATGGGAGGTCAAAAACACCATCTGTCAGCGCCAGTCTTGCAATCACTCGGAGGATGGGAAAGGGACCATACTTTGCACATCAGATTCAAAAGAATGACCACCATCTTTTACACTTTCATCAGCTTCCCCCTTGCAAAGATGGTGCTTACTGTGGACAAGCAACACTGCTTGATAACAAATCCGTTGTCCATGCTATTTGCAGGTACCTTGCTGCCAAGGCCCTTGGAACGATAACAACGCTTGACCTCTGTCATCATGTCAACAAAGTGATTCTTCCTGGGCTCAATTTATCAGGCAACAGTCAGATCAGTGAACGTACTGCACACAGTTGGCTGAAGAAGCTTGGTTATCAATGCAAGGATGTACAGAAAGGGTTGTATGTCGATGGCCATGAACGACCTGATGTGATCAAAGCGCGTGAGGAGTTTTTATCGAAGATACAGAAGTATGAGCGGTGAGAAGCTTCCGTTCAGATTGACAATATGTTGCTTATAAGGGCACACTATATTTAGGCTCATCACTACATATGATGATAAAACATTAGAGCACATTTCACTGACCCTGCAACCCAGTGAATGTGAGCATGTGCTGGTGGTACAGGATGAATGTATTTTCCACCCCAATGAGGGTCAATGGCATGCTTGGCTTTTACATGACCAACGACCAATCAAAAAGAAAGGAAATGGAAGACCGATCCATGTCTCTGATTTTACTTGTGAGATGCTTGGTTTTTTCTGCCTATCAAAAGACCAAGTCAATGAGCAAATGCAACTTCCCCCTAACTCTAGCCTTCGCACTTTTTAAGCATGCCGGATTATCTATCCAGGAAAAAACCATGACGTGTGGTGGGATCTCAAGCAGCTGATGGAGAATGTTGAGGATGCAGTCAACATCTTTGAGCACACTCACCCAAACATGATCGCTATCTTCACATGAAGGTCTTGCTGAGAATGCACTCAATGTAAACAATATGAATGTCAACTCTGGAGGAAAGCAGAGGCACCTATGTGACACAATCATTCCGACTTTGAACCCACCACCCAGGCCAGGTTGTCCTGATACACATGGAATGCCAGTCTCTTGTATATCTGGCAACACATCCTGATGCAAAGCTTGCTGGTCAGCCAAAGGGAACAAGGGCAGTGCTTGAGGAAAGAGTTTCAGTGTGAGATGAGTATATCTCCCACCTGAATGGGAGTCGTCCTGTGGGCAAGTGTAAGTCTTGTCAGAAGTCACAGCTGAAGAAGGACACAGACCGTCGAGTTGCAGCTGCAGAAGCAATGGGTTGGGAGGACACGCTGACAGAAGCTGAAATTGAGGCCGCAGGTAACTTAGCTGATGACATGAATGTTGACACTGATCCCTGGTGCTGCATTTACAAGGTAATCTCACTGCAGGACGATTTCACAAATGAGAAGCCACTGTTGCAGAGTTACATTGAGGGTCGTGGACACGTCTGTCTCTTTCTACCGAAGTTTCACTGTGAGTTAAACCCCATTGAAATGGTCTGGGGATACGGAAAATATTGTTTGTCATTTTCTTATATTGATTTTTCCTTCATACTGAATGTAAGCTCAGGTTTCCGAAATGCTTCGGACAGAAAATTCATGACAGCAAAGACACTTGTTCCTCAGTGTCTTGACCTCTGTGATACAACCACAATCTGCCAGTTTTTTCGAAAGTGCTGGTGCTATATGGATGCATACAGGTATGTCACAGCTCATTTAGTGAAAAGGCTGACTGATCTTGCAATTCCAGGAAGGGATTGGATGTGAAAGAAGCTGCTCTTGCAGTCAAACAGTACAGATCTCATTGTCGCATCAGCATGACAGCCGAAATTCAAGCACTCGTGAGTTGTGAGAAGAACAGAGGAAATGGACCTGGTTCTGACCTGTCGTTGTCTTCTCATCTTCCTGGGTGACATCGGAGGCCTTGGGGCTCATACAGAGGTGAAATACTTGTCTTGTTTCAATTTCTAACACTCAAATTTGAAAATCTTTGAATATAAAATTTCTGCCCAGCAAAAATTATTCTACACATAGAAATAAGTAGATTGGCACCATTTCCACTCTCGTTTATGTGAAATTGATGGTAGAGTAGAGGTTGCACGTCAATGTTAGCCGAGGTGCCGAGAACCTGCTTCTGACACTGTAGTACTACATGACCTAGTTTGGTGCGAAATTACATAATGGAACTCGGCCCAAGTGCTTCTCAGGATCAGCGCTCAGCACTACCAGCACTAGGCTTCCCAACCATGAGTACTTGAATGCCCGTCACCAACGTGTATTACTAGGACCTTCAGTTGAAATATTCTGATTTGACATTATGTGTTTTTGGAAGTCGGACCGGGGTGGCCTCAAGTACTACAACTGTGAATATGAGGACTTGATGAAGTTGTAAACCCTAGTACACAAAAACACAGGCAATGCCTTGAACATGTGAAATGATCTGACACATACACACGTTCTTGTTACGACCATGTCCAACTCCGGGCCTTATCCGGTTACTCCGGTCGCATCGCAGCTCTATAGCTCAACTCTAGTTGTGCATCACTTACTCCGGTCACGGTCGCGCAGATATACCTCCGTTAAGTACGACCCTTGGTCTAGTCCCTACTCAGTCCTTACTACACCTCACCGTCTACCCTGCCTTGATGTGAGTTCTCCGTGTACCTGTTATATCCATCACCTTGTATCATTTTCACCGGACCTGGTTTATTTTACCCAGACCTGACTTAGTACTTTCTCCGGTTATCCCTTGTCCGCTTTTTAGGCTGTTTACTTGTCACCGTAAGTACTTGTCCCTAGCTCTTACTTAGTATAAGTACTCTGTAGATTATCCTGTATTCTTCAGTCTGAAATCAACTTAGTCTCTACTCCAGTCTCTGTCTGTCTCCGCCTCCGTCTCCGACTCTATCGCCTTGACCGGAACCTATGCAAGGGATCAACGCTCGACCCCCTTGTCGTTGAATCCAATCGGTCTCAATTCTGGCCGGACTAATCCCTTGTCCAGCCCTCTGCCCTTCTCCTTCATCCGCTTTCGTCCGGACTTGACCGGACCCCCTACCAGGGTAGACCCGGACTTGACAGTATTTCAGACTCACACTTGTGTGGGTTCACTATCCCAAACCTCGTACGCAAACTAGTTTTCTATCTCTTATGACCATGACTACACGCTCTCGCGCTCGTACCGCTGCAGCACTTGCTGAGGAAGCAGGTGCAGTAGACAACCTCCACCTCTCTGCCGCCCAACAAGCCCTGTCTAACCGCAGGCAACCTCCGGCTTCCGTTAGCCAATTCCGGAGCTTCACAGCTCAAAACCCCACAGCGTCTGTGACTCTGCGTTGAGATGCTGCGTCTCAGAGCCTTCGTGGTTCTGCAGACTTAGGTCACCATGAATCTGTCTCTGGTGATCGGTTTCCCTATCATCGCAACTCCACCCTGGAGCGTCGCGAACCTGGTCGTTTCCAATGGTTCAGCCCTGAGGATGGTCCCAGAGATGATCCGGATGACCCCGGACATGACAACAACAACAACGATGACGACAACAAATTTCTCGACGCCACGGAAGAACTAGACCCTAGTCTGGCTGTCTTCCACAATCTCGCCGTCGCCGTCAACCGCCTCTCCCGCTCCTCTTGTCGTACCAACGACTCCTCTTCCTCCCATGCCAAGGTCTGCGAACCGGACACCTTCGATGGCACAGACCCCAAAAAACTCCGGACCTTCTTGGTCCAGTGTGAGCTATGCTTCCAGGATCGAGCCAAGGCATTCTGCCTTGATAGGGCAAAGGTAACTTTCGCCCAATCATATCTAAAAGGGATGACACTAGAGTGGTTCGAACCGGACCTCCTCAACTCTGGTGATCCGGCTGACCGTCCACGCTGGATGGACAGCTGGGTCCATTTTGTCGCTGAGCTCCAGAGCACCTTTGGACCTCACGACCCCATTGCTGATGCTGAACATCAGCTTGAGCATCTCCGGATGAAGGATGCTCACCGCGTTACGCGGTATATTGTAGACTTCAACCAGCTTGCCTCGCAGGTCCAGGACTACAGAGATGGCGCACTCCGCCGCCTGTTCTACTCCGGTCTCCCAGACCGCCTTAAAGACGAGATTGCTCGAGTTGGGAAACCCCTGACTCTGCATGGGCTTAGGGCCCTTTGTCAAGAGATCGACGCGCGCTATTGGGAGTGCAAAGACGAGATCTCTCGTATGACGAAGACCCAATCCACCTCATCCCCTACCAAGCCCTCCAACTCCGGAGGCAACTCATCCAACTCCGGTCAGTGTCAAGACCGGTTCTTCACCGACCTGATCTCTACGAGGGGTCTGGGGGTCAGAGGTTGGTCTAGCGGTAAGACCGAGATGCTACGTAGCGTAGTCGTGCTTCCCGAATGATAGGAAGGCCGACCGAGGTTTATACGGAGTGTCCGAGGGTAAACGGTCAACGACCGAGTACTTGTACGAGGGCAGAGATGGAGAGCATGAAGGGAGAACAGATAGGAAGTATCTTATTCGATATTCGAACTGAAACTACAACAGACCGAGTATCTAGGTTTTTATACTAAGTAGAACGGATGAGGCGATGTACGGGGAGTTGGGATTACCGACGAGCGACGAGCGCAGTCGCGCTGTGCGCTGAGTAAGTACGGTAAGTGCGATAACCGGGTTACCGATAGACATCGTATTAGTAATGGAACGGGACGGGAATGTATAGTGACCGGAAACAAGAAAGGAAACATATTAGGTAATCGTACAGGGAGACAGATCGGACAATGCACTCACCGATCGGTGGCGATACAGAACAGATAGAAAGAAACGGAAAAGGGAGTACATACAATAAACAGACGGCGAACGCGTGGATGCGATTGGACAATAGGGTACAGGGTGATCGGATGTCACGGTCGTGACAGTATCCCCCTCTTAGGGCCGAGCCCACGAGGCTGCAATGCATATTCCACACCGATTGTGCATGTCCATTGTCTGGGTTTGAAAATCGGTTAGGGCATATTTAAGACTGGCCTTCGGTGACGGTCTACCCATCAACACTTTCTTCCCATCGACTTAACTCATAAATCATGTCCGCTGGCAACAATGTCGATTGGACGCGAGTCACCTCGCCCGAGTTGGAAGGGAAACCGACCGACTCAATTCAAATCCAAATCGCCAAGTTCGATGAACAATCGCGGCGGCGCCGAGAACGTTTGATGAAGCAGGCGGCTGAACAAGAGGCGAGGAGACTGGCAGAGGAGGCTGCGAAGAAGAAGGCCGAGGAGGAGGCGAAGAGAGTCGCCGAAGAGAAACGGAAGGCCGAGGAGCAGGCGAAGAAGGCCGCCGAGGAGAAGGCACGGGCCGACTTCGAGGCAAGACGCAAGGCCAAAGCAGAGGTGAGGGCGAGAGAGAAGGCCGAATCGCTGGCGGCTGGCGAGGCGATGCGCACTCGGTTGGGACAGGGTGCGAAGCCCAAGGTGCGTGGTATACTAATTCTTTATTGATTTTGCTGACTTATTATTTGGTTAGCCTTGACAGGTGACTGCCCGTTCCAACACGGGCATCATGGGGTTCAGGCCCCCCTGCGACCGATGCAGGCGAAGCGGCAACAGCGACGGATGCGAGTTGGCCGACGGTGCGCGCACACCGACGTGCGGTCGGTGTCAACGCTCCAAAATAAAATGCACCTTTGAAGTTTCGACGGCGGCGATGGAAAGGTCGGTGAGCGGGGAAAAGAGGAAACAGGGCGAGAAAACGGCGGAGGTGAATACGTCGCCGAGAGGAGGGGAAAAGAGAAAGCGGACGAAGAAGACGATCGTCAATGCCACTAGCACCGAGGAGATCGAGGCAGCGCTGGAAGGTACGTCGGTGGCTGGGCCCTCGACTCGGCCAGACCCAGTCGTGCTGGTCCTAGACCGCCGACTCGGAGAGGTTATTGCGGCCATTGACCGCAATACCAGAGAGCTGGCGAAGCTCGGTCGAAGGGTAGAAGGGATCACCTGGGAGGCGAAGAGGGTCGCAGATGCGGGGGACCTGAAAGGTAAGGGCAAGGCAATGCCCGAGGAGAGCGAAGAACAAGGGGAGTCAGATGAGACGGACGGAGAGAATGAGGAGTCGGGGAACGAAGACGGAGAGGGCGAGTCCGAGTAGTTAGTCGGACAGGACTTCAATGTTCTTGTATTTAGTTTTTCTTTTTTCTTTTTACTTTGTTTTGTACACTGTCAATATACTTTGTTCGGTGACCTGAAAGACTTAGCGTGAGAGGCTTTCTAAGGGGCCTGGCTTAGTCGGATAGGCCTGGTGATAGTTGGCCACGAGTTCTGATGCGTGTCCGAGCTCGGTCGCGATTAACCAAGACGTTTCTTCGTCGGTACCTTCGTAACCAGCCCATCTAACTAGGTAGAGGAGTGGGCATTGACGTCGACATCGGTCGAACTTTGAGTCGAGGATCTCGGTGATCTCGAACTCGGGTTCGCCGTCGACTTCGATAGGAGGTGGTGGAGGTTGTGACCGATTCGGTATTGTGTTCGGTGTCGCTGGTTCGAGCTGTGAGACGTGGAAGACGGGGTGGACAGCACGCATAGAGTCGGGGAGACGGATTGTGAATGATAGAGTGCCGACTTGGGCGATAATTGGGTAGGGACCGAGATTCTTCTTGGAGAGTTTCTTTGACGGTTGGGTAGACCTAAAGTACTTGGCTTTGACGAAGACTTGATCACCGACTTTGAAATTGGGTGCGGGTGATCTTCTGGCATCAGCAGGGCCTTGGTACCTTTTTTGGGCAGCAGCCATTTCTTCACGTAGGTACTCATGCAGTGATTCTAAGTCAACCGCGTATTCCCTTGCCCGAGCCGATGAGAGATTGCGCTCGGGGTGCACAGCGAGGTTCGGGTGGTATCCTTTGTTCACGAAGAACGGTGAGACACCTGTCGTAGCGCTAGGGGCATTATTGTAGGTGAATTCGGCGAGAGGTAGTAAATCCGACCAGTTGTCCTGCTGGTAATTGCAGTACATCCTGAGGTATTGCTCGAGTGTTTGATTAGCTCGCTCGGTCTGTCCGTCACCTTCTGGGTGATAGCCCGAA